>CESI01027099.1_pt1 | contig 13646 bp, 6 predicted proteins | sample 356301 | NCBI WGS metagenome assembly CESI01 (sample SAMEA2621423, study PRJEB7988) | marine metagenome | biome: marine biome (ENVO:00000447); feature: deep chlorophyll maximum layer (ENVO:xxxxxxxx); material: "saline water (ENVO:00002010), including plankton (ENVO:xxxxxxxx)" | depth 40 m | reverse complement strand
GTGGAGCCGGCGGGAGTCGAACCCGCGTCCAAACAAGGACAACTCGTGCTTTCTACATGTTTATTCTGCAATTAATTTTCGACCGGAGGCTGATCACAGACAACCCACCTAGCGGCTTAGCCCAATAAATTTCGCGCCGGGCGTAGGACACACCCTTAACTAGTCCCATTTGCCTGATACCCCATTGAAGCTGCGGAAGGGTCCGTACGTTGCTTCGGGATAGCTCGTTCAGTCACTTAGTGACGTGAATTAGGCGAATCGACTAAGTCGATTATGCTGCGAGCGCGTAGGAATTGTTGTCATTTCTGACTTGAAAGTTCTAGTTTTACGAGCTGTGCTAACAAGTGCTCGACATGCTTACCCGATTTATCATCTTGCTGTCAAATCCAAAATCGGCCCCATAAATCAAAGAACTCGCATTATTAATTTGATTGAATACAAACCGCTAAGCGAACATCAAAAGTAAGCAAAGCGAGGCGCATTGCATCCAACTGATTTTTAAAAATATGCAAAACAAGACAACCCAAGACCGACTTTTGTGGTTAGACATGTGTTGATGAACGAACTGATCCATTTTTCAAAGGCTTATTGCTTGGTCTTGCTGCTAAGTCTTGCAGGAGCGAATATCCTGCATACGCAGGTAGTAGAAGACTTTGGAATACGCTATCAGACACAGCAAAACGGGGGCATTCAGTTCCTCGCCAACACTAGCCTTTACTGTGGCACGGGAAATCAGTGCGTACAGGCTCAAAATGCCCTACCGATTACTGGATTCCCTCAAGACAACAACAACGACCACAACATGGTCTACTTCAACTCGGATACAGATTCTGAGACTTGGAGTTCTTCTTCAGACAGCTTGTCACTCGGAATTTGTGCTGAGATAAGTTTTGCAGGGCTCTACTGGGCAGGCCGTCTGGGCAACGGGTTTGTGGCGAACGAAACACTGAAAGATCAGGTCAAAATTAAAGCTGCCAATGACGATCCTTACATCGATGTATTCGCTGAAGGAACCATAGATTTTGATGCGTCAAACGTTGACAATTATTGCTGCTTTGCAGACATCACCGATTGGGCTGCAAACAATCCTGTCAATGCCAGATATACGATTGCCAATGTAGTCGCTGATCAAGATGACAGTTCTTGGGGGGGGTGGGTTCTTATTCTCGTTTATGCCGATGCAGCGGAACCCATGCGCAACCTGACCGTTTTCGATGGCCTTGCAATGATTACTTACAGCTGGGGCGGTGGCGGTGGCGGGGATAACAGTACAGTTGACGTTCCCATTTCTGGTTTTTTGACTCCTCCATTTGGACCCGTGGACCTAAAACTTGGCGTTGTTGCCTACGACGGCGACCGTGGATCCACTGGTGACCAACTCGGCTTTGATGGCACGGGCGCATTCAACTACATCGAAGACGCCACACATGACATTGACAATGTCTTTAACAGCACACACTCCACAGGTGGCGTTATGAATCCTTGGCGAGTGCCGGCATTCAATAATACCCTTGGGCATGACGCCAATATTTTCATTCCGGACAACTCCGCTTATGAGTTCTTGCCGAACAATGCGACAGATGCAGAGATTCGCGTTACCACCGGCGGAGAATCCATCACCGTGCATGCCATTACCTCATCCATTGACGTATACGAACCTGACTTGCGCGCCACAGTCTATATCGAAGACCTCAACGGCGGCGTTGCTGAACCAGGAGATGTATTGGAATATACCGTTGTCGCTAAAAACTTGGGATCTGATGCAGCTACAGAAGTCTACGTGACCAATACATTGGACATTCGAACCAATTTCGTTGAAGGCAGCTTGGTCTGGAATTCAGGCCCTCTAACCGGTTGGATGACCGATGCAATTGGTGACGATCCAGGGGAATTCTTGGGAGATGAGCAAATGATGCAAGTGCGCATTGGCGCGACGGCCAACGGAACAAGCGGAGGCACATTGAATAATGATGCCACAGGACAAGACAGCATCTCTTATCGCTTTCAGGTCCAACTCACAGATGACTGCCTGCTGTTGCAATGCGATGGCACACTTACGGGAGCGGCCAACATCTATGGGTTTGGAGACATTAGCGGCAATACCCAAACCAATGATGGAGCAAGTGCTCTGCTCGATGCCAACGGATGTCCAGTGGAAGAAGTAACCACGTTGGAAGTGCAAACAGGTGTGTGCCCGCCGGTTGCGATTGAACCCGTTGGCACGACTTGTTTAGGCGATGACGTGGCACTCGAAGTGCCTGTATTTTTAGACAACCCACTGGCAGAGTCCTTGGCAAACTACTCCTGGTCGGGGCCCAATGCATTTGCTTCCAACGATCCCACTGCTGTACTTTCCAATGCCGAATTGAACGATGCCGGAGCCTACTTCTTGGAGGTTACGTTTACAGGTTTAGAGTGCCTTTTGTCGAGCGCCAATTACGAACTTCTCGTGCACGTTCCGACGCCTGTGTTTGATGCACCGGCATCCCAATGCCTCGATGGCAATGCATTCGACTTCGCTGCCCAAGGAAATCAATTTCCGGGAGCAACCTTCCAATGGTCGTTTGAGAATAGTAACCCCGGAACGGTTGCCGGAGCTTACATCAACGATGTGGGATTCAACCAATCCGGATGGAACAATGTACTGCTATCCCTGAGTGAAATCGGTTGTACTGCCGAAACATTGGATTCAATCTACGTTGAAGCGCCACCCGATCTCACATCCTTTGATGTGGATGTCTTTCCATCCGCAGGTTGCGTGCCACTCAGCGTGATTTTCATGGATGCGTCTCCTTCTGAGCCCATGGACTACAGCTGGGAATTCGGAGACGGCTATGAAAGCCTCATGAATGTTCCGGTTCACATATATGACGTGGTGGGAGCCTTTGACATCGAAGTAACAGCCACCAGTCTCGGCAACTGTCCTGCTACCATTACCATACCCATCGAAGATGCCGTAACCGTCTACCCCGCCCCACAGGCAGGATTTGATGTAGAACCCAACATTGTTGAACTGCTCACGCCAAATGTTACCATCACTTCCAGCGCAGCGGCCAATACTGTGGTCAATTATTATTTCTCAGATGGCGGTAGTTTGAGTTCAGCCAATGGCGAATATACCTTCAGCGATGGCGGTACATTTGACATTGTCCAAACCGTGATCAGCCCACAGGGATGCATCGCTTCGGCTGAAGGCGAAGTGGTGGTCAATGGAACAATTTTCTATGCACCCAGCGGATTCACTCCAGATGGTGACTTTCTCAACGACGTTTGGAAGCCCATCGCTCTGGGAGTAACATCCTATCAAATGGAAGTCCACAGCCGCTGGGGCGAACTATTCTGGTTTACCGATGACCCCAGCAAATCATGGTTGGGACAGAGCGAATCCGGAACACATTTCGCCCCAAATGGCACGTACCTGTGGCAAGTCACCTACCGGGACCAGCTTGGTTTTCCAGTGATGAAGCAAGGAACAGTATCGCTTATACGCTGAACTGTAATCGATTGCGTCCGATGTTCCATCGACAACGTCCACTCCACTGCTCCAGTGAAATAAAACAACAAAAGCAAGAGAATTTGTTTACATTGAGAAAACGCTCAACCAAATCTGCCATCCTCATGAAACAGCCTTTATCCCGTTCGCTGGAAATTATTCAATTGATTGGTTGCCTTTTTATCCTCGTTCTTTCCATCGGGACTGCCCAAGCACAAGCCCCTCCATTTTGGCAAGACACTGAGCTCTCCGTTGAGCAAAAAGCAACAACCGAAGTAGCAGCCTTTCGCGCGCTGACTGTCGATGAATCGGAATTGAGAATAATCTTAAAGAACGCACCGATGATCGGACAGGTCAGAGCAAATGAATCTACGTTAATCCTATCTCTTCCTTTTCCTAACGGTGAAAATTTTGACTTCAGGGTTGTCGAGGCTCCTGTTATATCAGCGAGTCTACAGAGCCGTTTTCCTGCTATTCGATCCTACCGTGGCGTGGGAGTTGACGATGCACTTCTACAAGCGCATTTTGATTTAAGTCCAAACGGATTCCACGCGATGATCTTTAGAGAAGGCAGCACAGTATTCATTGATCCAATACGCGATTCTGCTTCACCAGAGAAGCATATCAGTTACACGCGAGAGGCTTTTTTCAAAGGAACTTCGAAAATGTGGGATGGCTGCACAGCGCTAGCCACAGGAGAAAAAATCCCTTCAACGACCTTATCTGAACAGAATTCAGATCACACACCCATCCAAATGGGCTCTCAACAATTCCCATCGCCAGCGCTTCCTCTCATAACAGAGAATGGGGATGAATTGCGGACGTATAAGCTTGCCTTGGCCTGCACAGGAGAATATGCGCAATTTCATGGCGGCACCGTCAGTGGCGTCCTCGCTGCAATGAACACGTCCATGGTCCGCGTCAACGGTGTCTTCGAACGGGACATAGCAGTGCGCATGGTCATCGTAGATAACAACGATCAATTGATCTTTCTCAATGCGTCAACAGATCCTTACACCAACAGCAATGGTGGCACCATGCTCGGCCAAAACATCAGTACCTGCAACAGTGTCATTGGATCAGCCAACTATGATATCGGACACGTTTTCTCGACCGGTGGTGGTGGAGTCGCCTATCTCCAGTCGCCTTGTGGCAGCAGCAAAGCTGGCGGGGTTACGGGACAAGGATCACCAGTAGGCGACCCCTTTGACATCGACTACGTATGCCACGAAATGGGACACCAATTTGGAGGAAACCACACCCAAAACAATAGTTGCAACCGGTCTTCAGGAGCCGCTTATGAACCTGGATCAGCGAGCACCATTATGGGGTATGCCGGAATTTGCTCGCCCAACATCCAAAGCAATTCGGATGACCATTTTCACAACCACAGCTGCAATGAGATGATCGCTTTTACAGTCAATGGAAATGGAAACTCATGTGCTGTTGTCTCTTCGACAAGCAACGCTCCGCCTACCGTGGAAGCAGGAACCAATGGATTGGTCATTCCTGCATCAACACCTTTCGAATTGACTGCCGCAGGCGGTGATTCCGATGGCGGCATCGTTACGTACAATTGGGAAGAATACGATCTCGGACCGGCCACTGCTTCAGGAGATAATGACCTCACGAATCCATCAGGAAATCAGCCCATTTTCAGGTCTTGGCCGTCGTCAACAAGTCCGACCCGAGTATTCCCTCGTGCCGCCGACTTGGTCAATGGAACGACTACCATTGGTGAGCATTTGCCCACATATTCGCGCCAATTAAACTTCAAGTGCACCGTCCGAGACAATCAATTGAACGGAGGCGGATTTGCGGATGACCTTCTGACCATGAGCGTTGATGGTTCGTCAGGACCATTCATCATAAACGCTCCCAATGGCGGCGAGACACTAAATGCTGATGACAATGCCACAATCACATGGGACGTTGCTGGGACCAATGCAGGTGGAGTGAATTGCGCCACAGTCGATGTCTTTCTTTCCACGGATGGAGGGTACACATGGCCATACCCGCTTGCGACAAACATCGCAAACAACGGGTCGGCAACTGTCAACCTGCCCAATATCCTTTCATCTTCAGCGCGCATCAAAATCAAAGGGACAAACCACGTATTCTTTGACATATCCAATGGAAATTTCACCATCGACGAAAATTTGTGTCCAAATTGTGGTTGTACGGACGAGACCGCTTGCAACTATGATCCAAGCGCAACGACCGATGATGGCAGCTGTATTCTCCAAGAGCCTTGTTCCTGTGAGCTCACAGGCAATCAAATAGCGACCCTTGCCGGCAATGAAACAAGTGCACCGTTGACCCAATCTGCAACCTCCCTTGCGCCATTGAGCTCGATTTTTATTGAGCTCGAATTTGACAACATGGGCAACACTGGGAGTTGGGCGTCCGATTTGGCGATGTCAATCACCTCACCATCCGGTGAATGCATATCCTTTGGAGGCTACAATGGCTCACCTGAGGGCTGCACAAGTCTTGGAAATTATCAAGCGGTGTGGCCTGATTCGTGGGCTGTATCCACCGGCGGAACATATGCGGCTACGGTGGATTTATCTGAAGCGAACTTGAGCGGATCTGGCGATTGGACCGTAGTCCTTTACAATGGATACGGAGCAGCCAATGAAGTAAACTACGACGCAAACTGGGTGATTGAAGACTTGTGCTTGGAAACAACAACCATTGACGGTTGCACGGATGCTACTGCGTGCAACTACGACGCCAACGCAACCGATGATGACGGCTCATGCGCGTTTGCAAATGCAGGCTACGATTGCGACGGCAACTGCATTTTGGATACCGACGGGGATGGAGTGCCCGACTGCGGTACTGCTACCTGTGCGGAAGACCTAAACGCCAATGGCGCAATCGAGGTACTCGATGTACTGATATTGCTTGGAGACTTTGGATGTGTCTCAAATTGCGTTGCTGACATTGATGGAGACGGCTTAGTCAGCGTGAGCGATGTACTGCTATTGCTTGCAGGCTTTGGAGAGGATTGTTGAATCCAATGGATTGGGCTATTCGTCCTTTTCTCCTTTGCGGGCGTAGTCTTCTAAATATGCAAAAGGAGCGTTGAGTTCCCCAGCCAGAGTGGTTTCGGAGGCGCCGTCCAAAATGCCATCTGCGTCGCCCAAAACGAGCAGGGGTATAACGTGCTCCATCAATTCTTGACCAAATCCATCGGACGCATCGCGCGGAAGTTCGCAAGGAAGATTATCCACCGCCATAACTGTGACACCTTCGGAATCGTTTATAGCGCATTCCTGTTGAGTTTCGGGGTGATATCCATAAAGCGGTTCTGCTATTGTCGACGGTCGAATGGTGGAAGCGACAGGACCGTCAATGTCACAAGAAATGTCTGCCACCACGCCGAGTTTCCAATCCGGGTGTTGCATGTCTTTGCGCGAGAATAAAAAGGGCGAACCCTCCGCCCAAAAGTGACCTGCGATAAACAAATCACCGCGATGAGCAAAAGGCTTAAAGGTGCTTTGAAACAACATCGGCTCCGAAATGAAGTCAGCCATATCAAAAGCCGACCCATCTATTCTGCAGTTGTAATCGTTCACGTCCAAATGGGTATATACTGGCTCCGGGAAATCCATGCGCAAAAAGTCGTCCGGATGCACACAGCGGATTTTCAAGTGGTCCAATACTTCTTTAGCCCCTTGACCGACACGTCCGTGACCGGTAAGAACAATGCGGATATTTTCCGGCAATGTTACTCCCTTAGCAGTGGAAAGCATATCATTCAAATCCATGCAATCGATCGCTCGAGGAATGGAAAATGTCTCATGGCGTTGACCCCATGCTCGGATGCCGTTATAGGCTCCCACCAAACCGGCCCAGCGACCAAAACCAATAATTCGTCTTCCACTTGGTCGCTTGAGTAATTCGTAGTCAATGAGCCGGACCCGCTTTCTCAATATCTCAGAGAGCAAGTTTGCGTTGTACGGCTGCAACTTGTGCGTGTGGCTAAAAAACAGGTAGGTTTTATTAGCGATCAGATCCTCTGCATTGACCTCTTTTACTCCGATGAGAACGTCGCGATCTGCCAGGTCCTCCTGAAGAGTAAGACCTGCAGAGGCGTACTCCGCATCTCGAATTCTGCGAACAGGACTGGGCTGGACGGCAATGTCCAATTCAGGGAATCGCTGAAGCAACAGGACGCACTGGTCAGGGGTCAAAGGAACACGCTGATCAGGAGGCGTTTTCCCTTCTCGAAGGATGCCCAAGCGCAAAGGAGTGTCGGTAGTATAAGCCAAGGAGTAAAGTATCAATTACAATGAACCAAGGTACTCAATGGGATTCCCGAATTCGCAGCTGGCCAGCAACTTTTCAACCATCAATCTTGAGCAAGAAAGCGATAAATAAGCGTCCCCATTGAAGCGTCACCTTCTACCGCCTCGAATGAAGAGGCCTGTGCGCTCTCCAATGCGGCCGAAGCGATACAGTCATCCATGTCCGAAATCATTCCTTCATCGCCTGAGGGGCTCGCCAATTGGACCGAAGCAATTTTTGCATGAACAACTCGCCCTTGAGAAGTCACTTTGATGACAATGGACACGGAACCTGCAACCTTGCATCTGTATCCGGGCACGGGCAATTTGCGATGCATTCGCCCATCCAAATCATACGAGACGGTGACTTGGCCATCATACCGTTTGTCCCACTCCGAAAGCGTCTGAATTTGACCTTGGGCACCATCGTCCGGAACCCCCTCCAAGTCAAACTCTTTTTTTTCCGCGGCTAGTCGCTCAAACTCAGCCTTCTCAAGGGCGCGCAACTCGGCATCCACTGATGCTTCCAGCTCTTGGATGTCTGCTTGGCTCGACGAAGACCGTCGATCTTCAGTTCGCTGGGAATGCTCATTTGCCGCCAGATTTGCTACACGTTCGTTGAGGCGATCTTGGATCAGTGACTCCATCGTTTGTTCCTTTATCTCATCCAATTGACCATCATCTGCGAACTCTACCGCGATGAATTCCGCTCTGGACCCATCGCCTGAACGCACCGGCTGAAATGACATCAAAATCAACACAAAAGCATGCAGCGCAAGGGTGGCGGTAATTGCCACCAAAAACCGATTTTTTGCGCCCTGACCATTCATAATCAATCCAAAACAACAGAGGTTTCCCGCTGCCACGTCACTGACGTGATGCTGTGGTCACCCTTAAAGTAATACGTACCTGTTTTGGTCACCACTTTGCGGTATCGAACGACCTTATTGCCAATGCGAACAGTTCGCTCAATGACCAAGCCGTTAGGTATGTCATACGATTCCTCATTGACGCCACGCAGAACATTGGTGTCTTCGCGAGACAAATTGTAATCTTCAGGAAGCTTCGGTGACATATTTTTGAGTCGCTGCTCCTCCACCTTGCGTTTATCGTAGGAGCGCTGCTGAGATTCTCGCTCGCGCTTGGAGAGGGCCTGATTTCCACGCTGCGCCTTGCGCTTAATAGCAAACCAACGTTGCTGTGCTCTTTTGTCCGAATCCTTACCAATGGCTCGATAGGTTCTGGATGTAGCAGCAGCATCTTCAAATGAAATAGTGCGCTTTTCAGAAGCTGCGCGATTCATTCCACGAAATAAATTTCGCCAAGAGCGTTTTTTAGACTCAATTTCTGGGACATTGGACGCGTAATCCCGAGCATGATTTGATGTCAAATTCGACCGTGCTTCCAATTGGCTATTCACCGCGTCTTGCCCATTTCGAATCAGACGCTCAGATCGGCGCTCAGCCGCAATGGCTTTTTCGTTGTAAACCTCTCGCTGATCAGCCTGTTCGTTGCGGCGCTTCTCCTGAATCCGCAGCGAAGAATCAATATCTGCTTGCGCCTCTTGTTGGCGGCCTTGCATTTTAATACGCTCAAAATCCGACCGCTCTGAAGCTTTTGCTGAAGCTTGTTTGAGCAGATCAATCTGAGCTTGCTTTGCCCTTTCCACTTGCGCTTTCCTGCCTTGGGCCTCACTTTTCAAAGCCTCACTAAAGTAAGCTTCTACCTCATCCTCTTCCTTAGAATTAAGTTGTGTAGCCATTTTTTCTGCGCGTCTCCTGCTTACTTCTGCCGCTGCTTGTTGACGTGCGATTCTTTCAGACTCCTCGTCTGCCGCATCGTCCAAGCGCTTCTGCCGATCCGAATCAGCTACCTGCTGCTCCGAATCCTCAAGTGCTTGCAATTCCTGCTGCTCACGGAATCGTTCTGCCTCCAAAGCCGCAAAATCTTCTTCCTGTAAATCTTGATTTTGAACTGAATCTGAGTTCCCCGACTCTGCCTTTAAAATGCGGCTCAATCGACTTTGCGCATAACGATCATTTGGCTTCACAACCAATGCATCATTGTATTTGCTTCTTGATTCGGCCCAATTCGAAGCATCAAATGCATCATCGGCCGTTTGAATAAAGTCATTGTAAGCAGATTCAGCTGCCTGAGCTGCTGTGCGGGCTTCATCTTCAGCGGCTTGCCGAGATTCCCGTTCTGTATCAGATGCTTCAAGCGATGCACTTCGCTTTGCCTCACGATCTTCGTTTCGCTTGTCTTCTTTACTCTCAGCGTCAGCATCACTTTTTGTTGCATCAGCCGTGTCCTCCTCAGATTCGTCGATTCCAGCAGCCTCATTGATGCGTTTCCTCGCCTCGGTTATGCGCTGCTGAGGGTAGCGTTCTTCAGGCAATACAGCCAACGCTTCCTCATACTTTACAATAGCTGCTTCATAATCATCATTCCTGAAAAACACATCGGCGTCGTCATTGATGGCATCGTATTGGCCTCTTTTCTCTTTCAATTCTGCACTGGCCGCTGAGCGCTCTGCTGCAGCTTGCTCCCGCGCTGCTCGAGAAGCATTATCCTCAAGCTGTTCCTCCCAGCGCTCCTTGCTCGCCGCTGCACGCTGTTGCCAAAATCGTTCCGCTGGCAATACCTCACCCGCCGACTCGTATTTGGCCAAGGCCAATTCATAATTATCGTCGCGAAAAAGCTGGTTGGCCTCGTCGATCAATGATTCATACTGAATGGTTCGTTCAACGATATCTGAAGCTTGAGAGGCCAGGGAAGACTTTCGAGCTTCAGCCTCGTCAATTTGATTTTGCGGATAACGCTCACTCGGTTTTAACACAATCGCTTCGTTGTACAAATCGATAGCGCGATTGTATTGTTCACGCTCAAAATACTTGTCAGCGTCTTCAATGAGCTCCGCGTACTCAGCATCAATCTCAGAGCTATTCGCCAATTCAACTTCGCGGGCCTTCACGCGTTCCAGACCATCTCTTGGTTCACGGGCATTAGGCTGCATATCCTGCGCAGCATTAAATGCTTGACGTGCTTCAGCTAAAGCATCCTTCGAGAGGGAAGCATTTCCCGAATCCAAAAGCTCTTGGAACGCTGCTGCCGAGGCGTTAGAGGCATTGGCTGCTTCCAACGCGGCTTGAGCTTGATCTCGCTTTGCCATGACCTCCTGTTCATTCGGAAAAACAGCCAAGGCAGACTCATAATAGTCAATCGCATTTTGCCATTCCTGTTCCGATTTGGCTCGATTTCCTTTGCGGACGAAATCATCAAAGTTCTCTTTCATACGCTCGGCCTCTCCATCTAACCTCTCGAGGCGAGCGAACTCCGCATTGACCTTGTTTCGCATCCGCACCGTGTAATTGTTATCAAAGACAACGGTATTCTTGTTTGCATCATATTGACCGCGGCCATAAGCGTCTTCGAAAATGGAAGCATCAAAACCCGAAGGGAGCGGCATCATGCTCATATCCAAGTCCATGTTCCGATTTCCAGTCACGCTTTCAGGGATACCAGAGGCGTCCACCTCAATGCGCTTGTTGCTATGGCCATCCAAAACAAAACTAAAAGTATAGCGGTGTCGCAGCGGCAGCTCGAAATCATAATCGCCTTTTGCATTGGTAATCAGTTGATCAAAAACTTCCCCATCCTGGTATACGATTACATCAACACCCTGCAGTCGTTTATTCGCATCCTCCAATTTCACCGATCCAAATACAAGAAAGAGATCTTCCTGTGCAGTGGCGTCAAGAGAAATCAAGGCACAAAATACAAATGACGCGATGGCCATGGCCCACCGCATTTGTGCAAACATCATGGGCATGCGAACGCAAAAAAGTGCCAGCGGCATTCCATTTGTTCTCGAATCAATCGACTTTTGCATGAAATAGGTTTCAACTTCCTTAGAACGTAAAAATATGGCATTTAGTTATTGGGAATCAACGGAATGGCTAGAAGGTCATGATTTAATTGTGATCGGTGGAGGAATCGTGGGGCTCTCCGCCGCGTTGCAGGCCAAGAAAATGCGCCCCAAATGGAAGGTTGCAGTTGTAGAACGCGACCCATTTGGCGGAGGTGGAAGCACGAAAAACGCAGGATTTGCGTGCTTCGGGAGCACGCAAGAATTGATGCACGATCGCATGCAAATTGGCGATAAATCCGCACTCGCTCTGCTGAAAAAACGCATCGATGGATTGAAGCTGCTTCGCATGACATTGGGAGACGCATCCATTGGGTATAGGCCTTGTGGAAGTCTGGAAATCGTTCGCAAGCATTCCACATTCCATGCCCCCACTTCTGCTTATTTAAAAGGAATTAACGAGTGGGCTGCATCAGCGACAGGAACAGCTGAAACATTCCAATCAGCCACCGCCGATCATTTGGTTGGAATCGCAGAAGACGCAATTGAAGGAGCCGTATTCTCTCCTTTGGAAGGCGCGATTGACACTGGAAAAATGATGCGGTCGATGCGGCAGCGCGTTCAGGAAGCAGGTGTGGATTTACTTTTCGGTCTCGAGGTCATCGCAACTGAGACCGATTTAGCGGGGCATCGGATTCATATCAAACGATCTGGACCATCTGGAGCGGAGGATAGTCGATGGATTCAAGTACCACACTTGATCATCGCAACGAATGCATTTGCTCAGGATTTATTGCCTGAATGCGATGTCAAACCGCAAAAAAACAGGGTGCTGGTGACCGAACCGATCAAGAATCTTCAATTCGACAAAACGGTCCACATGGACGCCGGTTATTTGTACGTGCGAAACATCGCCGACCGCATGCTGATTGGCGGTGGACGCCATTGGAAATTGAGGAATAACGAGGTCCTTGAAAAGGCATTATTGGAGGTTCTTCACACCCTCTGGCCACAAACGAAAAATGCGTCCTTGGACAGCAAATGGACGGGAGTATTGGGAATCGGATTGTCCCGCGAACCCATTGTGGCTAGAGTCCAATCAGGGTGCGTAGCCGCTGTAAAAATGGGCGGCATGGGGGTTGCCATTGGCATGCAAATTGGGCAGGATAGTGTGGCATTGCTTCTTTCTGATTAAGGCCGCCGTAACCTTTTCGGAATCGTTCGCGTAAAGGGGCAAAATGAATTGTCTCATAAAGACCCATACAATCATGCGAACAGCATACACCACGCTCACTTTGGCCGCAGCCTTCTGCATAGGAACTTGCGCGATTTCCCAAACGGAGCTTTCTCTGGTCACTGGTCCCACTAGCTTTACCGGAGCATCCAACCTCGAAGACGGCATTCAAGTCGCTTCGTCCGGAATGTACTCGACCCAAGTCGCTTTGATTACCGACGTGTTGCCATTCTTGTCTGCCGATGCGCAGATGAATTGGGGAGCACTTGGTTTGACGTCGTCCAATCGCAAGCACGAAATTTCTGAGTGGTATGGCTTTGGAGCTGGCGTGCGCCTGCACCAGCCTTATGCAGCAGACCGCATCCTACAACCCTGGATCGGATTGGGACTTTCGATTATGCAACAAAGCAACCTATCCGATTTGACAGATTCAGACGGAAACGCTTATTTCCACTGGTCCAATGGGCAGTCATATGACATGCCAGAAAATGCAGAAAATGCCGATGTACTTGCAACTTCATTGTCTCCGGATCACGCATTTGAAACCAGAACAGGAAGCGTTACATCGCTGGCTATTCCCATCCAAATGGGAATCAACCTGAATTTGTCTCCGCGCGTTTATGCCAGTGCCTCCTTTGCAATTATTGCAGGTGCTGAGTCCAGCCTCGACCCTAGACCGGGATTCAACGACATGCTGACAACGGCACAAGCTGGGCTTGGCATAAGAATCGGAAAAGATTTTGGTGAACCGCGTGT
>CESI01015247.1_pt1 | contig 13695 bp, 13 predicted proteins | sample 356301 | NCBI WGS metagenome assembly CESI01 (sample SAMEA2621423, study PRJEB7988) | marine metagenome | biome: marine biome (ENVO:00000447); feature: deep chlorophyll maximum layer (ENVO:xxxxxxxx); material: "saline water (ENVO:00002010), including plankton (ENVO:xxxxxxxx)" | depth 40 m | reverse complement strand
GCTATACTTAGAGAATGCGGAGTTCATGTAGTAGATTCTCCAGCAGACATAGGAAAGAAAATGGCTGAGGTTCTTAATTAGAACGTAGTCTTTTAAAAATATTTTGGAGATAAGCCCAGTTGGATTCGTTCTGATTGGGCTTTTTTTATCGAAAATGTCGACTACCTAAGCCGTAATATGATTCATTCCAGGAGCATATCTCTGGCTTAACAGGTAATGAAGTCTTTCATAATCCTGTGGATTCTTAACGAAGTCTAGTTTGTTGGTGTCTATGACTAAAACGGGCATCTTCGCATTCTGCCGAATGTAGTTTAGGTAACTTTCCTGAACTTTAATTAAGTACTCGTCTGGTATTTTCTGCTCGTAATGTCTTCCGCGTTTTTTTATATTCGCCTGGAGTTGCTGAATATCTTTATAGAGATAAACCAGTAAATCTGGTCTAGGGAGATTGGCGTCCATAATTTCAAACATCTTCTGGAAGAGGCGGTATTCATCTTTACTCAGGTTAGTTCTAGAGAAAATCATGGATTTAGCGATGTAATAATCACTGACTATAAGCTCACTGAAAAGGCTCGTATGAGCTAAACGTTCTTTTAGCTGGTGGTACCTTTCTGCTAAAAAAGACAACTCTAAAGGGAAGGCATACTTCTCTGGATTTTTATAAAACTTAGGTAGAAATGGGTTGTCTGCAAATTCTTCTAGAATCAGAGAAGCCTTCATATCTTCCCCGAGCATTTTAGCTAAGCTAGTTTTTCCGGAACCGATGTTTCCCTCTATGGCTATAAAATTATAGTGCATCTACTTTTCTGACTTCAGATTTATCTGTTGAGTTAGCGAGTAACTCATTAGCAGACATCAAATATAATGGGTGCGTCCATTCCGGGGCTATTTCGGCTAGTGGTTCTAATACAAAGTTTCTAACATGCATCCATTCGTGCGGGATAGTTAGTGCGGGAGTAGTTAATACTAGGTTTTCATAACCGATGATGTCTAAGTCTATGAATCGGTCTACATATTCTTGAGTAGTTTTTTCATTTCTTCCTAGAGACTGTTCTATGCGTTGTAATGCTTCTAAGAGAGAGAAAGCAGAGAGCTCAGTAGAAATTTCAATCACTCCGTTTAGGAAAGAATTTTCTGAAGAAAACCCCCACGCATCTGAGCTGTAAAAATTGGAATAAGCGGTTATAGAAACCCCAGAAAGGCTGTTTATTAGGTCTAAAGCCTTTTGAATAACGACTTTTTTATCACCCAGGTTAGATCCGTAGGATATGTATGCAGTATACTTCACAATTCAAATTTAACATTCGTTGCCATGTGTTTAACAAATATTGAAAGTAGCCTGGTCTAAGTGCGATGACTAATACATACTTTTACTCCGAAATTAACACACCTTATTATGAATTTTTGGAAAATGTTCTTTGCCTCGTTAGCAGGCTCTATAATCGCCATTTTTGGAGTGGGATTGATACTTATCATGTTGTTTGTCGTAGCTTTAGGTAGTTCCATATCGAGTGCTATTGACGGAGGTGGTGAAACCAATAAAGTGGTTAAAAAGAATAGTGTTTTAGAGATTTCTTTAGATGCTCCTATAGTAGAAAGAGGGTTGGGAGATACTCCCGCTTTTAACTTTGCAGCGCTAACAGGAGAATCTGGAACTATTGGATTAAATGATATTCTTTCTGGATTAAGAGCAGCAGCCACAGATGATAAAATAAAGGGAGTTTACCTAAATTTATCTGGAGCTTCTGGAGGGTTTAGTGCTATAACAGACATTAGAGATGAATTAGTGAAATTCAAAGAGTCAGGAAAATGGATGGTAGCATACTCTGAAGTCTATTCTCAAGGGGGGTATTATCTAGCATCTGCAGCAGATGAAGTGTATATGTATCCTACTGGAGGAATGGAGCTGAATGGATTAAATGCTGAGCTTATGTTTTACAAAGATATGCTGGAAAAAGTAGGTGTAGAAATTCAGATACTAAGAGGGCCCAACAACAAGTACAAGAGTGCGGTAGAGCCTTATTTTAGAAACAGTATGTCTGATGAAAGTAGGCTTCAGTATCAGGAGCTGTTAGATGATTTATGGAAGATTATGGCAGACGATATTTCTGTAAGCAGAGGGATTACTACAGACCAAATAAACAATATAGCAGATAGTATACTTATCAGAGTGGCAGCAAATGCTAAAGAGCTAAAGTTAATAGATGACTTAAAATATGGCGATGAAGTAACTGCTATTTTAAAGGGTAAATTAGGCTTAGCGACTGATGAGGATATAAGGTTCATTAATCTAGCTGACTATAAAGGAAAGAAAAAGTACGATAGTTCGATTTCTGAAGAAGTAGCTGTAGTTTATGCAGTAGGAGCTATCGAGAGCGGAGAAGGAGATGATGCTACAATAGGTTCAGACAGAATAGCAGAGGCGTTGAGAAACGCTAGATTGAATGAAAACACGAAGGCTGTAGTCTTAAGGGTTAATTCCCCTGGAGGCAGTGCTTTAGCGTCAGATGTAATTTGGAGAGAAACGCAGTTAATTAAAGAAGCTAAAATTCCTTTTGTAGTTTCTATGAGTGATTTAGCAGCTAGTGGTGGATATTACATCGCATGTGGAGCCGACAGAATAGTAGCTTCTGAAGCTACCATTACTGGTTCTATAGGCGTATTCGGTATGCTGCCTAATGCGCAGAATTTGTTAGAGAACAAAATAGGGGTTCATACAGATAGAGTAGGAACAAACGCCAATGGAAATATCGGATTATTCTCTCCATTAAACGAAACGCAATACGAAGCTATAGAGGAATCTATAAGTGGTATTTATGATGACTTTACTAGTTTAGTCGCAGAAGGAAGAGGTATGACTCAAGATGCGGTGAAAGAAGTAGCGGGAGGAAGAGTATGGAGTGGTACAGATGCTATAGAAGCTGGTTTAGTGGATGAGATAGGAACATTGGAGAGAGCTAAAGAAATAGCAGCTGAAATGGCTGGTTTAGCTGATTACAAGGTGAAGAATTACCCTAAATTAAAAGACCCATTAGAAGAGCTTTTAAAAGAATTAGGTGTAGAAGTGAGATTGGAGAGCATAGCGAGTGAGCTAGGAGTAGATGCTGCCGCGATAAAGGAAATAAACTCTTTAATAAAAGAAAGAAATGTATTCAGTGTTCAAGCTAGAATGCCTTATAGCTTGAAGATAGATTAATGAGTGAGAATAAAAAGTTGAAGCTGGCTGAACTCGGAAGACTTTCTGATTCCGAGTTCAGATCGGCTAAAAAAATCCCGCTAGTAGTAGTTTTAGAGGATATTAGGAGCATGCATAACGTAGGCTCCTTTTTTAGAACTGCAGACGCCTTCAGAGTAGAGAAAATTATTCTCTGCGGTGTCACTGCTAAGCCTCCACATCGGGATATAGAGAAAACTGCATTAGGTGCTACTAAGTCTGTAGAATGGGAGTATTGCGCCTCGGGTATAGAAGCGTTAGAAAGTTTAAAAAGTAAAGGATATCAAGTGTGCTCCATAGAGCAAACAGCTCATTCCACGATGTTAGAAGATTTCCACCCATCGAGCGATAAGAAATACGCACTCGCATTAGGGAACGAAGTTAAAGGAGTGAGCCAAGCAGTAATCGACCAATCTGATGTCACCCTAGAAATTCCTCAGTTCGGGACCAAGCATTCTTTAAATGTTTCTATCTGCGGAGGCATAGTCATGTGGCACTTTTTTTCAGCGTTTAAGCAAACCCTTTAATTCTTATCTATGACCAGTGCTATTTCCATGGAAAATGGAAATAAGTCTCAAGCCATATCCTTCAACTTTCCATCTTCTTTAGAGCGGTAATCGGCGTTTACCAAAGGAGTAAAATCCCAAATGTCATATCCAGCTTCTCCTATATAATGTCAATTTTCTTATCTGAAGAATATAGGGAGTGATTTTTTTATTCTCGACTATTATTTTGGCTTCATTCTTTAAATGTGCGGTGTAAGTGAAAATAGTTAATAGATGTTGTAATTTCACTTACGCGTTAAATACGGAGAATAAACATGGAGAAAGACACGAAGATTAAATGTCCTAATTGCGGAACTAGTATAGATGTGCAAGACATTTTAGCACATCAGTTAGAGGAAAAAGTAAGAGAAGAATTTAATCAGAAATTGCTTTCTGAAAAGCTGAAATTTTCTAAGCGCGAAGAGGAATTAGAAAAGGCGAGAATAGACTTTGAAGAAAAGAAAAAAAACGAAAATGAATTATTTCAAGATAGGTTGGAAAAGTCTATAAAGGCAGAGAAAGAAGTATTGCAAAGCAGTATAAAAAAGAAATTAGAAGAGGAGCAGGAAGAGCAGATGAAAATGCTTCAGCGGGAGCTAAATGAGCAATCTGATAAACTTAAAGAATTTAATATAGCCAAGGCGGAGATAGAAAAACTCAAAAGAGAGAAAACTGAACTTAAGTCTGCCGCAGAAGCAGAAGCACAAAAAACGCTCAACGAAACACTTATTCAGGAAAAAGATAAAATAAGAAAATCCGAAGAGGAGAAGAATGAGTTGAAAATGAAAGAGCTTTATAAGCAGCTTGAAGACCAGAAGAAGCTGACTGAAGAAATGAAAAGAAAGCAGGAGCAGGGCAGTATGCAGCTTCAGGGTGAAGTTCAGGAGCTGGCTATAGAAGAGTGGCTAGCTCAGAAATTTCCGTTAGATGGAGTAGAAGAGATAAAGAAAGGAGCTAGAGGTGGAGATTGTATTCAAACGGTCAATACCAGAGAGGCGCAGAACTGTGGGAGCATTTACTATGAGAGTAAAAGGACTAAAGATTTTCAGCCAAGTTGGATAGAAAAGTTTAAGGCGGATATCAGAGATAGAAATGCCAATATAGGAGTGCTGGTTACCAATGTGCTGCCTTCAGATATGGATCGAATGGGGATGAGAGATGGTATTTGGATTTGCACGTATGAGGAATTTAAGGGCTTATGTGCGGTGTTAAGACAAAGTATTATTCGGTTTAATTCTGCGGTGGCTACTCAGGAGAATAAGGGAGACAAAATGCATATGCTTTATGATTTTCTAACAGGGAATGCTTTCCGAATGCAGGTAGAAGCTATCGTAGAGGGGTTTTCGCAATTGAAAATAGACTTAGATACAGAGAAACGCTCTATGCAGCGTATCTGGAAGCAGCGCGAAAAGCAAATAGAAAAAGTAATAACGAGCACTGTAGATATGTACGGTTCTATAAAGGGAATAGCGGGTAACGCAGTGCAATCTGTAAAAGCATTAGAGCTTCCTGGAGAAGATGAATATCCATTAGAAATTGACTAAAAACCTAATGAAAACGGTTAATCATTAGATAATGAACAACGGAATTCTGATTTATGTCTTGGACTATTCTTTCGGACAAACCCAAGAAAAGAAGGCGGTTTTTTTTGCTAATCTTTAGCTGAGGAGAAGTTCCACTGCTTTGAACGGGCTGAGCTCTCCAGATTTTACTTTGGACTCTAACTCTTTTAATCGATCGACATTTTTAGAATCCCCATAGAATAGGTCTAGCAATGAAAATTTGAGATGTCTTTTTAGCCATTGTACATTTTGTTCTTTTCTATGGTTATCCCTATATCCATTAGCAGCCGTGTGATTTTGGAATTCCTCTAAAATGGAATAGATCTCATCCATTCCATTGTTTTCATAGGCAGAACAGGTAGTAGCTTTCACTGGAAAATAATGCTCGGCTGGAGGGAGTAAATGGATAGCTCCTTTGTATTCAGCCATGGCTCTTTTTGCGGGTTTCTCATTCTCTCCATCCGCTTTTGTAATTACCAAAGCGTCAGCCATTTCCATGATTCCTCTTTTAATGCCTTGCAGTTCGTCACCTGCTCCACTTAGCATTAATAATAGGAAGAAATCTACCATAGAATGTACTTCTGTTTCACTCTGACCTACACCTACCGTCTCTATAATGATGAAATCATAGCCTGCGGCTTCGCATAGAATCATCGCTTCTTTAGTCGCTCTGGCTACTCCACCTAGGCTTTCACTTGTAGGACTTGGTCTTATGAATACATTCTTTTCTGAAATGAGCGTTTGCATTCTGGTTTTATCTCCTAAGATGCTTCCTTTAGTTTTTTGACTGCTGGGATCTATGGCTAAAACAGCCACTTTATGATTTTTAGTGATAAGTGAATTCCCAAAACTTTCTATAAACGTAGATTTTCCCACTCCTGGTACTCCTGTTATTCCTAGTCTAAAAGATTTTCCTGAGTGCGGTAGGCACTGCTGAATAATATCAGCGGCTACTTTTTTGTGATCTGGATTAGTGCTTTCTAACAGCGTAATCGCCTGTGAAAGAGCAGATTTGTCTTCAGCTATAATTCTTGCAGATAGTTCTTCCGCTGAAATTTCTTTCTGAGATTTAGACTTGATTTTATGTAATGCAGCGGCCTTGGCTGAATATTTCGCATTTTTATTACTCACAAGGCTAATATAATATAGTTGTCCTTAAATAGATGTGCTAACAGAATGTTTAGATTTGTAAGTGGCTGCTGTGCTATTTCTTTTAGAAAGAATGACTAATACAAATACTCCGGTCTGCCAATAATAAAAATAGTAGGCCGCTTCTTTAAAAGTGGTTTCTGCCTTTTCCACTGCTCTATAGGCATAGTTTTTATAAATTCAGTTGGTAAAGTGATATCTGCTGAAATGTTTAGAAAGGTTTTTGGGGATAAATGAAGAATACAATCTTCTAATACATGGTCATTTCTAAACGGAGTATCCATGAATATTTGAGAAATACTCCTTTTAGTAGCATCCGTTTCCATGTCTTTCAAGAATGAAATTCGATCTCCTCTTTCCTTAGGAATATAACCTCTGAACCGGAAGTTCTGTCCATTAAATCCACTGCTCATTAAGGCAAGCATAAGAGAGTTTGGCCCAGTTAAAGGCTTGACCGTTATTCCTCTGCCGTGGGCGATGGCTACTAATTTTCCTCCAGGATCTGCTACAGCAGGAAGTCCGGCTTCAGATATTAAGCCTATATTTTTTCCTTCAAGAGCAGGATTTAAGAAGCTAGGAATGTCACTTTCTTGCGTGTGCTTGCCTAGTTCGTAAAACGTCAAGTCGTCTATTTTAGTTGAAATTTTAATTGAACTTAAAAACCGTCGAGCTGAGCGCAAGTTTTCCACCACATAGAAATCTATTTGGTTCACTACTTCAAATACAGCAGAAGGCAATACCAATTCAGGCGAGCTCCCTATAGTACATGGGATTAAAAATAATGTTCCTTTACTCATGTTCTATTTTATTTAGGAAGGCTACAGCGGCTTCGTTTATTAATTGGTATACAGATTCAAAACCCTCATCTCCTCCATAATAGGGGTCAGGAACGGGGAGGTCTTTTCCTGGGTGAGCTTCATTAAGGAATAGTCTAACTTTTTTTCTATCGCTCTCTGTTTTGGCTAAGGCTAAGATAGTATCTCTATTAGATAAGTCCATGGTGAACAATACATCAAACTTATCGAAATCACTACTCTGAAATTTTCTAGAATACAAATCTGAAATATCGATTCCTTTTTCTTTTAGGTTTCTCGTAGCTCGGCTATCAGGAGACTGGCCATCATGAAATCCATTAGTGCCGCATGAATCTAGTTGTATCTCTATCCCTCTTTCTGCTGCTAATTTTCTAACGATTCCTTCTGCCATAGGTGAACGACAAATATTTCCCAAACAAATCATCAATGCTTTCATTTTCTAAATGTCCGAAAAATCCTTGGTTTAGCATAGTACATCGTTCTAAATCTAAAGAGGCTTATGCACATATATGTAGTAGGAATGAAATTGAAAAAGATAGAAATAGAGCAATATGGGTGATGGTTGAAATACTAGAACTATTGCTAAGCGGTTTTCGTAGTATTTGTCTATTTCAAAAGTGATAAAAACAACCTATGCGAAAGACGCAGTTTGGTCAGTCGAGGTGAAAATTCACCAATGATAATTTGGATTTGTAGACATGTGTTTAGAGGTGTAGATTGTTTTGACCAAAAAAAGGCCCCATCAGTAAAACTGACAGGGCCTGAAATGAGTTCGATTTGAGCTGTTTTTATTGTATACTTAACTTCTTCTCTAAGTCATCTAGGTACTTTCTAAAATGCTTATCAGTTTCTTGTAGGTTGTTTACTGTTCTACATGCGTGAAGCACAGTGGCGTGATCTTTTCCACCACAGTGAAGTCCGATATTAGCTAGAGAAGACTTAGTCATTTTCTTAGCGAAATACATAGCTATTTGTCTAGCTTGTACGATTTCTCTTTTTCTAGTTTTAGACTTCAGTAATTCGATTGGTAAATCGAAGTAATCACAAACTACTTTTTGGATATAGTCGATAGATACTTCTCTAGCAGTGTTTTTCACAAATTTATCTATCATTTTCTTGGCTAACTCTAGCGTGATAGATTTTTTGTTCAGTGAAGACTGTGCTATAAGAGAAATTAAAGCTCCTTCTAATTCTCTAATGTTCGTAGTAATGCTGTAAGCTAAATATTCAACTACTTCTTTTGGAAGCTCGATACCATCCGTATACATCTTCTTTTCTAAAATAGCTACTCTAGTTTCTAAAGATGGTACTTGAATGTCTGCAGAAAGTCCCCATTTGAAACGGCTTAACAGTCTCTGCTCCATTCCTTGCATTTCTACAGGTGGCTTGTCGGCAGTAAGAACTATTTGTTTTCCAGTTTGGTGCAGGTGGTTGAATATGTGGAAGAATACATCCTGTGTTTTTTCCTTTCCGCTAAAGAATTGAACATCGTCTATAATAAGTACATCTATCAATTGATAGAAATGACTGAAATCGTTAACAGTGTTGTTTTTAACAGCATCTATAAACTGATGAGTAAACTTCTCTGAAGTAACGTATAAAACAGTTTTTTCAGGATTTTGTTCTTTAATTTCAATCCCTATAGCGTGAGCTAAATGAGTTTTACCTAAGCCTACAGAACCATATATGAATAACGGATTAAATGCAGTTCCTCCCGGTTTTTTAGCTACTGCATAACCAGCACTTCGAGCTAATCTATTGCATTCACCTTCTATGAGGTTTTCAAAAGAATAGTTCGGGTTGAGGTTGGAGTCTATTTGAAGTTTTCTCAAGCCTGGAATTACGAAAGGATTTTTTATCTGTGTAGAAGTGCCGGTCATAGGCATAGCTACTGACCTATTCTTAACAGCTTTAGAGCTTGATGGCGGGACTTTCACTGTGTAAGGACTAGAGTTTCTTTGAGAGTTTTCCATAATTATGGAGTACTCAAGCCTTCCTTCAGCACCTAGCTCTTTGGTAAGCGTTTTCTTTAATAAGTTTACGAAGTGCTCCTCTAACCATTCATAGAAAAATTGAGATGGCACTTGAATCGTTAAAACATTATTTTCAAGTTTAATGGGCTTGATGGGATCGAACCAAGTTTTGTAGGCTTGTTCACTAACATTATCTTTGATAATAGTCAGACAGTTTTTCCAAACTTGGTTATAATCTTTAAGCATGTATTTATAACTTATTAGGGTTAATTATTTTGTTTAGGTTGTATTAAAACACTCTTAAAAATTGTTGTAAGAGATGTTTTACACATAGAGTACAAATATTAAATAAAATTGGTTAAAAAAAAACTTTTTTATACTTGACTTCGAACTTTTTTTGACAGGTAAAGAACCTTTTGAAAGAAGAAACGAATGACATGGTTTGAAATTTAAACTTTTGTCGTTATTCCAGCACTAGTTTTTAGCTCTTTAGTGAACTCTACTTTAACAATCCCTAAACGCAAACCGGCCCAAGCAGCTTGACTTACAAGTGTTTGTTCTCCATTTTTATTTTTCATTCGTAACGGCTCATCCAGAAAACTATGCGTATGCCCTCCTATAATTAAATCGATGTGTTCACTGTTATTAGCTAGGATAATATCACTCACCTTATCTGAATCATATTTTAACCCGAGGTGACTTAAACAAATTACATAATCGCATTCCATTTTTTCTTTGAGATGCGTGGCTGTTTTATTTGCCTTGGAAATCGGTTCAGTGTAGATTATTCCTGCGCATAATTTAGGGTCTACTAGGCCTTCCAATTCTATTCCAATCCCAAAGACTCCCACTTTTATTTTCCCCTTCTTGAATATTTTATAAGGCTTGACTATATTTTTTAGCTCATTCTCAATTATATAATTGGCATTAATGAAGTCGAATTTTCCGTGTTTCTTTGCCTTTAGCAATCCATCAATTCCCCCGTCAAAGTCATGGTTTCCAAGTGTCGCTGCATCGTAACCCATTTTGGTCATGAGTTTCATTTCTAGTTCTCCACCATAAAAATTGAAGAATGGAGTTCCTTGAAAAATATCACCAGCATCTAATAGTAATACATTTTTATATTGTTTTCTATAGCTGTCTATAAGTAGTGATCGTTTAATCGCTCCTCCTGCTCCTGCATATCTAGAATGATTTTTTTTAAAAGCATGAATGTGACTGTGCACATCATTCGTGTGCAGGATGATTAATTCTTCTGCTGGTTTAGCTGAATTGATTAGACCTTGGCCTAAACTAAAGGCAGCACTGCCCAGGCTCACTTTTTTTATGAAATTTCTTCTGTTATTGAAATAACCGGCCATCTAATATTGCGTTTAAGGTTCTTCCTAGTTCTTTTTCTTCTTGGATATGCTCTAATATCAAGTCTCTAATTTTTAGTCCTGTTTTTTTTATGCTCACGGGGTTTTCAAAGAAGTACATTTTGTCCCCTCCATGGGCTAAATAATCAGAGGTAATCACGTTATAGGTGGTATTGGTATTCACACGCTTGTTATTCACTAAAATGAGCTCTGGTGAGCTTATTTTTAGCTTTATATTGGAAACAGGCTCTCCTCCTGACTCAGCTAGATATTGAGCTATTTCTAAAATTTTTTCGCCTTTTAGCTCGATTATGACAGCTTCATTGTCAAAGGGCATTAGCTGATAAATGTCACCTACGGTGATGTTTCCAGAGGGGAGCGAACTCCTGAGTCCTCCGTGATTTAGAAGGCATAAATCTCCATTGAACTCGGCTAACTCATTTACTTCCTCGAAAATCAAATCTGCTACAAAATTTGACAATATTCCTTCTGGTCTAGCTTTTAGCATGTCTTTCTCAGAGGTGTTGATCACTGAATTCATTGTGGTCTCTAACCCTTGGTTATAAGGCTTTATAAGTTTGGCTAAAGAACGAGATTCCTCAGTCATAGTGCTATCTAGCTGGTTGTAACTAATAGCTGTATTAGTGGCGTTGAAATTCGCGCTGCAATGCATAAAAAGCGCAGTAATTACTAAAGAAAGGGATATTCGAAATATTTTTTTCATCTCGTTACAAAGTTACTTTTTATCTTACCTTCCCGTTTTAATTTAAGCTGATATTGTATAAACATACCATTAACATACGGGTGAGATATGCTGAAACCGATAAGATGGGATATGTCTATTATGGTAATTATGCCACTTATTTTGAAGTGGGAAGGGTAGAGTTGCTTCGAAGTCTTGGGATTTCTTATCGTAAATTAGAGGAGAAGGGTATTTTACTGCCTGTGGTGAATTTAAACGTAGATTACATTAAACCGGCTTTTTATGATGATAACCTTACGTTAGAGACTGTCCTAACTAATATACCCGGAGTTAAAATTGTATTTGATTACAAGTTAAAAAGAGGAGTGGAGGTTTTGTCTAAAGCACAGACAACATTAGTTTTTTTAAATGCTGATTCTGGAAGACCAGTGAAATGTCCTGAGGAAATATTAATCGCATTGGCGAAGCTCTAGTCTCTGTTTTATTAAAAATATAATTTCATCTTCCGAATAAAGATGTTTGAGATGATGATGTTGTTTTACTAGAAAGTTCAACCCTCTTGTCAAAGAGTAATGTTAGCTATTGGAATAAATCTCTTAAATTAAAATGATCTCGTTTTAAGTTCTTTTAAATCCATCGTTTCTGTTGAAACCGTTAGTTACAAAGTCATTGGCCTCAAAAAGTGGCCATTCCTTTTTGAGTCAGAATTAAGCCTTCTTGAAATTCAGTTACCGGAGTTATTTGTCCACTTTGTGCTTGAGATCCTTTGTCCGTTAGAAAAAGGAGTAGGAACAAAACAAATAAATCTTGTTTTTTTCATAACTGGGGACTTTTTGTTTAGCCTGATGCGCTCTCCTCAGCTAAAGGGTTTCGTTTTCATTATGCAGGTATACGCCTGAAATTATTTTCTCTTAGGGTGGGATTCGGAATTTATAGAATCTTTTTTTTCAATTAATGGAGGGAGAAGATTCTCTGGAATTAAAGAATTTAATTCTGGCTGACCCGCTTCTACCCAACAAGTATACCATAAACATCCTAAAGAATGAATAGCAGAGCGGAACCTTCGTTCTACCATTCCATCCAACTTATTGTGGTATTCTGTGCTGAATTCTTTGGAGTATACTTCCATAATCATAGTACCTCTTTCTTCGAAACTCATTTTCTTATCCTCAGGAAAATCACTGCTCAGGTTTTTCTCGAATGTTAAAACGCTGTCCAGTGCATAATGACTCTGCTCCACTATCTCCCAAATAAAATCTCTTTTGCTTTCTACGAAATAAATATCTGGAGCAAACAGGTCGTAGTCGTCATAAAAAAGTTCAGGTAATCTGCTCTCCCAAAACCCATGAATGCCATATTGTCCGGTTACCTGTCCGTTATAGTTTTCTGTCGTATGTAAAGGCACGTGAGCATCTCCTATATAATGACCTATGTCTGCAGAAAGCCTAAGTATTTTTTTCGTATTCCTCTCTTTAAAGGACTCTATCAGTCTAAGCGAAAGGAGATTAAGGTTCCATGGAAGTGTGCCATAGGCCTCTAGAGAGTCTTCCGTAAATTTATCTACTGCATCATACCAATTTCTCGGCATTAAGGCGAATAAGTCTTCCGGCGCAGACAAACTATCTCCTCCGAAGTGATCTAAGTCTATATAGTGCTTAGGGGCCTCTCCTTTTACGCTGTGTCTTCTTTTATCTGCATCTACAGAATGTTCTGTGAGGTAATCGGCATGGGCTTTATAAAACCCGAACATTTCACTTGGAAGAGTGAAAATAGCTAATCTATTAATTTTTTTGTGCGCAAAAAAGCCCCAGTCAGAACAATTGTGCTTCGGCCTAATAGTATTGAAAGAAATTAGAAGCGTGCCGAGTATTGTTATAGCCCAGTACTTTTTCATTCTGAAACGAGCTGCTTTTTAGCTGCTACTATTTCATCACCTTGTAATATAGGGACCACAGAAGTAGTGTTGGGAGTAAGGCAGTATTTTATGTCTTCATTAAGGTTTAATTTTCTTAATCTTCTTCTATGTGAGCTAGCCTTTAAGAAGCTAAATATATTCTCTTTAGCGCTTCTGTAAATGAATTTAGCTGCTATAGTAGAATCTTCTTCCGCAAAGAATTTATGACTTTCAATTAGTTCGTCTGCAATAGCGCCAGCGCAGATAGTGTCTTCAAGATTGAATTTGTCTTTCCAGCCTGAGCCTAGTAGAAGGACATTTTTATTTTGTTCTATGAGCCAGTTACATATTGCTTCCAGATTATTTAAACTGGCGATAGCTACGGTTTCTTTTTCTCTGGCTATGTTTATAGCTTTTGTTCCATTGGTGGTAGTCAGGATAACTGTTTTTCCTTTTAGCTCAGGGTTCTTGAATGAAACAGG
>CESI01037826.1_pt1 | contig 13721 bp, 13 predicted proteins | sample 356301 | NCBI WGS metagenome assembly CESI01 (sample SAMEA2621423, study PRJEB7988) | marine metagenome | biome: marine biome (ENVO:00000447); feature: deep chlorophyll maximum layer (ENVO:xxxxxxxx); material: "saline water (ENVO:00002010), including plankton (ENVO:xxxxxxxx)" | depth 40 m | reverse complement strand
GTAATAGTCTCGGCACCATCGATAATCCCGGTATCTTTCCATTCCTCATTACGCCTGATATCTACGATAACTACGCCATTGGATTGCTGCGCCATCAATTCCGTAGACGATAGGTCATATCCCATTGATTGGGTCTCGCTGGCCCAAACCACAGGTGCTAAAAGCCCAGCTATAGCGAGGACAAGCGCTGCGAAATACCTTTGGACAAGATGTGTTTTTCTAACGATTTTCATTCTACGACCTCAGTAGTTTCCACATCAGTTGCAGTAGTCGTCTGACCCAGAAGGTTTACGGTCAATACACCCAAAATGATTAAGCATAGTCCAATTATTGTAGGAATATTGGGGATTTGATTGAATTTAATCACCCCGATAGCGGATGTCGCTACTATGCAAGTACCTGCATACGATGCGTAGGTTATTCCAACGGGTACAAATTTCATGACCTGTGATAAACAAAACATACAAAGGATAATTGTGATCATACAGAGTAGCGAGGGTACTATTTTGGTAAACCCATTGGCACTGTTAGCAAAAGAGCTTGAGGCAGTTCCAAGGCCAATAGCTAAGATCAAAATCAAATATGGAAGCAGAGTTTTTATCATTGGTGGCTCCTATCTCCGAGGCATACTTCATTTACTGATTAAGCCAAGCCGCCTCATCAGCCCTTTTCATCCATCATATCACCTTCTTAACTGGGATCATAATACTGATAATACCCGTCTGCTACTGCCTGAAACACAGGCCTGAGGGTCTCTATTTGAAAGATGATACATTAAGATGTCACACTGCCACCTGACTTGTGGTTCAAAGCCCTGCGGATATACTCATACTCCACACCTTGTGCATTGGCGTGCGTGGCAAAGATGCGCCTTAGGTCATGTAGTGAGAAGGATGGCTCTGTGGCTGCCTTGATGCGTTTTATTTGAGACTTATGTTCTGTCATGTGGTGATAAATAGAGGCTCCCGGTCACAGTGGTTTGATAATTACAGCTTGGTATGAAATCGACCGATTTACTTCTGCGTTCCGCAATTCAGATGAAGCTAGATATTATCCAGATAACGGTTATTAACTGGCCCATACGCACCGCACTTATAGTAATACTGATAAATATTGCAACGCAGGCGGGGGCTGAATGTGGCAAGCTGTGTGACCATTATTGGCGGAAAACTGCGACAAAGGCGGATGTGAAGGCTGAGTTGGGCGGCGGTGCAGACATTATGGCTTGGAATAGGATCGGTGGCAGGACGCCACTGCACTTTGCTTCTACGTATGGCAACCCTGCAAGTATTCTAGCCCTGCTAACCGCTGGTGCTGCCGTATTGGTGGGGACTGGGAAAGGCTATACATCGCTGCATTTTGCCGCTGCGTTTGGGACTTCTGTAAAGTTCCAAACCCTGCCGTCAGCAGGTGGTGACGTCAACGCGCGGACTGATGAACGTTATAGATTGCTGTATCTTGCTGCATCGTCAGGTGCATTTTAATTTTCGACGACATAGGATTTTCACTAGCGTTTCGGTACACCTCGCCATTATACCGCGGGATAGATGACGACGTTGCCGTATGCCCTAATCCCCTGAATATTTATGATAAAAAGAGAGATGGCCTTTGCTGAAGATAGTGCCCTATACGCGTGACTTGGTTTTGGTTGGTGGCGGGCATGCGCATGCTTTGGTATTGAAGGCTTGGGGTATGGACCCGTTACCCGGCGCGCGACTGACAGTTATCAATCCGGAACCGATGGCGCCCTATACGGGCATGTTGCCGGGGCATGTTGCCGGGCATTACCGACGCGATGATCTAGAGATTGATTTGGTGCGACTGTGTCGTCATGCAGGCGCGCGGCTAATCTTGACTAGGGCTATTGGTATTGATCGGGCACAGCGAAACGTGATGTTGCAAGGCCGCGCGCCCGTGGCCTATGACTTGGCATCTTTTGATGTTGGCATTACCGCTAAGCTCGACCTTCCGGGGTTTGCGGAACACGGGATCAGGGCGAAGCCTCTGGATGTGTACGCCGCGAGGTGGCGCAGTTTTCTGGCGGCGGCAGCTCAGGGTCAGGTTGCGCCAGATGTTGCCGTGATCGGCGGTGGTGTCGCGGGATGTGAACTGGCGATGGCGATGGCGTTTGCATTGCAGGCTGCGGGCGTGAGGCCACGTGTCACGGTGATCGAGTTAGGGCCGCAGATTTCAGGTGTTACCCGCCAGGCGCGTCAGCGCATGCTGTCGGCGATGGACGATCTGGGAATTGTGGTTAAAACCAGTGCGAGGGTGGTTGAGGTCAGAGCGGATCAGCTGTTGCTGGAGGGGGATGACCCGGTTGCGGCGAGCTTTTGTGTTGGTGCGGCAGGCGGGTTTGCCCATACATGGATCGCCAAAACCGATTTGCCCCAACGGGATGGGTTTATTGAAATAGGCGCTGATTTGGGTGTGCTTGGAGATAAGGCGCTGTTTGCCGTGGGCGATTGTGCAGTGATGCCACATGCTTTGCGGCCCAAGGCAGGCGTGTTTGCTGTGCGCGCAGCTCCAATATTACATTATAACTTGCGCGCGGCGCTGAGCGGCAATACGCGCAAGACATGGCGACCGCAAAAAAACTACCTTAAATTGATTTCTTTGGGTGGCCAATCTGCAATTGCTGAGAAATTTGGTTTCACTCTCAAAGGACCGCTCATATGGCGTTGGAAGGACTGGATTGATCGGGCATTCATCAACCGGTTGAACGACCTGCCAAAGATGGTGGTGCCGAAAGTGACTGGGGAATTGGCGACTGGCGTGGCAGAAATATTGGCGGCCAAGCCTTTGTGCGGTGGGTGTGGAGCCAAAGTGGGGCGTGGCGTGCTGTCCTCGGCGTTAACCAAGATCGCGCTACCTTTTGACGAGGTGGTGACGGGAGCGGGCGACGATGCGGCAGTGCTTCGCCAAAGCAACGGCACGTTTCAAGTGATCAGTACGGATCATTTGCGCAGCTTAATTGATGATCCTGCACTAATGACGCGGATTGCGGCAGTACATGCTTTGGGGGATGTTTGGGCGATGGGGGCGCAGCCACAGGTCGGTTTGGCGTCGATTGTTGTGCCACAGATGTCTGCTGATTTGCAGGCAAGGACACTGACAGAGATCACGCAGGTTGCGACCGAGGTTCTGAGCGCGGCAGGTGCGCAACTGGTGGGTGGGCATACGACTATGGGCGCTGAGCTGACCATTGGCTTTACCGTAACGGGGCGCAAGGATACGATGCCGTTGACGGTTTCCGGGGCACAGCCCGGCGATGTGCTGATTCTCACGCGACCGATTGGATCGGGCGTTATCTTGGCGGCAGATATGGAGGGACACGCACACGGGCGGTTTGTGGCGGCCGTTCTCGCTATCATGGGGCAGGCGCAGGACCGCGAAGCGGCGGTGTTGGCACCAGTTGCCCATGCGATGACGGATGTGACTGGATTCGGATTGGCAGGGCATGTCAAGGCTATCTGTGAGGCGTCGGGGCTGGATGCGGAATTGTGGCAGGCGGCCATTCCAATTTATGCGGGGGCGCAGGCGTTGTCGGATGCGGGAGTAGCGTCGACATTGATGCTTGTGAACCGCACGGACGCGCCCATTGAGGGGGGAGCAGACGCATTGCTATATGATCCGCAGACGGCGGGTGGATTGTTGGCCGCGGTGCCGGCCAAGCAGAGTGTTGCCGTGATCGATGCCTTGTGTGCCGCGGGCTGTATGGGCCATGTCATCGGCCAGTTGACCAAAGGCAACGGCCATGTGGGCCTTAGGTGAACTGTGCGTGCAATGTGTCGGCAGTTTGGGCCAGTGTGCTCTGGTTTAGATCACATAGTTTGATCCGGTAAATCGGGTCGTCTTTGACAGCCGCCGATTTGGCATAGCGCGGATCATAGTGATCTGTGATCAGCCCAGCTGCCAGCGTTTTCCAATCGTTGGTTTGTGCCTGAGCATGCCACTGGGCGATCCGCTCGCCGGTGTGATAGGGGCGCAGTTTATTGAGCAGGACGCTGATCAGTGCTTTATCTTGTGTAAGATCTGCATAGGCTTGGCAAAGGAAACTGCTGCGCGCGTCTAACGCGGCGGTGATTTCGATGCGGGGGGCCTCTGTCATTAAAGCCCAGAGCGATGGTGGGATCAGACATTCACCGATCTTGCTACTTTCGGCCTCAACAAAAGTGATTTTGTCGGGGTTCAGCTTGCTCAGTGCTTCTGCGATACGGGTTTCAAACATTTTTTGCGTGGGTTGTGCCGTGCTGATCTGGCCAAACAGCGACCCACGATGGGCGGCGGTCGCTTCGATATCGAGGATCTGTGCGCCCTTTCCGGCCAGTTGGTGCAACAGAGCGGTCTTGGCGGTCCCAGTGCTGCCGCCGATGAGTATCAAGCGGTGGGGCAGTGGCGACTTGTAGAGGGTTCTAACGACCTCACGGCGGTAGTTTTGGTAGCCCCCTTTGAGAAGCTGCACGCGCCATCCGACTTGATCGAGGATGGTGGCAAAAGCACCAGAGCGTTGCCCGCCGCGCCAGCAATAGACTAGCGGCTGCCATGCGCCATCTTTACGTGCAAGTGGGCCTTGCAGATGGGTGGCAGTGTTTTGTGCCACCAGTGCACCGCCAATTTTACGGGCGTTAAAAGGGCTAACTTTGGCATAGATCGTGCCGACTTCGGCGCGTTGGGCATCACTGAGTACGGGCAGATTGATCGCGCCGGGCAGATGGTCGGCTGCATACTCGGCCGGTGCCCGGACGTCGATGATGGTATCGACGGTGAGGTTTTGAAGGTCAGCCAGAGACGTAAGAGTAAAGGGGAGCATATCGTGCCTTTATGGGTGTGTAGGCGTTCTAGCTGGTTTCAGCGGACAAACCAAGCAGCTCTGGTGACGCACCGCTAAACAGATGACTGGCGCAAACAGCTGGTACAGATTTCGCCGCGACTTAGTGGCTAATTTTTATGCCACTGATCTGCGATAGCCCGTTGGTTCAGAGTTGAAAAATGAAATCAATACGACGACTTCTGTGTATCATAGTTGCTGCTGCGTTGTTTGCTGAAATCATATTGGACCTGTCACGTCTTTGTGCCAGCGCAAATGCTGGTTTAAGCCACCTTTCGTTCAAAAGCGTCAGGGCTGTTGCACCCCAGTGCTGAGTGTCTGCTTCGTGGATTGTAAAAGCCGTTGATGTATTCAAAACCTACCATTTCAACTGACCGTCGTGTTTGCCAAGTACGCCGCCAGATCTGTTCAGCCTTGCTGGTTTTGAAGAATGTTTCAGCAGCGGCGTTATCTTAGTAATAGCTTTCACCACTCATCGATGCCCTGACCGTATTTTGGGGCAAGGTTTTCTGATAGTCATTTGAACAATATTGGGCGTTGAAGCGTTGGTCGCAACGGTTTCAGATTTGAGATTGCTATGACGATGCACAAACGGGCTTCAGACCGACGCACTCGAAACAAGATATGCGCCTTTGGTCGACCGGAAGAAACCCAGCGAAAATAGCATGTTTTGTTCTGGAAGTTGATCAGAAAAGAATTTTCCAGCGAAAGGACGACAGTTTAGGTTGATGCGTTTGCGCCTGTTGGCTGTAGTTGGTTTAGAAAGGCTGGAGGCATGCCGCCGGGCTATTGGTCGACGGCGTCCCTCATTGTCAGGGCACCACCTCAAATTTGCCCAGCGTGAGGAGATTGCATGGGGCCATTCGAACGGTCTCGGAGTGTGTATCATCGCTCGCAAGACCAGCTGGGCGGCATCGACGATATCCGTGAGGTGTGCCGCAACGGGGCAATGCGCATTGGCGGGTTTGAGTGCTGTGCGCTGACTGCCGCTCGACTATCTGGAGGATCACTCGATGCGTATCAGCCCTGAGATGATATATGAGGCCTTATTCCTTTAGAGACTTGGTGCGCTGCGCCGTAAACTTGTCTCTTGCTTGCGTTCCAAATGGGCTTTGTGCGTGCCTTGGGCGCGGTGAAAGGGCAAGAAAAGATCATTTATCTCTGATGAAATCATGATCAGCGAACGTCCCGCCGAGGTTGAGGATCGCGCTGTTCCGGGGCATTGGGAGAGAGAGTTGATCCGTGGCCTAAAAAGCTCTGCCATCGGCACGCTGACTTAAAAGCTACCCGCTTCACCTCCGGATGGTGCTTTGGTGCAAATTGACGTTGTTGTTTTCAACTGCGCAGGTACCCCTCTCAAGCATAACAGGCAACAGCGGAAACGTCGTAAGCGGTCCGTCCGCTTCACGGAATACATCTGGTGAAATCAATACGACCTCTAAAAACGTACAATGCAAATTATATTAAAAAATGCTCTATTTATTGCTGGTTTAGCCGTTTTGTAAGCGGTGCTTTACTTATCAAAGTACCACGGTCGTGGCTGTTCGATATCTTTCTGCTCATGGTCTTGCGCCATGGCGTTGAGTGGTCGAGTAAAATACGCATATTTTTCGACGTTGTTAACTTTACTGTTTTCGATTATTCATTCCACACTAGGAGTTGTCGGTGGCTGGCGAATAGTGCGCCGATCGTGGTGCTAAACTATGATGATGCTGTCGCAGCCTTTGTCACCCGCGCTGGCCAGACTAATCTCAAGATATGGCGCCAATTTGGGGCATGATGCTACCGCACAAAAGCAGATGAATAGGGCGGCAAATGTAATGACGATTTAAGGGGGATGTTGATCACCCAGCTATTACACTGCATGCACCACGTCACCGCAGTCTTCAATAAAATAGCAGCATAATTGCGCGTCTAAGCTGTCCCACAGGCCGCCTCATGAAAATCTAAGTAAATCACAGGCCAGCGAAAAGAGTTTTCCAGTAACAGTTTCGTGCTTTGAATGTCTTAAATCCATCAGTCAATGATACACTAAATTTTAAAGAAGGAAAAATTAAGTGACGCAAGCGATACCAATGCGTGGATTAGGTGTTCATTTGGCGCAAATCCGCAGCTTTGAATATATCGATAGCTTAGGGAAAAACGCTTGAAAAAACCAATTCTGGCGATCTGTTTGGTGCTGGTCGTGGTGCTTTCTGTGCTGTTGTTGCGCGCGCAACCGATTGATCTGAGCATCACGCAAGTCTATGTGTCAAACTTGATCGAATGGCGTCAGTCGAACGCATGGTTACTCGTCGTACTCTACGCCTTGGGCTATATCGTTGTCACGGCCTTGTCTCTGCCATTAGCGACATGGATGACGCTGGTGGCGGGGGCGCTATTTGGGTTCTGGCAGGGATTTTTGCTTGTTTCTTTTGCATCTAGCATTGGGGCGACACTGGCTTTTCTTGCGGCGCGTTACCTGTTGAGTGACTGGGTGCGTGGCTGGCTGGGCACCCGTTTCGGCTCAATTAACGAAGGCTTTGCCAAAGACGGGGCATTCTATCTGTTCACCCTGCGGATGATCCCTATTCTACCGTTTTTTGCCATCAATCTTTTGATGGGGCTCACATCAATGCGGGCTGGGACATTTTTTGTGGTCAGCCAAGTTGGCATGCTGGCGGGGACGGCGGTTTATGTGAATGCTGGCACCCAATTGGCCGCTCTCGACAGTTTGTCTGGCATTGTTTCAGCGCCTCTTGTGGTGTCATTTGCCCTTTTGGGGCTTTTCCCCTGGGGCGCGCGCATACTCATCAATTTTATCAAACGTCAAAAAATCTATTCAGGCTATAAGCGCCCCACTGCCTTTGACCGCAATCTTATCGTGATTGGCGCTGGGGCGGCGGGTCTGGTCTGTGCCTATATTGCGGCGGCGACCAAAGCCAAAGTAACCTTGGTTGAGGCGCATAAAATGGGCGGTGATTGCCTTAATTATGGCTGCATACCGTCAAAGGCGATGATCAAAAGTGCGAAAATTGCTGATCAGATGCGCCATGCGGACCGGTACGGATTGGAGCCGATGTCGCCAAAAGTTGTGTTTTCTGAGGTGATGGCTCGTGTGCGCCAAGTCGTTGCCGATATTGCCCCTCATGATAGCGTTAAACGCTATTCTGATCTTGGGGTCGAGGTGCTTGAAGGCTATGCAAGGATCGTCGATCCCTGGACGGTCGAGATCGCTCTGCATGCCGGAGGAACGCAACGGTTGTCCACGCGGGCGATCATCATCGCCACTGGGGCGCAGCCGTTCGTGCCGCAGCTTCCCGGTATCGACAAGGTTGGTTATCTGACGTCTGACACGCTTTGGGAGACGTTGCAGAACCGGGAAGAAGCCCCAAGGCGACTGGTAGTTTTGGGTGGGGGGCCGGTTGGCTCTGAACTGGCGCAAAGCTTCGCGCGGCTCGGCTCAAACGTGACGTTGATCGAAATGGCTTCGCGTATCATGATCCGCGAAGATGCAGAGGTCTCGGATCTAGTCCAGGCATCCTTCGAGGCCGATGGTATTAGGGTGTTGACGGGTCATAAGGCGGTGCGTTGTGGCGTGACAGAGGCGGAGAAATGGATTGATATCGTTCATGAAAACGCAACGCATAAGATCGCTTTCGACGAGATGATCGTCGCTGTCGGTCGCAGCCCGCGCTTAAAAGGGTTTGGCCTTGAACAGCTCGGTATTGAGATCGGGCGAGTGGTGGAGACAAACGCGTATCTCGAAACGCTATACCCTAACATTCTCGCGGCGGGCGATGTCGCCGGTCCCTATCAGTTCACCCATACTGCCGGTCATCAAGCTTGGTTTGCGACCATTAACGCACTCTTTGGGGGTGTCAAACGCTTCAAGGCAGATTACCGCGTGATCCCATGGGCGACATTCACTGACCCCGAAGTGGGCCGCGTTGGCCTGTCTGAGGCCGAGGCGCGCGAAACAGGCATTGCGTATGAGGTCACGCGCTATGGGATCGACGATCTGGACCGCGCCATCGCAGACAGCGCAGCGGAAGGGTTCGTCAAGGTTTTAACCGTGCCGGGCAAGGATCGCATTCTCGGTGTTACAATCGTGGGAGCACAGGCGGGTGACCTGCTCGCCGAGTTTGTGCTGGCCATGAAACACGGGCTGGGTCTGAACAAGATCCTTGGTACGATCCATATCTATCCGACCCTCGCCGAGGCCAATAAATATGCAGCTGGCGCCTGGCGCCGTGCCCATATTAATGGTCAACTTTTATCTATTGTTGCGAAGTTTCATAGTTGGAGACGGGGATGATCGACGCAAGTCTTAGTCCGCTGCTGCGACGCTGGCTCGCTCTACCCGCACGGGCCTTGGTGCGGGCGGGGATCGTGGCCGATCAAGTGACGCTTTTTGGATTTTGCATCGGCGTTCTGGCGCTGCCTGCTCTGGCATTTGGGCAATTCTGGCTGGCACTGTTGGCGATTGTGGTAAACCGCATTCTTGACGGGCTGGATGGTGCTGTCGCCCAATTGACGCACCCCACCGACCGTGGAGCGTTCATGGACATTGCGCTGGATTTCGTTTTCTATGCGCTTGTGCCGTTGGGCTTTGCACTGGCCGATCCAGTGGCGAACGCCCTGCCTGCTGCGGTTCTGATTGCTGCTTTCGTCGGAACCGGCTCGTCTTTTTTGGCTTTTTCGGTGATTGCCGGGCAACGTGGAATGCGTCCCGAGGCTTATCCGAGCAAAGGCATCTATTATCTTGGCGGTCTGACGGAAGGAGCCGAAACTATAGGTTTTTTTGTGGCCATGTGTTTGTTTCCACAAGCCTTTGCGCCACTGGCATATCTTTTTTCTGCGGCCTGCGCCGTCACCACAGTGACCAGATGGCGATACGGATGGCGGGCATTTGAGTAAACAGATAAAACGACGATTGCGTACAATGGGCTGGTTTTGTCAGAGCCTTTGCCAGTACGTAACCTACATTCAAAGGAGCAAAACATGCGAATTTCCCTAATGTCTGCGCTTGCCGCAATTGTGCTTTCCAACCCTATTCTTTTCAATCCTGTGCTGGCCGATAGCTGGCAAGATACGCTTGAGGCGGCAAAGGGTCAGACTGTCTATTGGAACGCTTGGGGCGGGGATCCGCAAACAAATGCCTTCATCGCTTGGGTTGGGCAGCAAACCTTTGAACGGTACGGTGTGGCGTTGCGGCAGGTCAAGCTGACAGATACCGCAGAGGCTGTGACACGTGTGCTGTCGGAGAAAGCCGCCGGACAAGACGATGAAGGGTCCGTCGATCTTATCTGGATCAACGGGCCTAATTTTCTGACGATGAAAGAGCAGGGTCTGCTATTTGGCCCTTTTGTTGATGGGTTGCCGAACGCGCAATATCTTGATCTGTCACCCGCATCCCCCAATTCGGTGGATTTCACGGTGCCAGTGGCGGGAATGGAAAGCCCTTGGCGGTTGGCAAAATTTGTCTTTAATTACGACAGTGCGCGGATCGATACGCCGCCGTTATCGATGACCGCTCTTTTGGAGTGGGCGACGATTAATCCCGGTCGATTTACCCATCCTGCCCCGTCAAATTTCATGGGGGCAACTTTTCTCAAACAGGCGCTCATAGACCTGACACTGGACACTGCTGTGCTGCAAGAGCCGGTCACAGAGGATAGCTTTGTGGCGGCCACGCGCCCTTTGTGGAAATGGTATGATGCGCTTCGCCCCACTCTCTGGCGCGGTGGCGAGACTTTCCCCGAAAACCAATCTGTCCAGCAGCAGCTGTTGAATGATGGCGAAATCGATATCGCCATGTCTTTCGATCCCGCGTCGACTGCAGTGGCCATCGCACAGGGCCTTCTGCCCGAAACCGCCCGTGTGTTCGTGCCCGAAGGCGGCACAATCGGTAATGTGAGCTTTGTGGCTATTCCCTATAACGCGGCCAGCCGCGAAGGTGCGCAAGTGGTTGCGAATTTCCTGCTGGCGCCTGATACTCAGGCGCATATGCAAAATATTGAGGTGCTGGGCGCGTTCTCAGTCCTTGCCGCGGCAAAGCTTAAGGCCGACGCTCGCGCTACGTTTGCCACCCTTCAAACTGCCCCCGGGCTGCCCTCGCTCGCAGATTTGGGGCCGACATTACTTGAACCTCATGCCAGTTGGATGACGCGGCTGACGCAAGAATGGGCGCGGCGGTATACGCGTTGACATGAAGCCAACTGGCACAGGTCTGCGCTCGGTCGTCTTGGCGGCGCTTTTGTTGGGAATTATTAGTCCGATTGCTGCGGGGTTGATCCAAACCGGGCGCGCGGCGTTCGGGTTGATGCCGGTAGTTGGGGCACATGGTTCCGGTCTCGAAGTCTGGCGGAGTTTATGTGCGCTTCCAGGCTTTTGGACATCTGTACGGCTGACGCTCTGGATCGGTTTCGCGGCAACGTTTTTGTCGCTGACCCTTGCAACTTGCTTTTGTGCCACCGCGCATGCGCGCATGACTGGCAGGTCGGCCGCCCGTTGGCTGGCCCCGCTTTTAGCGGCACCTCATACGGCGGTTGCCATTGGCCTTGCCTTTGTGCTGGCGCCATCTGGTTGGATTGCGCGGCTTCTCGCACCGCTTGTTGGATGGGTGCGCCCGCCCGATTTGGCGCTAATCAATGACCCGTGGGGCATCGCGTTGATCCTTGGGTTGATGATAAAAGAAATTCCTTTTCTACTTTTGGTCATGCTGGCTGCCCTGAGCCAAATCCCGGTGCAGCAACATATGGCGGCAGCGCGCGGCCTTGGCTACCGGCGCAGTGTTGTGTGGGTCAAGATCATTGCGCCGCAGGTCTGGCCATTGATTCGATTGCCAGTTCTGGTTGTTTTGGCCTATTCGCTCTCGACGGTAGAGATGGGGATTATTCTCGGCCCCTCGAATCCTCCGGTTTTTTCGGTGTTTGTGATGCGTCTTTTCATGGCCCCTGATCTTGCGATGATCCTGCCAGCATCAGCCGGAGCTCTGATGCTGGCGTTCTTGATGGGCGTGGCTTCGGCGACGCTGTTCGTGGCCGAGCGGTTGGTGCGTTATACTGGCTTGTGGTGGATTAGAGCCGGGGGCCGCAGCAGCACAGTTAAGCCGCTTTTGCGGATTGCCAGTCTGTGCGTCGTCGCTTTGTTTGTGATCGGGGCGCTGGCGATGGTTTCGTTGGTTTTTTGGTCCTTGGCGTGGCGCTGGCCCTGGCCTTCCATGTTGCCGGAAACGTGGTCTTTTCAGCCTTGGCGAAATGCGGCTGGGGTCTTGGGTTCCGCGTTGGGCAACACGCTTTTGATCGCAGGCGCAAGCGTGTTTGTCTCGCTTGCTCTTGCAATCCTCTGGCTCGAGGGTGAGGATCGTAAGGGTCGAGGGCGCGCAGGTTGGGGGGAGGTGCTGATCTACCTTCCACTTTTGCTGCCACAGATTGCCTTCCTATACGGGTTAAACATGCTGTTTTTGCGCCTCGGGATCAGCGGTGGGATCGGTGCGGTTATCTGGGCGCAGGTCTTATTTGTCTTTCCCTATGTCATGATTGTTCTGTCAGACCCGTGGCGGGCACTGGACCCGCGGCTGATACGGGCTGCGGCCTCGCTGGGCGCAGGGCCATTGCGGCAGTTGTTAACGGTCAAGATCCCATTACTATTATCACCGATCTTGATAGCAGCAGCGATTGGAACTGCGGTGTCTGTTGCGCAATACCTTCCGACGTTGTTCATGGGGGCAGGCCGAATTTCCACGTTGACGACAGAGGCGGTGACGCTCTCTTCGGGCGCAGACCGGCGGATCACCGGGGTTTATGCTAGCTTACAGGCAATCTTATCGTTTGCAGCGTATGCCGTTGCATTTATGGTGCCTGCGTTTGTCTTTCGCAACCGCGCCGCATTAAAAGGGGCTGGCCAATGAGCCTTGATTTGAAAAATGTGTCTGTGCGCTGGGCGAATTCGTCGACGCTATTTGGGCCGCTGTGCGTTTGTGTTGAACGTGGCGAAGTTGCAACTGTCATGGGGCCGAGCGGCGTTGGTAAATCGACCCTACTCGATGCTATTGCAGGCCATTTGGCCTCTACTTTCCAGCTTGAAGGGCACATCACATTGAACGGAATAGATTTGCGCTCACTACCACCTGAGGCGCGAAGAATTGGGCTGATGTTTCAAGACGGTGGTTTGTTTCCGCATCTGTCGGTCGGTGACAATCTGGCTTTTGGATTGACACGCACAGTGGTGGGCCGGGCACGGCGGCATGCGGCGGTCGAAGTGGCGCTGAAACAAGCCGGTCTGGACGGATTTTACCTGCGCGATCCAGCAAGCCTTTCAGGAGGACAGCGGGCACGCGCCGCGCTGATGCGTACACTGCTTGCGGAACCGGCGGCACTGTTGCTGGACGAACCGTTTTCGAAACTTGATCTTGCGCTTAGAGGTGAGATGCGCAGCTTTGCTTTTGAGCACATTCGGCGTCACAATATACCGGCATTGCTGGTTACGCATGATCCGGAAGACGCAAAAGAAGCGGGCGATCAAAAACTGGTATTGGCGTAAGGTGCGTTTGTTCGGAGTGATGTCGCCGCAACTCTTTACACCTAATTTCATCCGCTACCTGATCGTGAAAGCACTGATCGAAGCTGGGTTTGACGTGATTTGCGAAAGCCACTGATGGCGACACTTGCGGACGTGGCAGCGTTGGAAAAGCTGGCAAGCAAATCTGGACGGTTTGTCGGAGTGACCTATTTTATGTGCGTATCTGGGTATCTGATGGTCCACGAAGCTCGCGTACGCGTTGTTGCCGGAGAAATCGGTAATATCCAGACCGTTCAGGTGAAATACCTGCTTAGAGCGGATGTCTACTGCTATCAAAGTCGAGGGCCACGCTCAGGCCACATGGCGCACTGACCCGACCAAGAAT
>CESI01012453.1_pt1 | contig 13723 bp, 8 predicted proteins | sample 356301 | NCBI WGS metagenome assembly CESI01 (sample SAMEA2621423, study PRJEB7988) | marine metagenome | biome: marine biome (ENVO:00000447); feature: deep chlorophyll maximum layer (ENVO:xxxxxxxx); material: "saline water (ENVO:00002010), including plankton (ENVO:xxxxxxxx)" | depth 40 m | reverse complement strand
TAAATTCAGCCATACTTTCATTAAAGATTAATGCTTAGCGAATAAAATTCAACAGAAAATCCATTTAATTCTGCTGGTATATAGCTAAAACTCGTTTTATTGCTGAATGCGCAACAAAGGGCATTGATTTGTCTATTATTAATTTTGATTGGTTTTAGATAAAAAATTTATAAAAAGCTTAAAAAAGCAGGAACGAAAGGCCCAAAACACTCTATACCAAAAGTGCTTTGGGATACTTATGAGTGTAGCTCTGAGATATAAAAACAGTGAGGATGATGCCGCTTATTTAGCTAACGAAGGGTTTATCAAAGTTTTATCAAATATTGACAAAATAAACTCATCTAAAAGTATCGTACCTTGGATGAAGCGCATTATGGTTAACACAGCTATAGACGATTTTAGAAAAAATAAAAAGTATGCAGGCACACTTTCCATGACCAATTATGATTTTGAAGAATTTTACGGACTATCTGAGGAAGCTGATTTAGAGTTTGAATCTACAGAGTTTTTTCAGTCGTTACTTAACCAAATCCCCAGAGCGACCAGTAATGTATTTAACATTTATGCTATAGATGGTTATTCCCATAAAGAAGTAGCAGAAATGCTCGAAATAAGCGTAGAAACTAGTAAATGGCATGTAAAGCAAGCTAGAAAAAAATTAAGAGAATTATATAACCAATCGGAAAACAGAAATGTTGGGTGAACAAAACAACATAGAAGACAAGCTTAGAGGTAAACTCAACTCTCAAGAATTTATCATCAAAGATTCATGGCAGGCCGACATGGATGCAAAACTAGACGCTTATAATTCTCAGAGGAAAACGGACATTTATTTCTGGCTCTTAGGCATAATAGGCTCGGTAATACTGGCTAGTACACTAATCTATTTAACAGATGGAAACAGCGAACAATTAGCTAAATACTCACCAAGACTAAAGAATGATTTGACCTCTCTACCGAATAAAGATAGAGAAACTGGTTTAAACAATATTGATGATAAAACAGGACTAAAAGAGAGAAATACCAACGGAGAGAATGAAAGGCCGGCAGAATTAGAAAAGTCATCAGAGTATTACTCTTTACTTCAGAGTGATCTCACAAAGGATAGAACACAATCAGAATTGATAACACAAAGTAAAACTGATGGAAAAACCTATGAAAACCTCATAAATACTGCAGAAATAAAAGAAGGATTGAAAAGACCTGAATCAGAAGATTCAAAATCAAAGGATGACATAATTAAGTCTAACACCGACAAAAATACAAATGAGAAATTCTCTCCAAAGTTATTAAATAACAGAGATAAGAAAACAGAGACAAATACGCCAGAAAATAGTATCAATAAGCCTATCACTAAATCAGATGCCTTAGGAAAAGATATTTCCAAAGACGACAAAAGAACTCTAGGTTCAGGAATTACTCTAAATGCTGAACAGATTTATAGTAGCTCTAAAAATTTAATCCAAGAAGAGAATAGAAGCTCCGATATGGCATTTATAAAAAAGAAGGCCTCTCTGCTGAAAGTATCCCGTTTAAATGAAATGTCTCTTCTTTCACAAAACCCACTAGATTTCATTACTGCGCCTATCGAGAGTAAATGGAATGCTTCTATGAGTGGAGGAGTTTCTTCATCATTTTTAAATGAAGATAGCTTCTTAAAAAGCTTAAGCTCTTTTAACGGAAACTCAGAAATTAAGACGTTAATCTATAATCAATTAGATTTTAGAATAGGAAAAGAAATCAGTGAAAATCTAGAATTATCATCTGGAATTAGCTCTACGACTTATGGCGAAGAAATGACTTATTTAGATCATTTTAGAGTAAATAGTACTTCTTCTTATGAATATACTGAAAATGGAATATGGGAAATAAATAGCATAACGAATGATTCAATAGTAACTACAGATTCAGTATTTGTGATTACCATAGACTCTATGGAAGTTATAATGATGGATACATTATACACACAGCTAAACTCAGATATAAACGGAAAGAGAACATATTCCTATTTAGAAATACCATTCGGATTAACATACTCAATTTCAATATCTAGTAAATCATCTCTATTACTTTCTCCTGAATTATCGATAGGAATTCTAACTAATAATGAAGGCAATTACTACAATGAGAGTTTAATGCCCGCTCAGACTAAAACAGTAATCATAAACAGATGTATAGGAATAGGTTATAAATTAAGACTAAGCAATAGACTAGATTTTAGGACTACGCTAAGAGTGCGAAAGCCTCTTGGAAACTTGAATAGTACAGATCAAATAATCAGAAAATACTGGTCTTATTCAATCACTGCCGGGATAGGATATACTTTTTAAAAAATTATTCGAGAATAAAAGTCACACCTATCCATTGGTAGGTCTAGGAATTATCTGCTGATTTGGCTATCTTTGAAAAGATAACACTCAACAGTGCCAGCAACAGAATTAAATAGAACACAGCGCTTAGAAACACGAACTCACAATTCGCTTAAGCTCCTATCCATCTTTATGGTTAGTTTCTCTTATTCATTGGTTGGCTTTTCTCAGTGCATGCTTTCACCCGGTAGTGATGTTTTAAGTACATATGATATTATTTCTACAAGTGGAAACATCGCGCCTTCAAGCGATAATGATTATTACGTTTGCTCAGATATTGACATAGAATATTCGGGTTCCGGAGTACATAACTATTGGTTAGAGTCCGGAGCTTCATACGTTCACAACGGTAGTGGTTCAGGTAAAATATTTGCGTTGAATAATAATCAAGTAGAGCTAGTAGATGGTGATAGTGAGTTTACGGTTTATGCTGCTGCCGGTTCTACAGTGACTATTTCTTCTGGAGTGAACTTAATCTATGCAGAATGCGGTTCTACTATCATAAATAACTCTAATTCTACTACTGTCCTTTATGAATGTATAGAAGATATAAATAATAGTGCCCCTAGTGCAGATCTCATTCAGTGTCTCAATATATCACTCAACTTCCCTTCATCACCAGGAAATATTTTAAGTATAGGAGGAGCTCAATTTGTGGATTGTGATGACTTCCCTATTACCTTGGATGCTTCTGCATCAATAGGCCCCTACAACTGGAGCACAGGTGAAACTTCATCTACTATCCAAATAAATGAAGTGGGGATTTACACTTGTGAAGTTCCATCCCTTTGCGGTTTGGCATCTGCTACCTCTATTATAACCCTGGAGGAGCCTATAGAAACTATTATTTTAGGATACACTCTTAGCTTCTGTGAATTAGAACTTCCGTTCTTACTCGATGCTGGACCACAATATGAAAACTATTTATGGAATACTGGTGAAACTACACAAACCATAACTGTTGATACTTACGGCACCTATAGTGTAAGCACTGAAGGCCTTTGTCAAGATGGTCAAGGCCAAATTATTCTCATAGGATTCACTGATCCAGAGCCATTTATAACCCCCGATACTTTTGACGGCTGTAACTATGACTTTCCATTGACCTTGACCACTGGTAATTACAATTCCTACCTCTGGAATACAGGGGAGACGACACCTAACATAGAAGTCAACTCAATAGACACCTATGAAGTAACTGTTACTAATTTCTGTGGTTCCGAGACGTTCACCTATGATTTAGGCGCTGCCATATCAACACCTATTCCAATTCTGCCCGAATTTGCTGAATATTGTAACGAAGATTTTCCAGTGATAATAGGAGTAAATGACATTTTTGATTCATATTCGTGGTCTACGAGTGAAATCACTCCTTCGATTTCAATTAGTGGTCCCGGAATTTATGGATTAGAGGTTACCACCGATTGTGGTACCGGATATGACGAATTAATTATAGAATCTTTAGGAGATGCCCCTGATTTATATTTAGGTGAAGATCTTAATTTGTGCGATAATGAGTTTCCTGCAGCCATAGACGCATTAACGATTTATGACTCCTATCTATGGAGCACCGGAGAAGAATCGACCTCTATTCTTTTAGATCAGCCACAATTTATAAGCCTAGAAGTCACCAACGCATGCGGAACTTCCACTGATGGTTTAACTATTAATAGTATTGGAGGATTACCTTTATTAGAGCTAGGTCCCGACTTATCTTTTTGCTTAGCTGACTTTCCTTTAGAAATATCTGCCCAAGACGGTAATTCATATTTATGGTCAACAGGCGAAGAGACTCAATCCATAGTTTTAGATGCTCCACAGTTTATTAATGTTGAGGTTAGCAACTCATGCGGGACATCCTCTGATGATATCTCGATAACCAGCCTAGGAGATATCCCTTTAATAGACTTATCTCTAGATCAGGCTTTTTGTGATTATGACTTCCCTATTGCACTTGATGCAGGCGCAGGTTTTGATTCATATTCATGGGGAAATAGCGAAACTACGCAAACGACGGAGCTATCTGTTCCAGGCATAATTACACTCGAAGTATCCAATGTATGTGGAAGCATTTCAGAAGAAATATCAGTTACTTCTCTAGGCCCTCCACCATCCCTAGATTTAGGCTCAGATCTTTCTTTCTGTAACTCTGAGTTTCCCGTGATTATCGATGCCGGGGTCTTCGAAACTTATAACTGGTCGAATAGCTCATCTTCGCAAACAGCAGAACTTAACTCACCTCAGACTATCTCTCTCGAAGTAAGTAATTCATGCGGGACAGATACCGATGAAATAAATATTAGTAGTTTGGGTGATTTACCTGATCTGAATTTAGGTGAGGACCAGGCTTTTTGTGATTCTGAGTTTCCCGTGGTTATCGATGCTGGCGCAGGTTTTAATACCTATTTCTGGGGTAACAATGAAATAGGTCAGACCCTAGAATTAGCTGCCCCAGCATCAATTTTTGTAGAAGTAACAAATATATGTGGAACTTCTTATGATGAAGTAGAAATCAGTTCTTCGGGAAATACTCCAGAAGTAAATTTAGGTGCGGATTTAGCCATATGTGATGAGGATTTTCCTATTATACTTAATCCGGGAAGCTATGACAGTTATCAATGGTCTACAGGGGAAGTGTCACAAGAGCTGATTATCAACTCGCCTGGAATTGTATCTGTTATTGTAACTAGTCCTTGTGGAACCGCTACGGATGAAAAAACCATAGCCAGCCTTGGAACCTTTCCTAGCGTCGAGTTAGGTGAGGATATTTCGCTTTGCAATGCTGATTTTCCTATTATTTTAGATGCAGGAAACGATGGTTCTAGCTATATATGGAGCACAGGTGAGGAAACATCAACAATATCGGTAGATGCCCCATCAGCAATATCTGTAGAGGTAGAAAACCAATGTGGATTAGGCTCTAGCAATATACTCCTTACGTCAGCTGGCGATATTCCGGTTTTAGATCTGGGGGGAGAGGTTTCATACTGCGAAGCTGAATTTCCTGTTATGATCTCGTCTCCAATTTTCGACACTTATACATGGTCTAATGGAGACCTTACCCAAGAAACATATATCGACCAACCCCAATCTATAACTTTGGAGGTTTCAAACTTCTGCGGTACTGCCTCAGAGGCACTTCTTATTAGTAGCCTAGGAAATATTCCGAATCTAGATTTGGGAGAAGACATTAATTACTGCATAGCAGACTTTCCTATTCAGATAGAATCTGGAGTTTACGATTCTTATTTATGGAGCACAGGTGAGAACACCTCTTCTGTTTGGATAAATGAGCCGCAAATTATTTCCTTAGAAGTTGTCAATATTTGTGGAACTAGTATTGATGACATCAATATTGGCCTATTGCCAAATGAAGGATCCTTGGTCAACCTACTCCTTTGTGAAGATGGAATTCTCTCATACCAAGATGTTACAATAACAGAACCTGGAACTTATAATTTCATTACTGAGAATGGCGCATCTAATGGCTGTGAATTACAGACAGAAGTAAATGTGTCTTTTGTACCTCAAGAAAGTCAAACGCTAGTCATTAACCTGGAAGAAGAGGAAACCTACGAGATTAACGGAGTAATCTATGACCAAGAAGGAACTTACTACTTTAGTGAAAACCAATTAACAGGTTGTGATATAGACATAGAACTTATCATAAACTATTTAGACAATTCTGTAGCAACCTATATTCCCAATGCCTTTAGCCCGAATTATGATGGAATAAATGACGTTTTCCAGCCGATAGTGAAGCTAGGTGATGATGCAGAGTTTATTTCTTACAAATTCCTTATTTTTAATCGGTATGGGGAAATCGTTTTTTCATCCGAAGATTACAACGAATCGAGTTGGGATGGTGGTTTTGAAAATGAAGGAGAGTACTTCGTTCCTAACGGCCTCTACAACTGGACTATTCAATTTAACACTACTGCTTCATCGAATACTCAGAACTTAAATGGGTTCGTTCATATCATGAGATAACGTTTTCAGGGATTTCCTTTAATTACAAAACAAGTGAAGTAACTATTAGAAAGGATTATGAAGAAAACCCTCAATTAAAAGTAAATGATGGTCAAGCAATGTACTTTCATTTTTCTGACGATAAAACACGTTTCAGTGGCATAACCACAACTTTTAGAACTCAATGGCAAATCATCTAAACCCTGAAAATAATTATAATTAGAAGGATCCTGAAAATTATGGATTATAAAAAATCCCAAGTCCAATAATGGACTTGGGATTATCAACTAAAGTCTGATAAATTAGTTCTTGATAAAACGTTTTATACTAGAAGAAGCTCCTGACGTTGCGTGTATCGTATACATGCCGCTTGACAGAAAATCAACGGCTAATTGATTGTCTCCATTTACAAATACATCAGTATAAACGACTTTTCCTGTCATAGAGTAAATTGTAACCGTATAGTTATTTGATAATTTAGAATCTAATTTCACTGTCGCTTTATCTGTCATAGGATTAGGGAAAATCGACATTCCTATATTGTTCTGAGCATTTGACAATAAAGACTCTCCTACAGAACTAACGTCTGCATTAGAATAAACTAGAATATCTAACTGAGAAAAGTTAGCTCTATCGTTAAACGTGTAAGTCACAAGTCTTGTATCAGCATCTAACTCTATCACTTCAGGCACACCATTTCTTTCTCCTGCACAATTATCTAAAGCTATATAACTGGGTAAAAGAGTTTCATCATAATCGCCTGCTAAAAGTACATCAGGACCATCAAAAAGTCCAGGAAAATTAATAGGGTCCTCTTGTGTAATATCTTCTCCCTGTGGCACTGGTGGAACATTATCAAATACATCTAAATAAAACTCTGCTTGACCTAGTAAAACTTGGTTCTCATCAAACGCTTGATAAATTAAGATATGATAACCTGCTTCGAAGTATTGGCCTTGGACAAAATTCGTGACAATATTTGGTGTAAATCCACAAGTGCTTAATACATTAGGCTCTTCCCATGTTACATTTGTTCCACACATGTCTGCATCAGAAAAGAATGTTTCTTCGCCAGTTTCATTAGAAAATTCGAATGTAACACAATCTTGAGCTGTCATATTAGTGCTAATAATGCTAGCTAGGGTAAAAAGCATCGCACTGGATACTTGAAGTAAAAATTTAATCATGATTTCTATAGGTTTTGTTTTTATTTGTTTTTTTTATATCAGTATGTACGCCACAAAAAGGGTAAGGTTACATAACATATAATAATAGTAATAATAAAATAATAAAACAAGCTAGAAAAAAAGTATAATCACCTTTCTCCGTCCAAAGAAGCACAAATTATTAGACTAATTTATCTATAACTTAATAAAAAAATAGATAGTTAAATGAAAAAGGAAATTACAGATATAATTTGAGTTAACTTAGGAATACCCCTCGATTAACAACTCCAATATCTCTTGCGCTGCTGAGGCTATTTTAGTTCCTGGACCAAATATTCCTACTGCGCCTGCATTATACAAATAGTCGTAATCCTGTTTAGGGATTACTCCTCCTACTATTACTAATGTTTCTGGTCTGTTGTATTTTTCTAGTTCTGCTATCACTTCTGGAACTAGTGTTTTATGACCAGCAGCTAAAGAGCTCACCCCTAGAACATGCACATCGTTTTCCATGGCTTGCTTAGCAGCTTCTGCTGGGGTTTGGAATAATGGCCCTATATCCACATCGAATCCGATGTCAGCAAAGCTAGTAGCTATCACCTTGGCTCCTCTATCATGGCCATCTTGACCCATCTTGGCCACCATGATCCTGGGTCTTCTCCCTGCCAATTCCGCGAACTTATCTGCTAGTTCTCTTGCTTTTATAAAATCTTTATCTCCCATTAACTCTGACGAATATACGCCACTCAGTGATTGTATCTTGGCCTGATACCTGCCAAATGCTTTTTCCATAGCATCAGATATCTCGCCCAGACTAGCTTTTTTTCTGCCACAGTCCACAGCTAACTCTAGTAAATTCCCTTCTCCTGATTGAGCCGATTTTTCTAGCCGCTGCAATGCTAAGATACACGCATCATTATCACGCTCAGCCTTCATTTTCTGAAGGCGCTCTATCTGTTCTTTTCTTACAGCATTATTATCCACCTCCCTAAACTCTAGCTCATCTTCAGCTGAATCTTCTTCCACATCAAAGATGTTTACACCTATGATTTGGTCTTGACCTGAATCTATTCTAGCTTGTTTTCGAGCAGCTGCCTCCTCTATTCTCAGCTTGGGAATTCCAGACTCTATGGCTTTAGTCATTCCTCCCAACTCTTCTACTTCTTGGATATGCTCCCACGCCTTGTCCGCTATCTCCTTAGTGAGTGCCTCTAAATAATAACTGCCGGCCCAAGGATCAATGGCTTTAGTAATGTCGGTTTCACTCTGTAGATAGAGCTGCGTGTTTCTCGCGATTTTGGCAGAGAAATCAGTAGGTAAAGCTGTGGCTTCATCTAGAGCATTGGTATGTAAACTTTGTGTTCCACCCATCACCGCCGACATGGCTTCTACGCAAGTTCTAGCTACATTATTATAAGGGTCTTGCTCTGTTAAACTCCAGCCCGATGTTTGGCAGTGCGTTCTTAGAGCCATACTTTTTGGATTTTCTGGATTGAACTGTTTCACTAGCTTCGCCCAGATCATTCGTGCTGCTCTCATCTTGGCCACTTCCATAAAATGGTTCATGCCTATGCCCCAGAAAAAAGACAAGCGCGGTGCAAAATCGTCAATGTCCATCCCCGCCTTAATTCCTGCCCTTATATATTCTAATCCATCTGCCAAGGTGTATGCCAACTCTATATCTGCCGTAGCTCCAGCTTCCTGCATGTGGTATCCACTGATAGAGATAGAATTAAATCGAGGCATTTTCTCAGATGTATATTCGAAAATATCTGCTATAATTCGCATAGAATGCTTAGGCGGATAGATATATGTATTCCGTACCATAAACTCCTTAAGAATATCATTCTGAATAGTACCAGAAAGCTCTTTCATATCTACTCCCTGCTCCTCTGCAGCTAATATGTAAAATGCCATGATAGGAATAACAGCTCCGTTCATGGTCATAGAAACCGACATTTTATCAAGTGGAATTCGGTCGAAAAGGATATTCATATCCAACACAGAGTCTATGGCTACACCTGCCTTACCCACATCTCCCTTAACTCTAGAGTGATCAGAGTCATATCCTCTATGTGTGGCTAAATCAAAAGCTACAGACAATCCCTTCTGCCCTGACGCTAAATTTTTTCGATAGAAAGCATTTGATTCTTGAGCGGTGCTAAAACCTGCATACTGTCTAACTGTCCATGGCCTAATAGCATACATGCTCGAGTATGGACCTCTTAAGTTAGGCGCTATTCCCGCTCCAAACGTCACATGCTCGGGCATCCCCTCAGAATCAGGGAAATATGCAGATTTGGTAGTTATTTTCTCAGCACTCTGAAACTCCATTCCTTCGAATTTATCAAACTCTTGGTTTTGGTCCAGTGCTGTCAGGTCTGTTTGGTCAAATTGCTTTCTCATCCTTCAAAATCTTTTGCTAATCTATCATCTTGACTTAAAGCTTTCTTAGCTTGCTCTGACTTGTATTTATTCACTCCTATCATAGTGCGATGTCCACTCGTTAAGGCTGCTTTTTGAGTCTTGACGTCTGCTTTGAGCATTTCCATAATTTTTCCTGAGCGTTGCAATGCTATAATTCCTCCGTCAGATTCCATATTACAGAATTTCTCCCAGGCTTTCTCTCTCAATTTCTTGGTCAAACTCTCTATGTAATAACTCCCTCCTGCCGGGTCTAACGTCTGATGAAGGAAACTCTCAGACTTTAATAAATGCTGAATGTTTCTAGCATATCTCATTCCTGAATTACTCTCCTGTTTAGTCAAAACATCAAAAGGAAACAAACACACCGCATCTGCCCCACCTAACACAGCGCTCATCGCTTCTGTGGTGGTGCGCAGCAAATTATTTTCCTCATCTAAAATAGTCTTGTTCCAATTTCCTGAAAACGCCTGAATATAAGTGGCTCTGCTGCAACTGTGCTGCGGTTCGTATTTATCCACTACCATTCCCCACAGTTGACGAAGCACTCTATACTTGGCCAGTTCTGTAAAATAGCTAGAGCCAGATCCCATAGAGAAATTAATAGCCGCAGAAGCTTGGTCCACCGTCATGCCTCCTTTTACTAATTCTAATAATGACTCATGCCCTATGCTCAGTGCTAGCGCTAATTCTGTGGAAGCTATAGCTCCCTTATTATGAAAAAAGTCTCCTCTGACTTTGATCGCTTTCACACGTGGAAACCTCTGAGAAACCTCAATAGCCAAGAAAATATTCTCTTCTCTTACGTTTAATTCATTGTCGTATAAATGAAGTTCTGTAGAACCATAAATGTCTATTCCTGTGAGCTCATTTTCTTCCAGCAGCCGCTCCAACTGAGTCATATTTTCCTGAGTAAATTCATCAACAAAGTGCAGACCTACATAGTTTAAGAAAACGCCTTTCAGTAACTGAGTTAAGTCCTTAGGCTCTTTTAAAGAAATGATGAGTCCTTCTGCTCCACCCTCCAGAGCATTTAGCGCTCTTTTATTCATTTTTGCTTCAGTGTCAGAGGCTATAAATTGGTTTATCTCCCAGTCGTTAGATTCTGTCTTTACTCCTCTTAAGTATGGGAATTTACCAGGAAAACCATTGTTTTCTGAAACCTCACCCTTAAAAGAATTAGGATTCACTTGCATTCCTTCAGGATGATCCCATACGAGAGATTCGTAAGGTTTTCCTTTTAATTCTTTTAGTATCCTATCCTTCCATGCTTTCGGATTGTCTGCAAGAAATTCTTTAAAATCTAAGCTCATTTCTTCGATTTATATTCAGCGACGAAGATAGAGGTATTAATTAGATTTTTTAATAAGCCAGATTGTGAGTTGGAGCGAATTTCAATTGGTCCTTATTCACCGGTTCTTTTGTTATAACTTTTTCTTGTGAAGTTTATCTTCCTTCCATCTTGTTGGGTTTTATTCTGTAGAACTAGAAATATTCTCTTATCTCTTTTGACTTCTTATGATTTTTAGATTCTTTTGGATTTATTCGTTGTTGCAACGCGTGAATAAATCTATCTTCGTAACGTGATGACAAAAGCGGTATTTTTAGACAGAGATGGGGTGATTAATCACGATCCGGGGGATTACACTAAAACATTAGAAGAATTCACGATTCTACCCGATGTGTTAGAGGCCTTTCAAATGATAAAAGAAAACAATTACAGAATTATTTTAGTCACCAATCAGGGAGGAGTAGCTAAGGGATTATATCCCTTAGAAAACGTATATAAAATTCATAATTACCTAAGAGCGGAAGCCTTAAAAGTGGGAGTAGAAATAGACGAAATATATTTCGCTCCTTATCATGACGATTATGGCAGGTCTTTATCCAGGAAACCCGGGAGTTTGATGGTAGAAAGAGGGTTGGCTAAATTCCAATTAAATCCCGCTGAATGCGTTTTAGTTGGTGATAAAGCTAGAGATGTAGAATGTGCTGAAAAAGTAGGTGTGCCTGGCATACAAATAGACGTGAACGGCTCTCTGCTAGAGGCCATGAAAAAGTATTTTAATAAATGAATTATATCTATCATAACGGAGAGTTCTTAGACAGAAGTAAACCTTGTATTTCTCCTGAGAATAGAGGTTTTAAATTTGGAGATGGATTCTTTGAGAGCATTCGGATCATAAACGGTGAACCTGTTTTTTTAGAAAACCATTTCAATAGAATAATGGATGGTTTAAAGGTTTATAAGATTGATACACCTGACAGATTTTCTGAAGAGCTACTGAAAAGTGAAATTTTATTACTTTTAGATAAAAATGGAATTAGTAAAGGAGGACGAGTTCGTGTGACTTTAACCAGAAGAGGACACGGATTTTATTCCCCAGAGAGCAATGACTTAGATTACATCATAGAGGCTGATGTTAAACCTGATAATTTCTTTGTACTGAATAACACAGGTAAAGTTGTAGACTTATTTCCTGACCTGAAAAAACAAATTAATTCTTTCTCTATCTTTAAAACTCTTAATTGTCAGCTATACATACATGCTAGCTTATTTGCCAAAGAAAAGATGATCGATGAGGCTCTAATCCAAAATGAAAAACTTGGGATTATAGAATCTTCGGTGTCTAATATATTTCTAGTGAGTAATGGAGTACTCTACACTCCAGGATTAGCAGAAGGATGTGTAGGTGGGACTATGAGAATGAATATCATTAATTTAGCTATAGCAAATAGCATAAAAGTCTATGAATGCAATCTTACTCCACAAAACCTGTTAGCAGCTGATGAAATATTCTTGACCAATGCTATTAATGGTATCCAATGGGTAGGAAGTTACAGAACTAAGCGTTACTTCAATAATACCTCCAAGAAAATTTTAGATATGTTGAATAAATCTATTACTAATCTTCCGATATTAGACTAACCTCTGACTCGAACTCTAGGGTCTACTAGTCCGTAAAGTATGTCCACCAAAATATTTAGTATTACAAACATAAATGAGATGACTAATACTGCACCCATTACTACTGGAAAATCCTCCTTTTCTAGGGCATTAAAAATCTCTAACCCTAATCCTTTCCAACCGAACACAAACTCTACAAATACTGCTCCTGCAAGCATTGAAGCAAACCACCCGGAAACTGCAGTTATAACTGGATTTAACGCGTTTCTTAGGGCATGTTTATATACCACTTTATTCTCTGATAAACCTTTGGCTCTGGCTGTGCGGATGTAATCTTGTTTTAACACATCTAACAAGGAACTTCTGGTCAACTGAACAACTACACCAAGGGGCCTAATCCCTAAAGTAAGCGCAGGAAGAATCAAGTTTCTAGGGCTTAAGTAAAGACCTTCCCATTCATCTAAGCTGTATAAACTTCCTGTCATATCTAATCCAGTTCCCGGAAGAGAGAGAGACCAATAAACCCACTCTCCCAGTGAAAATATAGAAACTAACAATACAAGACCCAACCAGAGGCCAAATCCTATAACAATCGCCTTTACTACTGCCCTGATACTTTTCATAGATAATAACTTAGAGCTCTCCTCTCTGCGATTATCTCTTACTAAAAAGTACACGAATAAACCTGCAGCTATAATGAAAGGAGTGATAGGAAGAGGTACAGAATTAAACCAGAGTAGCCCTCCTATCCAAGAGATTAGAATGGCCATAAAAAAAGACGGTCCGCTCATGCCTATGACCGACAATATCAGTATTAACTTGTCTATCCACTTATCTTTATTCAGTGCAGCTATAACTCCACCAAAAACGCCTATAATTAAAGCAAA
>CESI01088102.1_pt1 | contig 13737 bp, 14 predicted proteins | sample 356301 | NCBI WGS metagenome assembly CESI01 (sample SAMEA2621423, study PRJEB7988) | marine metagenome | biome: marine biome (ENVO:00000447); feature: deep chlorophyll maximum layer (ENVO:xxxxxxxx); material: "saline water (ENVO:00002010), including plankton (ENVO:xxxxxxxx)" | depth 40 m | reverse complement strand
CCCTCGCTAGCAATAGCGTGCCGGTTCAAGTCCGGCTCCGGGTACCAAATGAGAATAAGCAATTATGAATGATGAAACAGAAATAAGCATAAATGATCTTTTTAAGATTCTATTGAAGTCTTGGAAACTAATTGTATTCAATTTCACATTATTCTCTATTCTTTCTATACTTTATACCCTCTCTATTTATAACGAATATCGTGCAGGGAGTACATTAATTCCTAATACATTAATTGATTCTTCTGGAGTTGGCTCATCTTCTGGTTTAGGTGGTTTAGCTTCTATTGCTGGTATTGGAAATGGCTCAGGATCATCTAACGAAGTTATCCTCGCAAAAGAAATAATGCAAAGCCAAGAATTCATTAAAAATTTTGTAAGAAAGAATAATATTTTGATAGAAACTATTGCTGTTAAAGGGTGGGATAGTAAATCTAATAGACTGGTTATAGATAATAAAATCTTTGATGAAGATAAAAAAATATGGATTAAAGGCGAGCCTAGTGATTTTGGTATATTTGAAGAGTTTAGCCAAAGGATAAATATTAGTGAAGATAAAAAGACCTCTATCGTTTCAATTTCAATTGAATATTACTCTCCTCAAATTGCTAAAAAGTGGGTTGAGCTTTATGTTGCAGAAATAAACGAACACATGAGAAAAAGAAAGCTTTTAATAACCAATAGAAACTTAGAAAGTCTTGAATTTGCAATTCAAAAACCTTCTTCACAAGTTACCAATGAAAGTCTGTCAAGATTAATATATGAGCAGCAGAGAACTAAAATGCTAGCTGAGGCCACCCCAGAATACGTTTTTGAAACAATAAATCCTCCTGTTCTTCCAGAGAAAAAATCAAAGCCATCTAGAGCTATTGTCGTAATAATTTCAGCATTTACAGGTGCTTTTTTGTCAATTTTCTGGGCTTTGTGTAAAAATCTATATTTAAATAATAAAAGGCATTAAAAAATGTTTGATAATTCAACTATATTAATAACAGGTGGAACTGGTTCGTTTGGTCATAAATTTATACAAATGACTTTGGAACAACATAATCCAAAAAAAATTATTGTCTTTTCTAGAGATGAAATGAAGCAATGGGATATGGCTAAGCTCTATCCAAACGAGGATAGAATTCGATTTTTTATTGGAGATGTCCGAGACAAGGAAAGGTTATATAGGGCTCTTGATGGTGTAGATTATGTCGTTCATGCAGCAGCTACAAAAATAGTTCCAACAGCTGAATACAATCCATTTGAGTGTGTTAAAACAAACGTTAATGGAGCCATGAATGTTATAGATGCATGTATTGATAAGAGCGTAAAAGGAGTTGTAGCGCTATCTACAGATAAAGCAAGCAGTCCTATAAATCTATATGGAGCAACAAAGCTGACATCAGACAAGCTATTTGTTGCTGGTAATGCATATTCTGGAGAGCACCCAACAAAATTTTCAGTTGTCAGATATGGAAATGTTATGGGGTCAAGAGGTTCAGTAATTCCATTTTTTAATTCTATTAAGCATACAGGCGTTGTTCCAATTACTGATGAAAAAATGACAAGATTCATGATAACTCTTGAGGAGGGAGTCGAACTTGTTTGGACCGCATTTGAGGATATGGTAGGAGGAGAAATTTATGTAAAGAAGATTCCTTCGATGAAAGTAACTGATCTTGCTAGTGTTGTTGCTCCAGATTGTAAACAAGATGTAATCGGAATTCGAGTAGGTGAAAAATTACACGAACAGATGATTGGTATTGAGGATTCGCCTACAACATATCTATATGATGGATACTATAAAATTTTACCCTCTATAAACGATTGGTCATTAGATGAAACGAGAATAAAGGGTGGTAAAAAAGTAGATGAAGATTTTATTTATAGCAGTGATAATAATGATGAGTGGATGTCGGAAGATGATCTTATGAACTGGCTAAAAAATAACAATAATATTAGTTAGACATAATGATCCCTTATGGCCGCCAAGATATCACTAAAGAAGACATTGAAGCGGTTAAGGATGTCTTAAGTTCGGACTTTCTTACCCAGGGTCCAAAAGTACCAGAATTTGAAAAAGAAGTTGCAAATTATTGCGATAGCAAGTTTGCGGTTGCTGTGAATAGCGCAACAAGTGCATTGCATATAGCATGTCTGGCACTTGGAGTATCAAAGGGTGACCTTGTATGGACTGCTGCAAATACATTTGTAGCTAGTGCAAATTGTGCACTTTATTGCGGGGCTGCTATAGACTTTGTTGATATAGATAAAAATACTTTTAATATTTCATTGATAGATTTAGAAAATAAACTGGTTATTGCTAAACAAAAAAATAATTTACCAAAAGTTTTAATTCCTGTTCATATGTGTGGTCAATCTTGTGATATGAGAAAGATTAAGGAGCTGAGCGAAATTTATGGATTTAAGATAATAGAAGATGCATCTCATGCAATTGGTGGTCACTACCTTGATTCAAAAATTGGTAGTTGTAAATATAGTGATATAACAGTTTTCAGTTTTCATCCTGTAAAAATTATTACCTCGGGAGAAGGGGGAATGGCTATAACAAATGATGAAAAATTATCAATAAAAATGAACTTATACAGAAGTCATGGGATCACAAGAGATAGCACAATGATGGAAAATGAAGCTGAAGGTCAGTGGTATTATGAACAATTGGTATTAGGGTTTAATTATAGAATGACAGATATACATGCTGCTTTAGGCTTAAGCCAATTCAAAAGTATTGATAGTAATATAAAAATAAGGAATTCTTTGGCTGAAGAATATAATCAATTGTTAAAAGATCTTCCCTTGGAACTTCCTAGCAGTAACCCAAATATAATTTCTTCTTTCCATCTTTATGTAATTCGTTTGAAAAAAGAATCTATGATTTCACATAAATATTTTTTTGAGTCTCTTAGAGCAAAAAAAATATTAGTTAATCTGCACTATATTCCTGTTTATTTTCATCCTTTCTATCAAAAATTAGGCTTTAAAAGGGGATATTGTCCTAATGCAGAGGAATTTTATTCAACTGCAGTTAGTATTCCTATGTTCACTAGACTAACCAATAATGATCAATTATTTGTAACCAATAGCATAAAAGAATCTTTAGGTTATTAGCATGATAAAGCTAGCATTAGGAACGGCCCAATTTGGTTTGGACTATGGCATTTCAAACACGCTAGGTAAAATTCCATTAATTAAAGCTAAAGAAATAATTAATTTTGCTAGCAGCTCCGGAATTGAGTCTTTGGATACAGCAATCTCATATGGAGACAGTGAACAATCTCTGGGTAATATTGGAATAGGTAAATTCAAAGTTATTACTAAGCTGCCCTCATGCGAAGTCAAAAAAGAAGAAATTTTTAATTGGGTTTTGAGCGAAGTTAATGATTCGCTTGTGAGATTAAACCAAAAAAAAATTTATGGATTATTAGTTCACGACCCTAAAGATTTAATTTCAGATAGTGGTCAAGAGATTTTTAAAGCTATGTCCTATTTAAAGAAAAATAATAAAGTAAGTAAAATAGGTATATCAGCCTATGCACCTGCTCAAATTAAAGAAGCTATAAACAAATATGATATTGATTTAGTTCAAGCTCCTTTAAATATTTTTGATAGAAGGTTGGTAGAAAGTGGATGCCTTAGATATTTAAAGAACAAAAAAATTGAGGTGCATACCAGGTCATGTTTTTTGCAAGGCCTTCTATTGACGGACGTAAGAAAAATACCAACTCAATTTAAAAATTGGCAAGTACTTTTCAACGACTGGCATCATTGGCTGAAGGTAAGTAATAGAACCGCTCTTGAAACCTGCCTATCCTACCCTCTTTCCATTGAAGGAGTTGACAGGGTTGTAGTTGGAATTGATAATCTAGACCAGCTTAAAGAAATTATTAGCCGAAAAAAACATATTACAAATATAAAAATTCCTAACATTTACTCAAATGATGAAAATTTAATAGATCCAACGAACTGGAGTAAAGAATGACAACTTTATGTATAGTTCAGGCAAGAATGGGATCATCGAGACTTCCTGGAAAAGTCATGAAGCTAATCGATAATAAACCAATGATAGAACTGCTTCTTGAAAGATTAAAGCTGTCTAAAAATATAGATCAATTGGTAGTAGCAATTGCAGACACAGAAGAAGATAAAGCTTTATATGACTTTTTAATATCAAAAGATTATCTTTGTGAAATTGGAAGTGAGGATAACGTCCTTGATAGATTTGCAGAAGTATCACAGAAATATCAAGCAGAAACTGTTGTAAGAATAACAGGTGACTGTCCTATAATTGATCCTGTTCTAGTAGATCAGCTAATAGAACTTTATAAGAAAAAAAATGTGGACTATTGCTCCAACATATGTCCTCCAACTTTTCCTGATGGTCTTGATGTAGAGGTCTTCTCTTCATCGATTTTGTATGAGGCAAATAAGAATACAAATAAAAAATTTGATATGGAGCATGTAACACCTTACATGAGAGACTCAATCATTATTTCCAAAGAGAATTATGAGAACATTGAAGACTTATCAAACATGAGATGGACCGTTGATGAGCTTGATGATTTAATTTTAATAGATAAAATATATAAACACTTCTCACCGAGAATAAATTTTTCCTGGAGAGATGTTATTAATCTGCAAAGTGAGCAACCAAATATTTTTAAAGGCAATGATCATATTTCAAGAAATGAAGGAGAGTTAATGGGAAAAGGACAGAAACTTTGGAAACGAGCTAAGAATATTATCCCTGGAGGGAATATGCTTCTTTCTAAAAGAGCTGAAATGTTCTTGCCTGAACAATGGCCAGCTTACTTTAGTAAATCAAAGGGTTGCAGAGTATGGGATCTTGATGACAAGGAATATATTGATATGTCCGTAATGGGCATAGGTACTAATATTTTAGGTTATGGAAATGAAGAGGTTGATAACGCTGTTAGAGAAACAATAGCTAAGGGTAATATGTCAACTTTAAACTGCCCTGAAGAGGTTTTGCTTGCTGAAAAGCTAATTGAAATTAATCCTTGGTCAGATATGGTTAGATTTGCTAGGTCTGGAGGAGAGGCTAATGCTATTGCGATAAGAATAGCCAGAGCAGCAACCGGCAAAGATAACATAGCAATATGTGGATACCATGGGTGGCATGACTGGTATCTAGCAACTAATTTAGACACCAAAGATGGATTAAAAGATCATTTACTACCAGGCTTAAAATCTAGCGGAGTACCTAAGGGTCTCGAGGGTACTGTTTTCCCTTTTCATTATAATAATTTTAAAGAATTAGAGGAAATTGTTGCGACGAAAGACATCGGTGTTATCAAAATGGAAGTTTCAAGAAATGAGGGCCCAAAAGATGGATTTCTTGAAAAAGTAAGAAAATTAGCAACCAAAAAAGGAATTGTACTCATTTTTGATGAGTGCACTTCAGGATTCAGAGAATGTTATGGAGGAATACATAGTAAATTTGATGTCAATCCTGATTTAGCCATGTATGGAAAGGCAATGGGTAACGGATATGCAATAACTGCTGTAGTTGGAACAAGAGAGATAATGGAAGCTGCCCAATCTACATTTATTAGTAGCACCTTCTGGACTGAAAGAATTGGACCAACAGCTGCCCTGAAAACACTTGAGGTGATGCAAAGAATGCAATCATGGAATGTTATTTCTGAAAAGGGACTAAGAGTTAAAAAGAAATGGAAGGAAATTGCTAATAAAAATCAGTTAGACATAGATATATCTGGAATATCCCCATTACCTATTTTTAGTTTCAAATCAGCCGATAGACTTGCATATAAAACATATATCACGCAAGAAATGTTAAAAAAAGGCTTCTTAGCAGCAACATCTATATATTTATGTACTGAACACAAGGATGAAATTATCGATGAGTACATATACGAGCTTGACCATATATTCAAGAAAATAAAAGAATGTGAAGATGGATTAAATATTCTAGAATTATTAGAAGGGCCAGTCTGTCATAGTGGGTTTTCGAGGCTAAATTAATGGATAAATCTATATTAATTATTGCCGCACATCCCGATGATGAGACAATTGGCTGCGGTGGTGCAATACTTAAACATGTTAGCGAAGGAGACACAGTTAATATAATCACATTAACAGATGGTGTTAGTTCTCGTTCTTCTATGAGTTCTGAGGATAATAAAGTAAGAAATGAGGCAGCAGTTAATGCAATTAATGTTCTTGGAGCAAGCTGGGTTGGGTCCGGTAATTTCCCAGATAATAATATGGACAGTATCCCCATTCTTAAGATAATAAAGTTTGTGGAAACATTTAAAGAAAGTTTTTATCCAGATATAATCTATACTCATTCACCAAGTGATCTTAATGTTGACCACACCATTGCAGCTCAGGCTACTCTTACTGCATTCAGGCCAGAACCAAAGGAAACATATTCAGAAATTAGATTTTTTGAAATTGCATCGTCAACAGATTTTTCAATAAAACAGCTAAATAATAAATTTGAACCAAATCTTTTCATAAACATTGAAAACTTTATTAGTAAAAAAATTGAAGCATTGCAATGTTATGATCTGGAAATGAGAGATTATCCTCACTCTAGATCATATAAAAAGATTGAATCACTTGCTGAGTATAGAGGTTCTCAGTCTGGACTTTCTTGTGCAGAGGCATTTGAAGTAGTGCGAAAAATTCATAGATGAAAAAAATTATTTTCTGTATTCAAAATTATTTCATTGAAGAAATTTTAACAGCCAACAATATTATAGACGATAACTCAATAGTTATAAGGGACAAAGCGGATTTAAGTTACGACTTTCTAAAGATTCATAATCCAGAATTCATAATGTTTCCTCATTGGTCTTCCAAAGTTGATAGTCGAATAGTTAATGACTTTAAATGTATATGCTTTCACTCTTCACCACTTCCATATGGAAGAGGCGGATCTCCAATTCAGAATATGATAACCAGAGGTCACCATGAAACTGAGGTGTGTTCATTATTGATGGTAGAAGACTTTGATGCTGGGCCAATTTTTCTTCGGACTAAAATAAAACTTGATGGAAGGCTCGATGAAATTTTACAAAGAGTTTATCAGGCAATATCTGAGCAGATTCTAGAGTTTATGAATAAAGATCTTCAATCAGAAGTGCAAAAAGGTAAAGTAACAATATTTAAAAGGCTTTTGGATAATCGTATATTTCTTAACAAATCACTCGAGGAGATTTACAATAAAATCAGAATGCTTGATAGTGACTTGTATCCAAACCCCTATATTGATTTAGATAATAAAAGAATCGAATTTTATAATGCAAAATTAAAAAACAATACTCTTAAAGCTAATATTGTTATAAGAAATACTGACGCTGATGAATAAAAATTTCTGTATTTTATTGGATAAAAATAACAATTGGTTAGAGCCTTATGTAACTCAATTTTTAAATAAAATTAATCTAGATATAAAAAAACACCTGATATATGACCTAAAAAATTTGAATAAATTTGAAATTTGTTTTGTACTGGGTTACATGAAAATTTTAGGTGAAGATGTTATAAAAGATTCATGTAAATATTATGTTATTCATGAAAGCTCTCTTCCAAAAGGCAAGGGATTTGCTCCGTTAACATGGCAGGTTCTAGAAGGAAAAAAAAAGATAGAGGCATGCCTGATTGAATTAAGTGATCCTGTGGATTCAGGAAGAATTGCTTTAAAGAGAACAATAACTTTAACAGGCCTCGAGTTATATGAAGACTTAAGAGCAAAACAGGCTGCAACTACATTTGATCTTATCAGTTGTTTTTTACAAGACCCCCTTTCTATAAATTATAAGTCTCAGTCAGGTGTTAGTACTTTTTATAAAAAAAGAAATACTAAAGATAGCAAGTTAGATATTAATAAATCGATTCAAGACCAATTCAATCTTCTTAGGGTTTGTAATAACGATGAATGGCCAGCATACTTTGAGGTTGATAATCAAAAGTACATTTTAAAAATTTATAAAAGTGACTAAATTTAAATTAAAAAAAATTAATTTATGTATTTGTTTGTCACATCAAATATACATCAACAATGAGCTTTCATCTGACTCTATAAAAAGACTAGAAAAAGCAGTATCAGTTTACAATCAAAATGCATTAGATTTTTTTATTACTACGGGATGGAGTTATAAAGATTTCATGACAGAGCCATTGTCTTCTTCAATGTCAAAAACCGCTTCTAATAAATTTCAAATTCCTAGTAATAAGATACTAGAGTTACCAGAAGCCAAAGACACTGTTGGAGAAGCTTTATTCTTGAAAAAATTATCATTAAACCTTTCAAGTGAGGTGGGTAGAATTCATATTATAACGAGTGATTGGCATGCAAAAAGAGCAAAAGAAATATTCAATTACATTTTTGATAACGAAAAGGGGCCATCATTGGTTTTTTACGAAATCAAAGGCAGTAATCTGGAGCATGAAAAGGAGAAAAAAAATAACTCAATTAATGAATTCAGAAAAATTATGATTAATTGTAAGTCTGGAGATTTTGATGCTATTTTTAAAGAGGTAATGAGCTCACACCCAATGTATAATAGTAAATAATCGAATATTCTAAAAACTAAAAAAAATTATGTTAAATGATCTTGAAAAACCTTATATTATTGCAGAAATTTCAGGTAATCATAACGGCTCATTGGAAAGGGCTAAAGAGCTAATAAAGTCTGCCAAAGACAATGGTGCAGACTGCGTGAAGCTTCAAACATATACTCCTGATACTATGACTATTAAGTCCAGTAAAGAAGATTTTCTTATTACTACTGGCCTATGGGCTGGATATAATCTTTGGGATCTTTATGATTGGGCTCAAACACCATTTGAGTGGCAAGAAGCTTTATTTAAATATGCTAAAGAAATTAATATTACATGCATAAGCACTCCATTCGATGAAACAGCCGTTGACTTACTTGAAGGCCTTGATTGTCCATTTTATAAAATTGCATCTTTTGAATTAACTGATTTGCCTTTAGTGAGATACGTAGCTGAAACTCAAAAACCAATGATCCTATCAACTGGAATGGCTAATGAAGAAGAAATTCAAGATGCAGTTGATATCGTCAAAAAATACGGATGTGGGGATTTTGTAATTTTACATTGCGTAAGCGGCTATCCAACTCCGGTAGAACAAATTAATTTAGACACTATCAATTTACTAAAAGAAAGATTTGATTGTCCAGTTGGCTTGTCAGATCATACTTTAGGTAACGAAAGCGCGCTAGTGGCTATTGCATATGGAGCAAAAGTCATTGAAAAACATTTTACCTTATCAAGAGCAGACGGCGGACCTGATGCAGATTTTTCAATGGAACCATTAGAATTATATGATTTATGTAATAAAGGATTATCAGTATTCAAATCATTAGGTTCTGCATCCTTTAACAAAAAGGAAGTTGAAGTAGAAAATATAAAATTCAGAAGATCTATTTATGTAATTGCTGATTTAAAGAAAGGCGATATGTTGAGTACAGAAAATATTAGAAGAATAAGACCTGGCTATGGGCTATTACCAAAATATTTTCAAGAGGTTTTAGGGGTGAAGGTGAACTGTGATATTGAAAAAGGCACAGCACTTAATTGGGATTTAATTGAATGAGGTTTGTATCAACGATTGAGGCGCGAATGACATCCTCAAGGCTTCCAGGAAAACCATTGTTTCAAGCCAACAATATTTCAATGCTAGCTCATCTTGTACTCCGATTAAAATCCTTAAAGATAATAGACGAAATTATTTTAGCTACAACAACAAACAATGAAGACCAGCCTTTAGTAGACGAAGCAATAAAATTGGGCATCAAAGTTTTTAGAGGAGATGAGCATAATGTCATGAAAAGAGTTATTGATGCTGCTGAATCAGTTAATGCTGATGTGATTGTTGAAATTACCGGAGATTGTCCAATTATTGATCCAGCAATAATTCAAGAATCAATAGAAATATTTAATCAAAATAAATATGACTATGTTGGAAACGCTCTTGTGAGGTCTTATCCAGATGGAATGGACACACAGGTATTCTTATTAGATACTTTAAAAAAATCATACTCGATGACAAATTCTATAATAGATTACGAGCATGTAACCCTTCATATTAGAAATAATCCAGAAATATTTACTCACTATAATATGAAAGCACCCAATGAATTATTTTGGCCTGAGCTTGGACTTACTTTAGATGAAGATAAGGACTATATTCTAATTAAAAATATTATTGAGTATTTTGGTGATACTAATAGTCTATTTTCTTGTAATGATTGCGTGGCCTATCTAAGAAATAATTCACACTTAGTTGAAATAAATAAATCAGTTCAAAGAAAGGAAAGTACTTAATTGAATCAAGTAGGCGTAGTATCCCATGACGCAGGTGGAGCCGAGATAATTAGTAACTGGGTAAAAGAAAATCCTAATAAATATAGTTATAATTTTTTTCTTGAAGGTCCTGCTGTATCAATTTTTAAAAAAAATATCTCAAAAGATTTGATTATCTTTAATGATATGGACTCATTTTTAAATAAATCTGATTTTTTAGTCTGCGGGACTAGCTGGCAGTCATCCCTTGAAAAAAGATTTGTATGTGAAGCTAATCTAAGAAAAAAGAAGGTTGTATCCATATTAGACCACTGGATTAACTATAGGGAAAGATTTTCCTACAATAACAAAATTAACTTACCTTCTGAGATATGGGTTTGTGATTCTTATGCTCTTGAGATAGCAAAACAAACATTCACTAATTTAAAGATTAAATTAATTACCAATCCTTATATTAAATCTATTGAGGATAGGATTGCAAAAAATAAAAAAACTTTAGACCAAAATGTATCTACTCAAATATTATATGTATGTGAGCCAATTAGGGAGCATGCAAAGTTACAACATGGCAATGAAAATTTTTATGGATATACAGAAGAATCAGCACTAGAGTATTTTCTAGAAAATGTTAATACAATGAAATTAAATTTTGATTCTATCCATATCAGGCCCCATCCCTCTGAGCTGCAAGACAAATACAACTGGGCTTTAAGTAATTTTAAGAATTTTAATATAACAATTGGATCGCAAAATGATCTTATAGATGATGTATTATCTTCAGAGATCGTGGTGGGATGTGAATCCATGGCAATGGCTGTAGCTCTTGTAGCTAGAAAGCGTGTCTATACATCAATTCCACCTGACGGAAGAGAATGCGTGCTGCCGCATAATGAAATTAAAAAAATTCATGAGAATAGGTCTTAATTTTTATGTCTAAGGAAAAATGTCTAATCATTGGACTTGGTCAAATAGGATTAAAGTATGATCTTAATAAAGGAAAAGAGCATATACTTTCTCATTCTAGAGCAATTGATGAACATCCAGATTTTAAAATTATTGGCGCAGTAGATATAATTAAAGAAAATAGAGAGCTTTTTAAGAAAAAATATAAAAAACCTACTTACACTTCAATAAAAAAAGCAATCGCAGAGACTAGGCCCTCAGTAATAATTATATCTTCCCCAAGTAATACCCATTCCAAGATACTTGATGAGATTATAAGTGGTCCATTGCCTAAGGCAATCCTATGTGAAAAGCCTATCGACTCTGATCTAATCAAGGCTAAGAAGATGGTAGATATATGTTTAAAAAATAATATAAAACTATATGTTAACTATATAAGAAGATGTGATCCAGGTTCTATAAAAGTAAAAAATAAATTAAATAAAAATATGATTGCGAAACCCATAAAAGGAGTTGTTTGGTACTCAAAAGGAATTAAAAATAATGGCAGCCACTTTATAAACCTACTAGAAGACTGGTTTGGTAAATGTGTGAGCGTAAAAAAACTCTCTGATGGCAACTACTATAAGAACATTGATGACAGTGATTATAATTTTTTATTAACTTTCAACGAAGCAGAAATTTTATTTTATTCCTCTTTAGAAAGTTCAAATTCATATAACTCTATAGAACTTTCTTCGCCTACTGGAAGAATGATATATGAAAATGGTGGAGAGGAGATTATCTGGCAACCTGTTGTTGAGGATGGAATAAATAATAATTCAACCTTGGGAAAAAAAGAGATCTTACAAAAAAATATGAATCAATATCAATATAATGTTATGAGTTGCATTAGTGATGCATTGAGGGGTAGAATTTCTCCGATTAGCACAGGAGAAGATGCTTTAGAGACTCTTCAAACTATAGATAGAGTTATAAATGGAGATAGAAATGAAAATTAACGAACTAGCTATTCATGGTGGCGAAAAAGTAATAAAAAATTTATTTAAGAATTATAATTCAATAGGTGTGGAAGAATTAAATGCTGCAAAAAAGGTCATTGAAAGTGGCGTATTGTCACAATTTATTGGAGCAGATGATAAAGATTTTCTTGGTGGCCCAAAAGTTCAGGAATTTGAAAAAGCTTGCTGTGAATATTTTAAAGTAAATCATGCTATTACTGTAAATTCGTGGACGTCTGGTCTAATAGCTGCTGTTGGAGCATTAGATATAGAGCCAGGTGATGAAATTATTGTCCCAACATGGACAATGTGTGCGTCAGCAACTGCAATACTTCATTGGAACGCAATTCCTGTTTTTGCTGACATAGAAACTGAAACTTTTAATATTGATCCAAATTCAGTTCTAAAAAATATTTCTCCAAGAACAAAAGCTATCATGTCTGTAGATATATTTGGACATTCTGCTGATATGGCAGAATTGAATAAAATAGGCAAAGAGTATGACTTAAAAATTATTTCTGATACTGCGCAAGCTCCATCAGCTATTCATAACAACAAGTATGCATCTACTTTCGCTGATATTGGTGGCTTCAGTCTAAATTATCACAAGCATATCCATACAGGTGAAGGTGGAATTTTAATTACTAACGACCCTAAATTAGCCGAAAGAATGCAGCTTATTAGAAATCATGCAGAAGCTGCTGTAGAAGGTATGGGTGTTACTAATATAGCAAATATGGTTGGTTATAATTTTAGGTTAGGCGAAATTGAGTGCGCTATTGGAATTGAGCAGCTAAAAAAATTAGAAGGCTTTGTGTCTTCAAGGCAAAAAGCTGCAAAATTACTTACAGAAGGTTTGATTAATTTAAAAGGATTAAGAACTCCTGTTATAAAAGATGGATCGTCTCACGTCTATTATGTATATCCATTGATTTTAGACACGGAACTTCTTGGAATTTCAAGAAAAAAAATTACAGAAGCTCTTAGAGCAGAAGGCGTACAGGGTTTAATGGAAGGATATGCAAACATTCATATGCTTCCAATGTATCAAAATAAAATAGCATATGGATCCTCAGGATTTCCGTGGAATTCAGAATACTGTGATAGAGAGGTAAGTTATGCAAAAGGTATATGCCCAGTAGCTGAAAAGCTTCATGATGAAAGTTTTTTGGGATATGAAATGTGCTTACATGAATTATCAGATAAAGATATAGACTTAGTATTAAAGAGTTTCCATAAGGTATGGAATAATCTAGATAAATTAGGATAATTTAGCGATGAAAGAAATAGCGTTTCAGGATTTAAAGAACTTTTCTAGTCTTCCAGAAAATATCATAAGCTCTTCTGATAAAGATATTAAATATAAAACCAAAGAAGAAATTTTAAGAGAATTTAATACAGAGAAATGGTCTAAAATTTTAAATGAAATAAAGAATAATACCAATGCCACATTAAATAATATAGATCAAGAAATGGAAGAATTTGATAGCCTATCTCCATTTTTCTT
>CESI01113095.1_pt1 | contig 13750 bp, 21 predicted proteins | sample 356301 | NCBI WGS metagenome assembly CESI01 (sample SAMEA2621423, study PRJEB7988) | marine metagenome | biome: marine biome (ENVO:00000447); feature: deep chlorophyll maximum layer (ENVO:xxxxxxxx); material: "saline water (ENVO:00002010), including plankton (ENVO:xxxxxxxx)" | depth 40 m | reverse complement strand
GGCGGAACCTATAGTTAGATTAATATTCTCGTGTAATAATAAATGGCGTATCAGCTTCAACCAGGTCTTTCTATTATCGAGAACAAGGGTGCTGTCCCACCAGTTAAAGCTACCGATGAAGTTTTCGTTTACCCTCAGCCCAGTCAATTAAATTATGGATCCCGTCCCAATACTATGTTGTATGGTACCGCACCGTATATGGCTGGCAAGGGTGCTCCAGCGAAATTCATCGATACGAGTGACGAACTTAGACCCCAATCTACTTCCCGTTTCAACAAGCACATCATTCAGACGTATGAGCGCAATCTCTTTCCTCTCTCCAACATGGAATGTAAGGTTCCTCTTCGCACCATCAAATATGAACCCGCCAGCACCCGCGCTGATCTTCAAAATGGTCTTTTCCAGAAAAGATATGTTAATAAAAATGTCAGTAAGAAATAAGAATGGCTGATCCTATTTCGGTTTTAGCCGTAGCTGGTCTCGTTTATGCTGGAAGGACTTTAAGTAAGTCCAAGACTGAAAACTATAGTCCAGAGGCAAATATCACATTAGCAAACGATAGTGGGGCTGGTCCCGCTCTTCCTCCCACATTCAAAGAGAATGATTTTGTTTCCCGAGTAGAAGTCCCATCCAAGAGGGAGATGGAAAGTTTCGCGGATATTGGTCGTCAGCAACGAAGTGGTGGACAAGAATTACTTGACATGCGTGGTCGTATGTTTGATCAGGGGCGTATGAATAACCTTTCTCCAGTAGAGAAGCAACTAGTCGGTCCCGGTCTAGGTGTTGATGCCAACGTGCCAGCTGTTGGTGGGTATCAGCAGATGTTTAGGGTCAATCCTATCAACGTTGGTGAGTACCGCTTAACAACTTTACCAGGACGTTCTGGTCCAGCTGCGGATGTTACCGGTGGTCGCTCTGCGAAGGTTGGTCAACTTACTCATAACAAACCCGAAACAACCTCCTACTTACCCTCTAGGTTACCTACTATGGCTGGTCGTGCTCAGGGTATGACTGGTGTCGTTCCCCGTAACGAGCATGAGAGAACTAAGAGAACTACCAACCGTTCCGAAACTGGTATGCGCAATGATGGCTTAGGTTACAATGGTGCCAAGCGTATGGTTTCGGCTCAAACACTCGCCCAAGATCCCACAAGGTTCAAGGCTGACCGCAACGATGAGCAGTACATGTACAACAACCAGCCAGCCCCAGGTATTCACAGTTTCCATGGTGCTTACGCCACTGGTGCTGCTAGCCGGGTCAGTGCTAAGACCAATGAAGAACTTGCCAAGTATGGTTTCCGCCCAGAAGATCGTAGAGGTAAGCCAAACCGGATGGGCAACGCTGGTCGTATGAATGTTCGTGAGAGCGCCCTCAAGCAGGGTGGTAAACTTACCGCGGTTCGCAGTGACACCTCACGTATTGATGGACGTATGAATGCAGCTGACGGTGGATGGACTCAACAGTACCAGAGCAAGACGTTCCATCAGTTCAACCCTTACAAGGGTAATGAAAATCCCAACTCCAAGAATCTTGGTCTCGCTGCCAAGCAGTTACAAAACAACCCTCTTTCACACGCCCTCTATCGTTAAATATTTGACTTCAAATGTTGAAAACACTCATTAAAATATTGTACCTATATTTTAATGAAGGTCCATACCCTTAACATAGATAGTAGTCAGCGTGATTCGAGTGTATACCCAAATTCTAATAACTACGTCATTGCGTTAGAAAATCCCATATACCACGTCGAGGAGATACGACTTATGTCTGCACGTATCCCTACACCTCAATCACCTTCACCAAATTCCTTAATTTTGAGACTGTCTTCAGGATCAGATGAACTTAATCAATCTGTGTATGTAGGAACTCCACATTACACTGGCCATATACTTCTCGATGGTACAACCAGTATAACATTTAACGGTTCTGATGATCCTCTCGTACACAGATTTCACTCAGGACCACAGAAGGTTATCAAAGATATAGGAATTGAATTTTTGTATATGAATAACGGCGTTCTTACAACGTATGAAGTTGGTAACACCGAACACGTCTTAAAGTTTGAGATTAAGTGTTCCACGGACAAGCTTGAGGGTCTAACTAAAGTTCCATTGGATAAGTTTGCGAAAAAGAAGAAGAAAAAGGAGAAAGTAAAGAATCTGGGAAGTGAGATTCTGTACAACCAGGAAGTCTATATTTACATAGGCATTATTGCCTTCTTCGGCATTGTATTGATGTTTCTTATGAAAGGGGGATCTAAAGTCCCACCACCACCACCACCCACTTAGCGGGTAATGGCGTAGACTGGCTGAGCAGGCTTGGATACGCGAGTAGACACGGTGGAGATCATCATGTAGACCGCGACTGAGAGGAGGGTAGTAAGCACCGCAGTGAGTGCGTACTGGGCGCCACCGTTCTTGGGCACCTTAATGACCTGGTTAATAATGAAACGAACGACATCCATCCAGGACATCGCCGCCGCGAAAGAGAAACCGGCAACAATCGCGTTGAGAGACTGGGTCTCCAGCTCCTGGGTAACAAGGGTGACAGTTTGCATCGCCGCCTTCATCGTGAGTAGTATACTATAGGTTAGGAAAATTATTTATTCTGGTAACAATTCTTCCTTTTCAATTTTCTTATATTTAGTCTTTTTAACATTTTTTGAATTCGCAAAGAGTTGATCGTCCCCTGATATATCTCCGCTAGAGCTGCTGTCCGAATCGTCGTTTTCACCATAAATATGTAATTTTACTCCTGAATCAGAAAAGTTCCAACCTTCAGGCTCCCATTGGCTCATTACTATTAATAGCATTTTTTAACATCTGTTCTGTCGGGTTTTGTGGCACCCACGAATCCCAACGATCGTATGCCTCGTTAATCTGTATGAACTGTGGATCAGCACCTGAGTATCTCTCAAATGTGGGACACTCATTCGCGTCTACAACCTCCATCTCATCATCCTCTGAGTCATCAGAGTCTTCGTATAGATCTGGGAACATAGTTCCAACCGTCTCACCAACTGCGTTCATCGCACAGTATTTCATCGCATATTCCATGTCTTCTGAGAGTAACGTGTCTCTCCCACAAGCCTTGCAATATTCGGCTGCGAGTAAGGTACCCTTTTCAAAAACAGGAAGAAGAATGTTAGTCATTGTTTCAATGTACTGTTCAGCCATTCTGTCACCAGCGTCACCAAAACCACTTTGCATATTCATCTTTAGTATTTAAGAGTAAAAAGAGATTGCGCAATTCCCTCACCAACACGGAGAATGTTGTGACTCACTCCGTATACCTTAATTTGTCTGGTAAAATCTGGACACGATGTTAGACTTAGGTGGAGTATTTGCTCTTTTATATTACTCATATTTATCTGTCCAGTTGGATAGGCCTCCTCTGGTTGTAAAGCAAAGCTATAAGAATAGAATCTCCTAATGAGTTGTGTCTTGGAGTGATGTATCGCCGCCTGGACAGCTTTTAACATAAGAACGTTGCCAGTTTCCTCTGTAATAATGTCCTGACCATCAAACTTTAGAGTGAGATAATTGAGGTTCTCGTAAAGAATGCGCTTGTTGTTAGCCGTAAGAGCCGTGTTATCGTAATCAAATGGTGTCACAAAGTTACCCTGGTAATTTGAATTGGCTATAGTTGGATTAGAGTTATACGATCCCGCGTTAACGTTACTCCCATGCCTCTGAACAACAAAGTAGAGTTCCTTGACTGGGTTTCTAAAGTCGAGTTTAAACGTTTCCTCGTTGACACCGACACCCATATCAAATACGTTCTGTTGTAATTGGGTTATGATGTAGTCCTTCTTCATTTTCTCTATTTTGGTTCGTTCAGTCTTGTCCAAGAATACAGATTCCACACAAAGATTGAAGTCCTTGATACTGGGGAGAACTGTGAGTGTTTGGTAATCACCGCTCGTCGTTATAATTACATCTTGTGCTTTCCTAAGTGTAACTTCAACTTCCACTTCTTGTTGTTTTATGGCACATAAGGGTATAGCGAGTTCCGGGTTCTTATAAAAATAGAACGGTAAATCAACAAAGAAGTTTTCATCTGAATCTGTACCAAATGTACCCTCTGGTCTAGATCCAAGAATAATACCCTTTGAATTAACCACTTCACTCACCTTTTTATCACTCGTTCTAAGTGAATACTTACCCACAAGTTGTTCAAGAGCTTTTTGTTTAGTTTGTGTAACGTTGTGTTCTGAGTATATTTGAAGATAGTCACTATGAAGTCTTTGGACTATGGTACCACCTATAATAAGATCCACGTGATCAATTATGGCGTGACCAACAGATTCTATATAAACTAGAGAACCAGCTAATGGTTGAAGATTTGGGAGGGTAAACTTCAAACTTATAGTCTTTAACAAGTCACCTTGGTTTTGGGGAATCTTAAACCTAATCTTTTTCCCAAAATCCGCTTCGTTCTCTGGATCCAAATCGTCATATTGTGTGGAAAAGTTTGAATGCTTTTTAAAAGCTTCCACAAAATGACTGTAGTCTGGATTCCTTGTGAAATACCTGTCTTGAGACCCAGATGTCATCAGCTGAAGTTTACCAGCCATTACTACTATATCCACCTAAAATTTTAAACCGGCTAATCCACTCTCAAATCTGAGGATATTGTAGTTTATGGCGTACACCCGCGTGTTATTATAATCTGTCGTAGTTAATGGATCAATCTCAATTGTAAACAGTTTATGAGTTATTCTACTCATATTAACTTGACCAGTTGGATAATACAGTTCCGGATGTAATGAGAATGAATACATACCAAATTTGGAGGTAGTAGAAGCTTGTGGAGCGTTTATGTGATGTTTAAGAGACTGTTCATATGTCAGAAACAGATTATTCCGATTGAATACAACCTCATTGTTAAACCGAAGTTCAGCATTCGTAATAGTATTGTACTGATTTGGATAGTTATTTTGAACTGAATCCTCTGATTGTGATACAAACATGAGTTCCTTTACGGGGTGTGAAAACTTCAACATCACAGACTTTTTGTTTTCACCCGGGTTCATTTTGAACTTGGCAATTTGAAGTTGTGTAATGACATAATCAATTGGTCTAGATACCAAGAACCCCTTCTCATCATCAGTGAGATACACAAATTCTGTATCCAACGAGAACTTCTTTATAGAAGCATTAATCGTTTCTGGTGCACCAAAGTGTATAAGTTCCCTTAGGGGTCTCGTTTTGATACGAATTTCTACGATTTGTTTTCTGAGGGCACACGTCGGTATAGATAGGCTAGGGTTTCTATAGAAATAGAATGGTAAGTCTAAAAAGTAAGAGTATTCACCCGTATATGAAAGTATGTTACCATGTCCATTTAAGAAGTACAGAGTCTGTTCAATATCGTCATTGGTGCTATGAAGCTGCTGATACATGTAAATGTATTCCCCTGTAATCTTTTGTACAACTTGTCCACCAATAACCAATTCAGCGTAATCTATAAGATGTGATATTATAGATTTAGTCCATACGTTGGCACTGGGATTTGGATTTGTGAGAGTAACCTTAAGGTTAAAGTTCTTGATCAGATCCCCTTTATCATTAGGAACCCTACATGTGAGAAGACTACCGAAATCAATCTTTCCATCGAACTGACTCTCTACATAGTCGAACGAAAACTTCGTATGTCTCTTGAAATTCATCAGGAAATATGAAAACTGTGGTTCACCAGTCAACCACTGATCTTGGATTCCTGATGTAGCGAGTCTTAATCGACCAGCCATTCCTACTGTATATGAGTAAAATTTTGGTAAATAAAACGGAGCGCTATACTAGAATGAATCTTCAGTTGAAGAAATTCAAACCCGAGACGATCACTGATGATCGGGTTTGTGTATTCATAGGAAAGCGTAACACAGGTAAATCAACCCTAGTTAAGGACATTATGTATCATAAGAAACATTTACCAGCGGGAATAGTGCTTTCTGGGACAGAAGAGGGAAATCACTTTTATTCCGAATTCATTCCTGACCTATTCGTTTATGGCGATTACGACAGGGAGGCGATAGAGAGAGTTATGGCTAGACAGAGAAAGTTGGTGGGTGGGGGAAAACAGAATTGTGGAGCCTTTATGCTTTTGGATGATTGTATGTATGACTCCAAGTTTCTAAAGGACACATGTATACGACAGTGTTTTATGAATGGTAGGCACTGGAAGATATTCTTTATGCTGACGATGCAGTATGTAATGGATTTACCACCAGCATTGCGAGCTAACGTGGATTATGTGTTCATTCTCAGGGAGAACATCATTCAGAATAGAGAGAAGCTTTACAAATCCTTTTTTGGTATATTCCCCTCTTTTGATATGTTTTGTAAGGTGATGGATGCCTGCACAGAAAATTATGAATGCCTCGTGTTAGATAATACTGTAAAATCTAACAAGATTCAGGATTGTGTATTTTGGTACAAGGCAACTCTTCGAAAAAACTTCAGGGTTGGTAGCCCTCAACTTTGGAATATGCATAAAAAGATGTACAACCCAAAACATGTAAATCAAATAGAACAGGACGCCAAAAAGACGACGAAGAAAACCAAGCTCACGATTACGAAAAAGAAATAGGCGCGTCACTTAACACTTCAAGAAAAAATAGGATTATAATAACATGTCTTCCGAACACGTGTACACTATGAACCTATTCGACGATGGTGAAGGTATGGTACCATTACAGACCCAAGATAAACCTTCTACAGCGTTTAAACAAGAGGAAAAAAATATGGGTACAAATAAAGACACGATGGACTCTACACCCATTAATGACATTATGATGGAACCACCCGCGATGACAGAGGACCCCAGGGTACAAGGTGTTATGCCTCAGATGGTTGCTGCTCAACCTCAAGCTGCTTATCCCTCCCCCTCCCAAAAAAATAAGGAGGAGGCTCCTGAGAGCAAAAACCCTCTCAATCTCACCGATGATCAGCTTACTTCTCTCGTTGTAGCGGTTTGTACTGCTATTGCTGTTAGCAAGCCCATTCAGGATCGTCTTGCGACCTCTATCCCCAAGTTCCTTAACGAACAAGGGGGTAGAAGTATGGTTGGTTTAGCGACTACTGGAGGAGTAGCCGCTCTCATCTTCTTCTTTGCGAAGAGCTACATTATCAGGGCTTAAGCCTGCATCATGTTGTTATAGATAGAATTATCTATGCCACTGAAGTAGGTAAGTAAAGCACCACCAATGAAAGCGGTAGCTAAAACACCGTTCAACTCCAAATGCTTCCTTCTATCACTCTTATGAAAATTCTTGACAGTATCCTTAGAACGCTTCCACCATTCGTTAATAGCGAAGGTGATGATGAGCGCGAAAAGGGTCGCCATAGCAAAGAAAGAGCGATCGACTGCGAGACGGGGAATATCACCAACAATGGCACGAGCGGCGTTAGGAATAACAACGGTTAAGAAGATTAGGTTTGCGTAGTAGTTATCAGTGTGCTTGGGGACTTGTGTAACCGCGTAGAACACAACCCACGAAAAAATCGCTGCTAACATATCATTAACAGGAGTTTGCATTTATCTTATTACGAGATTTTATTTATCCTGAATGTATTGACCGCAGAATTTGGTCTTGTCTGGTAATCTAGTGTAAATTCCTATAGATTCACACACACCCCTCAACTCCATGAAATTGTTCCAAAAGTTTTCGGAATGTGTCCACTCGGGCACCGTACTGTGGGCAAGCTCGTGAATCAACACGTGCATAATCTCATTCACTTCACCATCTATACATATGGTTATGTCCGCCCCTTTATTGACATTGTAACCCACCGTCCCTGACATCTTCCTCAGTGCTGTCAAGGGAATTGGGCGTATCAATACACGAAACTTTTCATTATTCGTTTTCTCAATATGTTCTCTGAGAATTTTGTACCTCTTTTTCACTTCTGTGAAATTCTCTGGTTCACGTATCATGAAAAGTATGATCAGGTTGATCACGATCAATACTAAAAAGGGTATCATCTAGTATAAGCAAAGATAAATTTACTGTACAACTCTGAGATTGGGTTACCCCGAAGACCCTCCCAAAGTTGTAATTTGAAACCAAGCTCCTCTAGGTGTGTCACCAACAGGTCTTTGTATCCGACCGGCTCCGACTTGGGTCCTTCTGCGTAATAGGGGGTGTCCGTGAGATGCACAAACAACTTCTCCCCAAATCCACCATTCCCATGATCTTTGAGTTTGAAGAAGTTTCCCATGTCATCTTGAAGCGGTGTTTTGAATATGATCTTTTCTGAATCTGGGATGATACCGATCAAAAGTCCGCCTGGTTTTACGCGTTTTCGGATTTCGTGGATGGAACTGAAGAAGAGATCCCTAGTCTTGAAGATGTAGTGTAACGAGAAGTTGAAACAGACAACGTCAAATTTTCGCTTTGGACAATTGTGTATGTCACCCTCGTAAAAATTCACCCGCATATGCATATTTTTTGCCCTAGACTTGGCTTCAACGAGAGCCGTGGGTTCCGGATCACACATATTGATATTGGCACCACACTTGTGCCACTTTTGTAAATCACCCCCAAAACCACACCCAACATCAAGAATGTGATGGCTACTCTTGGTGACACTTTGAATGAGCTCTCTCTTAGCGTCGTTGTGATTTTTACGAATCTCTTCCATAATTCATGATAGTTTCATATCTTTAATTCTCTACTTAGGGCTTAAAGTTTACAAACGTTCAAAAGCTATAATGTCTCTTGAACAAGATTATACGACCGTACCTGGTCAGGTTTTCGCTTGCCTTTCTATCGTTGGCCCCGAGTGCCCTCAGAAGAATGATAAGTTTGGTATCAAGATCCGAGGAACTTTCGCGAACCGCGATGAGGCTGCGAATCACGCCAAGCGTCTTCAGAAGGAGGATCCCACGTTTGACATCTACGTCGTTGACATGTACAAGTGGCTCCTCATTCCACCCGACTCTTCTAAGATTGAGGATGTTCATTATACCAATGATAAGCTTGAGGAGATCATGACTGGTTACAAGGAGAATCAGGCTCAGGCTGCTCGTATGTTTAGCGAACGTAAACAGGGTATGTCTGACAAGATTGGCTTTGCCCCTGGTGACGACAACTCCACTTTCTACACGAAACCCGATGAGGCTCCCATCTCCCACCCAGCTGAGGTTCTAGAGCGTCTCAAGAAGGAGAAGCCTGACGCTAACATGGAGGATCTCGTCAAGGAAGCTGATGAAATTGTTAACCAAGAGATGAAGGATCGTCAGAAGCAGCGCGAGGAAGCTGCTAAGGTTTCTGAGATGAGTGAGATTAAGGAGGAGGAGGAGGAGGCTTCCACTGAGGCTAAGATCGAAGAAACTAAGGATGATGGTGAACCCGAAGTTTCTTCCAAGTAAATAATTTTCATAACTAATACTAAATGATTGGTACGATCGTAACAATCATTCTCGTCAGTGCTTTCTTTATTCTGTTTTTTGAAGGGATTACTCCAGAAAACAAAAAGGAGAAGAAAAAGGTTAAAATACCTGAAGCCAGTACTACTGCTGGATTTATTAAGGACACTTACAGGGATCCTTTTATTAATCATTTCATACCTCCAAAAGTTGGTAATATAGGGAAGTTTGTTCCATTCTCAAGTGTACCTGAGGATAACTGGCTGCATGGTTTTCCCCATAAAAAAGCCAAGTAAAAATACAGCAAACGCTATGATCCAAGTTGATTTATCAACATTCTTGAATAAATCAAAAGATTCTTGACCTTGATAAGGTGGTGGTGGTGGTGATGGATAATCAGACGGATGAAAGTAATACTCCTCAGAGTGTTTCTCGTTACTTTCATCTTTCTCCTCTGGAACTTCTTGAAGAACAGGATTATATTCAATGGGGTTACCAATATCAGTTTCCATTTTCTAATATATAAACGGTTTTTTTTAAGCACTTTCTTCCTCACTTTCACTTTCATCATCTACCACAAAGTCTTTGAGATTACCATTTTCGTCTGCGTCTTCCTCATACTCCTCTTCACTGTCTTCGTCGTATAATTCATCATCTGTGTCTAATTCGGAATCTATATCAGTATCATGTTCATCCGTACCATAATCATCTTCTAAAACACTTTCCGTAGCCTGGAATAGAGCAGGTTTCTTTATATATCTTCCTGAACGGGTACGAGTAACTATAACCATTTAATAGTAATCCGTATTATTGTTTAAGTAGTTTTACGAGATTGTTATCAATAATTTGATGTGTTCTAGCCATATTCTTCTTCCCTTTACAAACCGGACATTTTTGTGTTATTTTATTACCCTTGATGATATAAGACATCACATGATCAGTATGCTCTCCCTTGATAGATTCGCAATACATTGAGGTTGTGAGGGCTACGTATTCGGTTTTGTTTCTCTTGACACTTACGATGGTAGTGTCCAACTGGTTATCCATAAATTTCCGAACAAACCTCTGTAATAGGGGTCTTATCTCCGTCTGTTTAGGTTGGGGTTTTTCAACGAATTTCTTGATTTCTGGGCAATTTTGGATTTCTTCCTTTTTGGGATACAACTTATTGATTATTGGACTCGGTAGTTCATGGCGACGACCACAGAAGTCCTTACAGAAACCATCTTTCCGTCCCCTGAGAGTTTCACAACGACAAAAACACTTCTGTATGATGAGTTTACCACTGATGATGAACCAGACGTGGTTTGAGTTATGCTCTCTTCTCAGATTTTCACAATAGTTTGAATTCGTTGCGGCTAGGAATGTATTTTTATGTTTGAAAACTTTAGTAATATAAGCAGTGGATTGCCCTTCAAGATTCTTCTGAACAAAAGACTGTATCATGTATTTAAGTTCTTCATCCTGAAGTTCATCCTTAATTTCATCTTCAGTAAATGCACCCTCCCTCATAGGCATAGAAGGTGGTTTAACAAATGTAGTCTGAGGAGCATCTGTGCGAACCGCAGACATCTTTAGGAGTTTGACATCTGGTGTTGGTGGTACACGAATAATTGTACTCAACGGCTCAGGTGTATACATGAAAACTGGAAGATAGGCTAATTGGTTCACTTTACCATTTTCACAACCAGAACACCCCTGTCCACCACATGCGTCATGTTTAGCTTTCTTGAACGACCACGGCATCCTAAAGCCACTCCCCTTTGTCCTCCTCTGAAGATCACCGTACACAGATGAATCCACAATATCATTCCAATCATACGAACTCTTAGCCTTGGATAGCGCCACGAGGACATGATCCCTCAAAGCAATCGCGGAACTTTGATCTACAACAAAGTCTGGCCAGTTCAGGTGTACTCCAGTCTTAATTAAGTCACCCACTTTCTTTGGAGGTGACACAGATATGAGACAATTCTTACCACCGTGACGTTTCACCTTGTCACATATGATTTTACATATGGATTTGATCTCCTCAATTGAGAGTGAATCATGGTCCTTGTAATCAATGTCTATGAAGAAGTTATAGGTTGGAGTCTTTTGTTCCACGACAAATAACTTTTCACTCGTACCTATAGCTTCTATGTATCTCTCATAGAATTCGTTCAATCTATCAAATGGCACAGAGAGTTTTCCTCCGTCCATGAGCACATGTGATAGATTGGATGCATTATCAAATTTTTGAGACGCACACCAACTCTTAAACATATCCATTTATTGGTCGTCATCTCTAAACCACTTCATAAATGAAACATCTTGGTATACTTTTTTTTCTGCTAATTCCTTCTTTATAACTAGAAGCTCATACACAGTTTTATCTTTGTTATCTTCTTTCCATTGAGTAATTTCATCTTCGCACATTCCCCTATTCTTATCTAGCAACTCTCCGATCTGGTGTAAGATGAAAGCCTTGGACTTCATTATTTTATAGAGAAGGTTTTTCTATTGTGAGAACTTATGCATGAGTAAAACTCTGGATTTTTAATAATGTTGTCCACTATCAATTTCCAACGTTTACGTGAATTGTATTCTTCTAGAGTATCAAAACTCATAAAGTCATTCTCGTCATACGTTTTCTTATACGGCTGGTGGAGTGCCTTCTTTACTGATGTTTTTTGCTTTTCTTCATAGAATCTTCGTACGAATTCATTTTGCTGAGACTTGGTGTAGTTGACGAAGAATATAAAGACATTATATTCCAAATCAACCGTGGGACTCTCTTTATGTATAAACTTAAACTCGGTGTACTGTCCATTTTTTAGTGATATAACCCCCCTAGTCTCTTCTTCCAGTTCTCTAAGAGCACAACGAATCGGGTTGTAAATTTCTCGTCTTCTACATCCTCCTGTGACAAATATCCATTCCTTGAATCTCCAATCTCTCACAGTGAGGAATCTCGGCTTGCCGTCGACAAAGCTAACCGGTATTGCAATCGCTTTGTACTTTTTCATTGCTCATTCGCAAGTTATAATATGCGGATATGTTTATTCAATCAATTTTTCCTCTTCTGGGGTCATTTCCGACAAATTGTCATCATTCCCGTCTCCATCGATGGAATTAAGCTTTTCCATGACATCCTCTGAGAAATCTCGAAGCTCATAGAGTTCCTCGCGAGTCTTATGAAGCTCGCGAAGTAGGAAAATAACACCTACAACACATACTGCTGTGGCGATCATCATAACATTTTCGTGATTAAGGGGGATCATATACTTGTTTATCCCTTTTTCTTTTTAAGTAATTACACCCATCTTAGTCCTACCTTGGGGTGAACATTCATATGGTGTCTGTGCAAACTGGACGGCTTCGTAATGCGTATTTTCACAAGATTTACTGGTCGACGGTGTCTTGGGTTGACCGATAAACGTTTCGAGTGTCCTGGATTTAGGATCGTACGTCAATACAAAAACGATGGCGAGTAGGAAAATAAGGTCCCACATTTACTATTTAGTTAGAATATAAAAGGCCTCCCATGCCATTCTCAATGCGGAGCACATTGTAATTTACGGCATAAATATCCTTGCCGACCGACCGCTTATCATTCACAATACGAGCCGAGTCAAGTCGGGAAAAGTTGAGGGTACCAGTGGGCTGCAGCTTACCAGTCTCGAGGCAGAAAGGGTAAGTGAAGAGCTTATCACCGGGGGTAGAGTTACCGTGGGAGGTGTGGTAATAGAGAGGGACCGAGGTGTAGTTAGGGTTCGCGAACTTGAAGTCGGAAACATCGGTACCGTTAATTTGGAGCTTGAGCTTGTTATCATCGTTGAGGATCGCGAGAGCAGAGCTGTCCGCCGAGGCAAGGTACTTGACTGGGTGGTTGAAATTGAGCTCTTGGATCTTGGAGCCCGAAGAGATCGCCTTCTGAGTTTGGGTGATCAGCATATTTTGGGGCTGGGAAGCGAAGACTTCGCGCTCCTGGGTATCGAGGTAGGCGTAATTCGCGTAGATGTCCCACTTCTTGCTGGAATCAGCGGCGGCGGCACCCCAAGTGATGCGAAGCTCCACGTCGTGATATTGGAGGGCAATGAGTGGAAGAGCAGTCTGCCAATTCTCACAGAAAGCGAAACGGAGAGGGTAGAAGCGCTCGTTGGTAGAGCCACCGTAGAGATCACCGGCAACCGACTTGGAAGAGGAGGTCGCGGAGAGCGTGGGGGCGATGAGGGTAGAGTAGGTGGAATCCTGCTCATCAACAAGTTGCCCACCAATTAATAATTCGACCTTGGAAATTACAGTCCTCCAGTCAGCAACGGCGACCGTCGCAGTTCCTGTGTTGGGGACGAGGTAGACATAGTTGAGCATGTCACCCTTGCGCTCGAAGCGGACG
>CESI01005129.1_pt1 | contig 13756 bp, 15 predicted proteins | sample 356301 | NCBI WGS metagenome assembly CESI01 (sample SAMEA2621423, study PRJEB7988) | marine metagenome | biome: marine biome (ENVO:00000447); feature: deep chlorophyll maximum layer (ENVO:xxxxxxxx); material: "saline water (ENVO:00002010), including plankton (ENVO:xxxxxxxx)" | depth 40 m | reverse complement strand
GGTTTGTTAAATCGAAAAGAACTATTGTTTGATCTGTCTAATCATCTTGAGTTAACTGATGAGCCAGTTTCTATTTCCGATGGATTCTTGAATGGGATGACTTTCTGTATTACAGGAACTCTAAGTAATCCTAGAAAAGAGATTCAATTAATGGTAAAAAATGCTGGAGGAAAAGTTGTTGGTAGTGTGTCTTCAAACCTTGACGTACTGATTGCAGGTGAAAGTGCCGGGTCTAAACTTACTAAGGCTCAGGATTTAGGAATCAAGGTTTGGAGTGAAAAAGAGCTCTTGGAAATCTTCAGTGGGAAATCAAAACCTACAACCGATGTAGAGAGTACTCAAAAAAATAGTGCTCAAAGCAGCCTTTCGGATTATTAATAAATAATTTCAAACACCTATTTATTGAATCATTCTAGGGTTAAACTTCAATACTAAATCGTAATACCACGAACATGAACTACTCTAAAACCACTTTCGTGGTTTGTATTCTTTTGTTACTTGCTGTAGCGCCCATAACGGAAGGTAAGGAGAATGGTAAACTGAACTCCGGCACGGGATGTGGATGTCATTCTCAACCAGGGGCAAATCTGGCAACCCCTTCAGTTTCCGGTCTTCCTTCTCAGTATACTGCGGGTCAAACTTACCAGTTGACTGTCTCGGTCAGCGGAGGGGGTCAAGGCTCAGGTGGCGGTTTTAGTATGGATGTCGATAAAGGGACATTCAGTTATTTCGGATTCGCAGTTGGTATTAGTGCTAATGGTGATAGTGCAACCCATTCTATTACAGGTTCTAGTTCAAGGTCATGGGGCTTTGATTGGACCGCTCCTAGTTCAGGCTCGGGAGCCGCAAATTTCCAATTAGCAGCCCTTACATCAAATGGAAATGGTGCCGATTCAGGAGACCGCTGGGGCACACTAACCATTCAGGTACCAGAGAATGCCCCAACAAACCAACCACCATCTGCCAGTAATGCGATGTTAACTCCAACCGATGCCAAGACTGCAGATAGTCTAACACTTTCATACAGTTACTCAGACCCCGATGGAAATCCAGAATCAGGTACCGTGATAACATGGTACAAAGACTCTATTGCACAACCTCAAGGAACAATTCCAGGTAAAGTTGTATCTTCGAGCTTAACGAGTAAGAATCAGCAATGGTATGCCGAGATAACTCCTTCAGACGGCCAAGATAATGGTCAAACAATTACTAGTAATACAGTGACCATTCAAAACACGCCTCCAACAGCTTCCTCTCCAAGTATTTCCCCTTCTCAACCGTCCACGGGAGAGGATTTGGTAATCTCGATAAGTACTAGTGATGATGACCAAGATGCTTTGACTACTGAAATTAGATGGTACCTTGATGGTGTACTTGTTACAGAATTAAATGATCAATCTACAGTATCTTCTTTGGCTACTAGAGATGGCGATGAGTGGTATGTTGAATATAGAGTTTCAGATGGAGAAGACACTACTGCATGGAAAACATCACAAACAGTAATCATTGGTTCAACTGCACCAGTTAATAATAAACCAACAATATCCACACTTACTATTCTACCCTCCAACCCTTACACGATAGACACCTTGTCACTTGATTTCTTATCCAATGATATAGACGGCGATACTATTGTTGATACAGAAATTCAATGGTACAAAAACGGAGTATTGATGCCAAGTTTCACAACGGCTACTTTGTCCTCAGACCAGACAGTTAAATCACAACAATGGAAAGCCCATATCAGGGTTAATGATGGCACAGAGTGGTCGGATTGGGAAATTAGTCAATCGGTCAACATTCTAAATTCTAAGCCAGTTTTAGACTCTATTGAATTAGACTTTAATCAAGCGCAGACTTTTCAAAACATATCTCTAAGTTATTTGATGAGTGATTTAGATGGTGATATGCAATCCACGCCTCAAGTTAGATGGCTTAAGGATGGACTAGAATTAACATCTATGCAAAATCAGATATTATTGCCCTCATCTCTAACTTCTAAAGGTGAAAATTGGACTGCATTTGTTAGAGCCAATGATGGACAAGAATTCAGTACCAATGAGTTATCTGTTTCGGTAGAGATTGTAAATACAATTCCAAGTTCTACTGCTGAATTATCTCATGAGTCTCTTAGCGACCTTGTTTTATCAATTACTAATGATGATATTGATGATGATACAGTATCCAATGAAATTACTTGGTATCGTAACGGATTCAAGGAAGGTTCTCTCGACGGAGAATCTAGAGTTCCTGCACAATTACTTGGGCCAGGGCAGGTTTGGTCAGTTGATGTAACTCCTAACGATGGCGAGTCTAATGGTACTAAAGCAACTGCAGAGATGATAATTGAGAATATTGCACCAGAAGCACAAATTGATATTGAAAGTAGCAATCTTTGGGATGGAGAAGAGATAAAAGTTAGTGCCCAGAACTCCACGGACTCAGATGGTAGAATTGAAACTTATTCTTGGCAATGGAGTGATAATAATGGTAATTCAGGTATAGGTAGTGGGAAATCATTTTCTTTCATAGCCAAGGGTAGTGTTACAATTACTCTGACTGTTTTTGATGAATTAGGAAGTAATGGATATTCTTCAATTAATTTACAAACTGAAGCAGGACCAAAGGTCACATCTTTAGAGGCGGAGTCAGTACAACAACAAGTCAAACTTTCTTGGGCATGGAGCGGCCCAGAAGCAACCTTTGAAATTTTAAGAAATGGCGACTCAATCACAGTAATAAGTGAATTAGAATTTATAGATACTCCACTTCTTTCAGGACCTACAGATTACACCATTAGGCCAATTATAGATGGTAATGGCTTACATTCTGGCTCAAGTTCAATCGAAGGATTCCTTGTTGAAACCGTTGAACCAGCAGGAGATAGCGTCTCTTCCACTGGCGGTCTAATAACTGGTATTCTTTTCATAACATTGAGCATAGGTTCATTGAGCCTTATTTTTATTGATAGGAGGGATTGAATGCTTCGACAAATAAGAATACTGTTTGTTATTACTATTTTATTATCATTAAGCAGTTTTACTCAAGCTAATCCAGGAGGTGTCGGCGATGGCGTATTTGACATGCAGTGTGGAGGCGCATGCCATGGAGATTCATCTTTGAATCAAACATCTTCTGCAACGATTTTAGTCCAAGTCGAAGGTGCCCCATATCTTGATCAACCGATCGCCATTACAGCGATTATTTCAGGACCACAACTAACTTATTCAGGCGATTTAGGGATATTTTTACTGACTGATACTACAGGTCATAGCGATACACCAGCCGATGCTCAGTGGGATGTACTATCCGAGTCTAATGGTGGGACAAATAATTACCTTGAAGGAAAATTATTGCCTGGTGAAGATAATTTTTCAGCATCATGGATAATCAAACCAACTACATTGACCACTACCAAATTCTACATTTCCATTCACCATGGTGGAGACGATATTCCTTATTTTGGGATAAGTCAGGCAGTAGAGATTGAGGTACTGCCAATCCCTGAAAATTTGGCTAGGTTATCTTCGGAATTCAGTCCCCAAACAACACGTCCACTTGGGGAGGCCACCTCGGTAAGTATCGAGACAGAAGACGTATCGAGTGTAAAGGTGGAATGGAAGATAGAAGGTAGTTCAGTAAATACAATTATGGCTAACTCTTCAGAAATTAACTCGTGGGAATTTATTGTACCAGCCTCGAATCAACCTTCTACAATACAGTGGAGGGCAATTCTGGAAGGAGAAGGCCCTTCCCAAACGACACCCTGGTTTACATTAGTAGCTCAAGAGCCTCAGTTTGAAGTTGACCAATCAGCAGTCTATATCCAATCATTTGCACTATTCATTTTTGTTTTAGGATTGGTCTTATCTATTCACATAAAGTTTTCCAATGGTGGGCATTTGGAGAAGCAGTGGGAACAAACTGAACAAGTATTACAAAATCAACTCTCAGAAACCGTCCCTCCTTTACCAAACGGTGAGTTACCTCCCGGTTGGAATATGGAGCAATGGCAATGGTATGGGCATGAATACTTACAGGAATTAGAGGAGGGGACGCAATGATTTCTTCTTCGACCTTCCATGTAATTAGTACTGAACTAGTAGTTGGCTCATTTGCTATGTCTGGTTTATGCTTTTTATTACACGCACTTTGTAGATATGAATTTATAAAAAGTAAAGACCTGAGTAATATTACTGACAATGTAGCTCACTTTGCTCTTTTGTTTGGAATAATTGCAACACCATTCGCTATTTTTAGTGGAATTTCGGCTTCTCCTGGCTCGGGCTTTTCTACCCCAATTCTTGTCAATAAGATGTTTCTATCCATGACCGGACTTGGGTTAGCAATAGCAGCCTTAATCTCTAGATGGAAACTAGGAAGTAGTATACTAGTAGAACGAAAGTCGATGTTAGTTCAAACCTTTACAGGTATGTCTGCTAGTGGATTTATGCTTCTAACCGCATCAGCAGGTGGCTCCTTTGCAAGAGGAGAATCATTACTGGACATATTTAGTCTGCCATATGATATGGTTATTCTTATGCCAGTTGCAATTAGTGCGATACTATTGATTTCAGGTCTAGCCTCTACTATAGCGGCCCTTTGGAAGATCTTAGGAAAATCAACCGTATAGCATTGAATTGGCGGTTCCACTTTCTGAGGAGTCTATTTGTGCTCCTTCCATCATGGATTGCAGTTGTGCTTCAAGGAATTCAGCTTCTTGAATCAGTGGCTCATGAGGTAAATCTATTGAAGGTAAGAGGTTATTCAAGTTCTCAATTAATGTTGCAGCAGCTCTAGCATCTGGGAATCTTGGGTCAGCTTCAACCATAATCGACATTAGATCAAGACCTCGTCTCCTTGCTTCTCCAAGTATAGAGGCATTTATTCCTTTGATTACTCCTTGTTGGAGTAGTGGAATATTCATGTCTTCAAGCATTTTACGGCTCTTATCATTTGCACCAATTCCAACAATATCGATTCCTTCAGTATCCTCGTATTCAACAACAGGTTCAGCACCGTTCAGATTTGCCTTCATACCACTTTTAGCAAATGCATCAATTACTACGCCTGCTACAATTTTTTGCTCTTTAGACCATTCAAACATTGCCCATACAATATCATGTGCAAGCGCTTCAGGTACGACTAATTCACTCATCAAAAGTATGACTTGGTCACAGCCGTCAATAGTACACTGAGGTTTACCTGCATAGGCTCTAATTGGAGGCAAAGGTACACCTTCTTGGACCAAGGTAAGAGCAGGTAGTCTTGGGTCAACAACCCCTCCAATGAATTCTAGTTGGAGGTGTTCAATCAAGAAATGGGCAACTACGCTAGAAACCATTCCCACACTTGGAAAGCAAGTAACAACAAGAGCATTATCTGTTGAAACTTCGGCGTTAATTCGAACACTAGGACCTTGCATGAATCCTCTACTTTCTCATCGTGTATCAACACTTTCGTCATTTTGCTCATAGCGGTGGTTTGATGATGGTTAAACAAAACGATACATCATGGCCGAAGAGAAAGCCCCCGTTTCTAGAGAGCACATGCTTTCGCCTTCTGCTTGGAATCGCTATGAGACCTGTCCACGAATGTACTGGTTGAGTCGACAAAGACTTCCTAGAAAGGCTGGAATGGCTGCCTCATTAGGTACTGCAGTTCACGCATCTGTCGAAGACTTATTGTTGAACGATTACTCAGAAATAGGCAATCAACAAGATGACTGGCTCCCACAAGAAGCCGAACGAGTTCTAAAATTACGATGGGAAGAAGAGAAAGAAGTTTTTATGAAAACTCCAAGGCGCCCTAAGTGGAAAGAAGAGAAGTGGAAAGAAGCAATAAAACAACAACGTGGAGGAGTAATTATGTTACTTGACCATATAGGAATTCAAGGACTTGAGCACAAGAGAGTTACAGGCGCACTATGGCGTAAAATACAGAAGCATGCGATTGCGGTCGAAGGCGAATTGAAAACTAAAGATGGTCGTTTAATGGGACGTCTTGACCTGTTGTTAGCAGATGTAAACGAAAGTGGAGAGATGATTGGCTGGCTTGTAGCAGATTTGAAAACAGGTAGAACTCCAGATAAGAAGTTAAAGACTGAAGTTAATCGTCAGTTGAGGTTGTATAGGGATATAATACTCGACAATAATTCCAATGCACCTCCGGTTCGTACCGAAGGGTGGTATACTCAAAACTCCTCAAAATGGGCCGCAATTGGAGATAATGTGTTAGAACAAGCATATGCAGCATGGCAAGAAACACAACCTACTCCAATTCCAATGGCTCCAACCCCAGGTCCTGATTCTTGCGGTGGATTTTGCGATTGGAAGGCTTGGTGCTCACATTGGTGGAATTGGAGACATGAGAATGGCACTTTGCACAAAGATGACTTTTCTGATGCCGTAGTATTATTACATGAATTTGAACCGAATAGCGGCTCTGCTGTTATTGAATTATGTGAGCCATTTGATGATGGAGGTAGGGCGATACCTACAGGTATTAAGAAATCTGCAAAATTCGATGGGCGTGGCAAAGATGCTCTACAAGAAGTACTAGATGCACAACATCAAGGCCCACTATTTTTGGGTTCTATAATGACTGCCCAAAGCACATGGCGTATTGGGCATTGGTGTGATGTTTTACCTTGGAATCCGATACCGGACGGAGTAGAATATCATCGTGATAATTGATCAATTAAGAGAATCTCTAATCGCCTCACGGGCATCTTCATCTTCAATTCCTTTAGGAGATAGAAGCCAAGAGATATATTTAGGGTCTAAATTTTGAATTTCAGAAATATGCCGACCTTTATGCCTTCCAAATGCAAGAACATAATGACCATCATCTATTCTTATCTTACCTAAAGAATCTAACATGTCCAAGTCTTCAAGGCCCCTGCCAAGGTTAGACTCATCCTTTCTTGAATCACCGTGGACTAGCCATCTTTCCAACTCTTCTAATGATTTTCTAAAGTAAGGGGAATGGTCTACCGAAAGCCTCCAAAATAATAGCAATGAAGCTGCTGCATCAGCAGCCGCAGTGTGTGCATTTTCTAGAGAAATACCATGCTTTTTACACAGAGCACCTAAGTTATGAGGCCTAGGCAACTTTACTCTTCGAACAACTTCTAAAGTATCTAAAACCACTTTTGGGGTAGGGGGCAATTTACCTAATCGCCTAAATTCGTTATTTAGTAGTGGCAAATCAAATTGCCTTACATTATGTCCGATAATAACTGCTCCCTCAATTTGGGCAAATATCTCATCAGCAAAGGTAGAAAAGTCACCCAATCCTCTAACATCGCCATCATAAATGCCATGAACATTACTAGCCTGAATCGGTATTGAACGTCGCGGGTTAACTAGATTCTCATATGAGATTTCAACCCCATCTACGGATGAGCCAATCAAAGCGATTTGAACAATTCTGTCATTACTTGTAGAAATCCCAGTTGTCTCTAAATCTAAGGCCAAGACACGTTCTCCGTCAAGAAAGTTCTGAGCCATATATCGAGCAAAAGTTCCCACTCCTTGAACATCTCTATTATAGAATATACCAATATTGAAATCAAAATTTCTCATAGGTTAATTTATGGGACTGTTCAACCGGCTCAAGAATTTATTTACAAATATCTCCCCTGCTGTTGAAAGTGAAGATGAAGAACAAGATACCAATCAACAAGAATACGCGTCTAAATATCATGGTAACAGCGATAAATTATCTACTGAGGCCATGGATACACTACTACTCGAAGATTCTGAAGAGGTCGAATCAGATGAACGAGTAATAGTTTCTGAATATGATGCAGGAGATGTTGGTTTTGATGAATTTGAAAGCACGGATTTAGAAGATAACTCGGACAAGAATGTCGTTGTTCATGATTCCTATGAAAATTTAGATGAATACCTCGAGGGGGCAGAAATAATCGGCGATATTCCCAGAGAAGTATCTTTTGATTCGGGTGAGAGTGAGTCGTAAAATAATAAAACATTTTTCACTCCAAATATACATACTATTACAAGGGTGAAGTATTCCTTAGAGTTTATGAGGAAGATGCAAGTTGCTGCTAAGGCTAAATCTTTCTCACTTTCAATGTTGATAGTTTTGTCAGTTTTTGTTTCAGGGTGCATAGGAATGGACTCTACAGTAGATCCGCGTGCTTCGTTGCAAGCATACCCACTTTCAATCCAAGAAGGAGAGACAGTAACCTTTGATGCTAGAGATTCTGAAGCGGTAGAAGGAGTAGTTACGGGCTTTGAATGGGATTTTGGTAATGGCCTAAAGGCAGAAACAGTTGTAGGGTTCACTTCCCATACATATGATAAATTCGGAGTTTATACAGTTACATTGACCGTAATTAACAGTCAAGGGGGAGAAGATGAAATCTCATCAACGATTGTTGTGAATGGAGCACCTGTACTTAATTTAACAATCCCAGATCAAGTAAAATCGGGAGACTCTGCATTCTTAGATGCTTCAGGTAGTTTTGACCCTGAAGGTAAAGACCTCACTTTTTCTTGGGATTTGGATTGGACTACAGATTCTGATTCCGATGGAGACCAAAGAAACGATATTGATGCAACTACTCCTACAGTATTACTCCCTACCAATGTTTCTGGAAAGATAATGGGTAGTTTAGTTATCTCAGATGGTGCCGATGCAAGCGTCACAGAATCCTTTACCATTGAAATTATAACGAGAAGTTTCGAAGTCAAGTGGATTACTGAAGAACTAACTTTCACTTGGGATGATTATCTCGAACAAGGTAGTCAGTGGGAAGATAGTATTTCTCCAGGGGATAATGGTCGAATAATGGAATATTCTGCAATCTTACAATTAGAACAAGAACTAGGCCCACAAGATAACTTCACACTAACATTACTTATCGAGAATGACAAGTATGAGAAAACAGTACAAACTGAAGGTGGAAATATTACTGCCAATGAAACCGCTAAAGCCACAATGGAACGTGATTCAATAAATCCAACTGGCGAAGACGGTATTTACACTGCTGATTCCGAAGAAGATTTGATGAATTTATTAATCGGTCAAGCCGGCTCAAGAACTGCTCAAGGAGTCTGGACATGGACTGTTTTTGCACAGCAAGCAGACCCCGATTCCGTAGTCGAAGTTCTGCCTGACCCAGACCCAGGGAATAATTGGGACTTAGAAGTGATAGTGATCGTCATGAGCCCAGTGTTGACCGAGATAACTTTTGGATGATTAGCACTAATGCAAGAAGTAATTTAGCCGGACTATTTGGGAGGTATGAGAGCCATGGTCGACACTGTTGAAATTAGTAGAGTCAATATCAGAGGTACAGTCTCATTTGATATTTCAGTCTGGATGAACCATCCTGATGATTGGGAGTTTAGGCCGAGCCTTTCAGTAAGTGGTCAAAAATTCATCATTTCAGATTTAAATAATGGTTCAGAGATGGCAAGTATTGAACTTGATGATGAACAAATGGAAACTATCCAAAGAGATAGGGCTGCAGAATTAAGAGTTAAATTTCAAGTCCACGGTATGCACGGTAGATTGAAGAAAATACATCCAATTATTGCAGATGGTAAAGCTAAGAAGTTAGCAACTGCTAATTGGAAGACTACACAGTCAGTTCGTTTTGATTAATTTACTTCTAGCAATTATTCCCTTGGGGTTGCCACCATTTCTTTGATATGGGTTAACGATGATTTCTAATTATGGTTCCTAGGAGATTGGGCAAAGGCTCGCAGAAACGAGCAAGATTTGAAAGATTGAAAATAGAAGTGGAAAAATTTGTAGGTGCTAATCCGGGTTGTTCTGCCCAGTCGATAGTTGCAAATCTATCTCATGACAAGTACATGAGGAATCATGGACTAACCCCAAGGAAAATAGGATTCTTTATCTCGAGAAATTTATCTAAAACCCTTACATGGTGGCAAGATCATAAGGCTGGGAGAAGGGTGTACGGCGAAATTGGTAATGCCCTAAAACCTAAGAAAACACATTGAAAACTTTATTTTAAGGGTTTCACTCATGTATTATCGCCAATTAGCCATCTCGATGACAGGTGAAATAGCCGCCTATTTTGATCTCGACGGTACATTATTGGATGCTTCGAGTGAGAAGACACTAACCGGTCAGTTGGCTTTTAGAAGACCTTGGAGGATTCCTCTAGGTGCCACAATGTGGATTATGGGATTCATGGGCAACTTACTACGTGGACGTTCCGTGTATGATGCTGCAAGAAATAGAGGTCATTTTTGCTTAGCATCGTGGGAAGTTTTAGAAAGATATTCGAAACAGATCGCTTCACAAAACTTAATCCAAAAGGTTCCCCAAGAAGCATTGGATTGTATATCATGGCATAAAGATCAAGGCCATAGAGTAGTCTTAGTGACTGCGACAATCGCACCAATGGCTGAAGCAATGGGTACCAAATTGGAAGTCGATACTATCTATGGTTGTGGACCCAAAATAAGGAAAGGGATACTATCGGGTTCTGAAAAAGGTTGGAGCGTTCCAAGGAGAAAAGGGAAAGTCCCTGTCGTACAAAAAGATGCAAAAGAAAACGGGCATGATTTATCTTTATGTTATGGGTATGGAAATACCATGGCAGACACCTGGTTTATGCGAAAAACTGGAAATCCGATAGCGATAAACCCTGATAAAAAGATGAAGAATCTAGCCGATGAGAATGGATGGGAATGTCGGATTTGGAAAATTTGAATACTAAATACTCTCGAATTCCATATCAAGTATGGAAACTGAAGTGTCGATGCCACTTTCAAAAGGCGTTCAGAGTCAAATGAAGAGTAACCTGATGCGGGAGTTTTCTTCCATAACCGCATCCCATACCCGAGCTTTTGAATTTCTAACAGAGATAATGAATTCTGAACCAAATAGAATAATGCTCGATGAGGGATTTATCGTTGTAGTTGGTCAATTGGCAACTTATCGTATCAATATTGATACATTGATGAAAAGGCTGAGTAATCCTATAGTATACGGAATGGGTTTTGATACTATTTTGGTACATGCTAAAGGTAAATTAGATAGAAATAAATTTACCAATGCTTGCATTCAAAGCATTTCTAATGTGAACGTTCCCTTTGCAGACAGTATAGCGGCCATGATATTTGGATTATTAAATGATGAGAACTTCTTTGATAATGATAATGGAGATACTCTTAGAAATGCTTTGGTAGAATTATATGGGCCTAGTCCGCATAGTCCAATAGGAAATAAGATGAAAGATTATTTTAGATTTAGATTCAAAGCCAACTATAATCTAGATTCGATGACAGTATCATTTAGAGGTTCTCATGGATTTAAGTGGAGGCTTGGTTTTGGCAATCCATTGTCGATTGGTTTCAGTTTAGAATATAAGAAGCCAAGGCAGAGGATTTGGCGTCTATTAACTAGCGATACAGCATCTGTTTTAGAAAACGCAGATGAGATTTTTATATTGATGAATAGGATTTCTAGAAGTCCTGCAAATACGATGCCAGATTCTATGGATTGGACTACATCCTTTGATTTGTGTAAGCTAATTATGCCAATATTAAGCCAAACTGCTAGCATTGATGATGAAGAACTGAAACAAATGTGTTCTAAACTAGAGTATGAACATTGGTGAACAGTAGTGGCGGCCCCGCCGCGATTCGAACACGGGTTACTGGTTCCGCAAACCAGGGTGATATCCAAGCTACACTATGGGGCCTTAAAGCACTCCACTTATGCTCCGGATATAAGCGCGATGGGTTTCGAAATATATTCAAATGCAAGGTTTCATTGATACCTGTGAATTAGCACATACATGGCGGTAAATCTCCAACGTCGCGTAGATTACCCTATGCTGGATAGTGCCAATATTGCTTACTTCCCGCGCATTTATGATTTAGCACATCGTTTTTTTGAGGAATGTTGGGAGGAAATGTGTAGTATTTCCTATCCTGAAATGATCAATAATAGGCGAATTGGCTTTCCAGTAGTTCACATTGAGACAGATTTCATCTCACCTCTAAAGTATGGAGATATTGTTCATGCTACGATTTGGATTGAACGAATTGGTACCAAGTCTTGTACCTGGGCTTATCGCTTCCATAATCAGAATGGCGAATTATTGTGGTCTTCTTCCCAAGTAACAGTCTGTATGAATATGGATTCTATGGAATCTATTACAATACCAGATTGGTTAACTGAAGGTTTAGAGAAACATACTTCGAAGGAGTGATTTTTGTGAGTGAAAAGCAATTTGATTTTTCCATACGCATGGATAAAGAAGATTCAGTCCCCTTGCAAGAAGATATCAACTTTTCAATAAAGCCAGATACAAAGGGTCCAAAAACAGTTGCTGTGTTAATGTTATTAGGTGGATTACTACTTCTATTACTTGCCTATGGCGACTTTCAATTGAGTCAAAAAGAAGACCTCACTCAAGGCGAGATAGACATTGTTCTAGAAACTCCAAATAGCGATATAGATACTGAAATTTCAACTGAAGATTATCAGAAGTTCCATGATTCTGCTAGACAAGGATACTTGATTCGAGCAGCCGGCCTTGCTATTTCTGGAGCATTGATCGTAGTCGGTTCACCATTTCTGTTTAGACTAAACAAGAAAGGGGCACTTCTTGGACTAGAAGGTGCGATAATTGGTTTGGTAACAGGGGTGCTAGGTAGTGTTTTAATCAATGATTCTGCTGAACTATACCTTTCAGGACCCCTACTTCTAACCTATAGAATTCTCACTTACCTTTGTGGTATTTGCATGGTTGTTTGTGGAGCATTGACATCATTGCCACTCCTAAACGCTCGTGCTAGAATGGCTCTTGATGGTGCTAATAAAGTAAAGTTATCCGGAAATCAAAATTTAGAATCTGAATAAGTATTATTCTTCGTTTTTAGGCTTTGGCCATTTTTTAGCTAGAGTTTTCTCTAGGTCTTCATCAATTATTGCGTTCCACCAATCACTGCCCTGCCAAATTGCATACTTCCCTCTAATCCCTCTGAGGTCGGCGCCTTTAAATTGACAATTATTGAAATTTGATAAATTTAATCTTGCTTTTTTCATGTCAGCACCTCTAAAATCCGCATTATCAAAAGCAGATTTCATCAAATCAACGCCAACCATTGAAGCCTTCCTAAAATCGCAATTTGAAAAATCTCCTTCGGTTAGATCTGAACCATCTAAGACGGCTCTTCTAAAATTAGAACCAGAGTGTCTTCCTTTACGAAGTAATGACTCAGTTCTATTTTGGAAAGACCAATCGATTACCTGACTGTCTTTTCCTACATCATCTCGAGGGTCATCCCCGCTCCCCGACATAACCATTTCAATAACCTCACATTCGCTCAGACTTTTCTTCTAAGTGCTTAAGGCCTTCTTCAGTTAACGCAGCATAGCGATTCTTATCTCCATGCTTACTTGGTATAGTGAGAAAATTTCGTTCTTTAAGTCGATTAATGTAGAGAGAAAGATTGCCAGGTGGCTCAATTTTCGCATCTTCAAATAATGAATTTATTACTCGAGGGGGGCAATCCTCAAGCTTTTCGATCTCTCTTAGAAAATGTAGTGCCCCAAGAACTTGTTCTGGCTTTCCATCAAGTGCATAATTCTCGAGTAATAATCGAAAATTAACGCCTCTTTCTGGTTGTTTACCATTCATTGTATTTACAGGAGTAGACTCTTTGGTAAATTCTATCGTTTCTTGTACGCGCTCTAACATCGCATCCCAGAGGCCTTCTTGCTTGAATTGAGCAAGCCT
>CESI01021975.1_pt1 | contig 13804 bp, 18 predicted proteins | sample 356301 | NCBI WGS metagenome assembly CESI01 (sample SAMEA2621423, study PRJEB7988) | marine metagenome | biome: marine biome (ENVO:00000447); feature: deep chlorophyll maximum layer (ENVO:xxxxxxxx); material: "saline water (ENVO:00002010), including plankton (ENVO:xxxxxxxx)" | depth 40 m | reverse complement strand
GTCTATTTAATATTTATTTATCTAAATGTCTGTTCGGGTTAGAGTAGGCATGGTAATAAATACTTAAATAGGAGAAATCATGATTAATCTAATTGCCGGAACTGCTTTGTTGTATTTCATTCAGCTTTTGCTACCAAACATTCTTAAATCAAATGGCGACAAAGCTAAAAGAGCAGACAAGGCAGTCAAAAACTTAATGGAATCACTTCCTATATTTTTTACAGTAGCCATATTGTCAGTAGTCATGGAGTCTGATGAAAATATATCTTTAGCTCTTTATTGGCTAGTTTCTAGAGTTTTGTATGCCTTAATTTACGTTTCTGGTGTTGGTATGAAAACTGCCGAAGGGGATGCTTCAAAAATACTTCAACCATTAAGATCACTAATATGGGCTGCTTCTGCATTCTTATTAATTAGCATGACAACTAATTTAATATAAATTACAGAAAGAATAAGAAATGAGACAAATTAACTATATTTTTATCTTTTGTTTATTTTCTGCAAGTTGCAGTAATTCGCCGGAGCCAAATATTCAACTTGTTGATTTTGCTAATGACGTCTCTGTACAAAAATTAGGACAAAGATTGATTGATCTACCTAGAGGCCTCAATTCATTAGAGTTTGGATTATTAGACGCTGAAGAAATTTTCATCGCTGTTCATGGCAGCAGAAGTCAAGGATACGAGTGGGTGTATCCGCTTAAGACTATCAATACTAAAAAGAAAGAAATGTATTTCTACCGATGGCCTGATCAGGGTTGCTTCCAAGCTCCTGCACAAAGGCTATCAGAGGATATCGCAAATCTATTGGCAGAAAATCCTTCCCTTAACAAAGTTACATTGGTTGGTCATAGCTACGGCGGGATATTAGTTAGTCATGTTTTAAAAAACTGGACAAGTAATACGCCACTTGAAGCTCATATGATTGCCTCACCTTTGCTAGGCAATGATTTACTAATTAATACTTGTAATTATTCGCATATAAAAATAATCAACCCCAATACTGCTCTTTTTGAATGGAGAACTCAGCACCAATTAGACAGTGCATTTAAAGACTTATCACCCAACCCTCAAGATATTTCAATCACAGGCAGCTCAATAACTATTCTGCCTGATACTTATAAGGGTAATCGCCTTGGCCATAATTGGTCTATTAGCTGGGTTGCCGATGAGGCATTTCAATCAGGAGGTCAATAATTTAAAGGCTGGTGTAGAATAAAACTATGAAAAATTTCAAAAACCTTATTGTTCTTTCCCCATTAATATACGCACTTCACCACTTCGAAGAGCATGTCGTATTTAATTTTAGAGAATGGAGATTAAGATATTTTGCAAACAATAATCCCAGTTCCACAGAGGAAGTTTTGATAATTCTCATCTCTCTTCTCTTGATAATGGTCTTCATTCACTTAATAAAAAATAATCGAGCAAGCGCGCATATAGTTTTATTTTTTCTTATGACAACTCAAATTGTAAATGCCTTATTTCATATATTCTTTAGTTTTTATTATTATGATTTCAGTCCCGGTGTAATAACTGCAATTTTGCTTTATCTACCTGTGAATTTTTTTATTATCAAAGCAGCTTTCAAAGAAGGATATCTTAAAAATAAAACAGAGCTCTGCATTCTTTTCGTATTAGGCATGAGCACGTTTGCTCTTTTTGAAGTAATCGGCCCTGTTGTTATTCGTAACGTAATTTTGCTTTGCCCGCTTTATTATCTTGTTATTAATAAAATAGAAAAAGCATAGGAGCCAAAGTGACCAAAAAGATACTACTAAGCCTCTTTATATTATTAATCTTTTTGATAATTTCTGCATTATCACTCCTGCCGGCTATGCTAGATAAAAGCATGAATCCAGTGTCTGATCACTTGCCCTTTGAAGTATCTGTTAAAGCTAAAGAAATTCATGAGACTCTGATAATAGGCGATTGGCATGCCGATAGTGCCCTTTGGAATAGAGATCTAACAAAAGCATATGACTACGGTCATGCAGATATACCTCGTTTGCAACAAGGGAATGTAGCATTGCAGATGTTTACGACTGTTACTAAATCACCCTCAGGACAGAATTACGATAGCAATGAGACAGGCGCTAGTGACAATATTACTGCTTTGGCTATAGTCCAAAGATGGCCTATCAAGACATGGTCTAGTTTATTTGAAAGGGCAGTGTATCAGGCAGAAAAAATCAAAGACTTTGCCCAACGAGACCCACAAAATCTCATGTTAATAGAATCTCAATCTGACCTAAGCAAGTTCCTGGAAAGAAGAATAGATAACCCTAAATTAATAGGCGGCTTAATCGGAACTGAGGGCTCTCATGCTTTAGATGGAAATTTAAATAATGTAGAAAATTTATACAACAAAGGTTTTCGTATGATGAGCCTTCAACATTTTTTTGATAATAAGTTAGGTGGCTCTCTTCATGGAATCAGCGGAGGCGGGCTAACAGAATTTGGCGAAGACGCAATAAATGAAATGCTTCGCTTAGATATTATTATTGATGTCTCTCATTCATCAGAAAATGTTGTTAAAGACGTACTTGAGATATCCGACCAACCAATCGTTGTAAGTCATACCGGGTTCAATGGATACTGCGAATCACCTAGAAACATTAGCGATAGCTTGATGCAAAAAATATCTGAGAGCGGCGGTCTTATTGGTGTGGGCTTTTGGGATGGAGCTATTTGCGACAATACTCCTAAATCAGTCGCAAAAGCCATTGTCTATGGAATTCAGCTTGTTGGCTCTGATCATGTCTCACTGGGCTCAGACTTTGATGGAACTATTACTCCAGGCTTTGATACCTCTGAGCTTGTAGCAATAACCCATGAGCTTCTTGAAATGAATACAAGTGATTCAGATATTAGAAAAGTTATGGGCGGCAACATGCTTAGGTTCCTCCAACAAAATCTACCCATAAACTAAAAATGATAACGGAGCTCGATCATTTAATTATTGCCGTAAAAGACTTAGATGAGGCAGAAAAAAATTACGAAAAGATATTTGGGGTAACTTCTATCTGGAAGGGAGAGCATAAAGAGCTAGGGACCAGTAATGTATTATTTAATTTTAATAATACTTACTTTGAACTTTTATCAGCAACCGGAGAAGGTCTTGGAGCCGCTCTTGTCGACTATTATTTAGAGCTCAGTGGAGAGGGTCTTATTGGAGTAGTCCTTGGGACGGATGATATTTACAAAGCCACATCGGGGATTCGTGACAGAGGGTTTATTGTCGCAGATCACTCTGTAGGTGAAGGAGTTAATTCTAAAGATAAGAAAATTAGAAAGTGGAATAATTTATTCTTGCCGCCAGAATTAACAAGAGGAATATTTACTTTCATCATTGAACACACTGAAGGCCAGCTACCTCTAACAGAACTTTTCAAGCCGTCGTCAGTAAACAAGCTCGATCACCTTGTAATTAATACAAATGATGCAGACGGCTTTATAGATATTTATAGGGACCTTTTTAATATCAGGTTAGCTCTTGATAAGACTATAGAGCACTGGAACAGCAGGATGCTATTTTTTAGATTTAATAAAACAACCATAGAGGTTATAGAAAAAAAAGACGATAAAGACCCAGGTGATAAGTTGTGGGGTCTGGCTTGGGAGGTTGAAAGTATTGAGGCAACTCATAAAAGACTCCTAGATGAAGGGGTAGATATCACGCCAATCAAAGAAGGCATAAAAGAAAAAACACTAGTAGCAACGATAAACTCTCATACTCATAATGTTCCAACTCTTATCATCGAGCATCTACGTTGAATATATCCTCAAACATTGGCACCATAGCCTTATAGTTAAAATTATGACTAACAGTAAATTTCAAAAAATATCTTATTTAATATTAATGTCCTTCGCTACAAATATTATTTCTAACCCTGTAACTGGGACTATTGAAGAGTTTTTTTTAGAATCAAATCAATCTTATGAAAGAAGAGTTCAAGTCTATTATCCATTTAGTAAAGAAATAGATAAAGACACAAAGTTTATTATTATGAACGACGGTGAGGAGTTATTTGATGGAGCAGACTCTTATAACGATAAAGCTTGGAATATTGATAAAAGCTTTTTAAATATGAAAGAGCGGGGATACCAAGGTAATAATATCGTCATTATTGCCATTGATAGTGCAAAAAGAGTAGATAGCCAGATTTTTAATGAAACGCGAAGGTATGCCGAGTACTTTCCAAATGAAACAATTGAATTTCTTGAGGGAGGTATCAAAAAGAGACTTTATAGGTCTCATATTGGGAAAAAAGAACAAAATCATCCAAGTTTTATAGTAAAAAAATTAATACCTTTTTTAGAAAATAAATTTCAATCCAATCTCAACAAAACAAATATGGGAATAATAGGTGCAAGCATGGGTAGCCTGTCTGCAATCAATACAGTAATAGAGAATCCAGGTTTATTTGGATTTGTAGGGTGTATATCTACTCATTGGATTGGTATTAATCCCAGTGCCTACTTTCTTCGATTTTTTAACTTGGGTAACAGCAAGACGTTCGGAGATGTAGACATTACTGAAAGTATTATTAAATATATTGAGAAAAATGCAGATAAGTTAAAAGATACTAAAATTTATTTTGATCATGGAAGTCTAGGACTAGATACTTTTTATCCAGAGCCACAAAAAAGAGTTAATAAAACTCTAGACGCCAAGGGAATAAAATATAAATACCAGGTTTTTCAAGGGCACAGTCATGATGCAAAATATTTTGGACAAAGATATGGAGACATTTTGGCATATCTAGTAGATTCCGAATGACTGAGCTAACTTTCAACCAAGTTTATGCTATTGGAGTCCCTATAGTATTTGCCATGATTCTTGTCGAAGTGGTTTTATCTAATCTTAATAATAAATCCCTTTATAAAAGAGGGGACACCTTATGTACTATAGGTTTATTGCTTGGGAATATTTCAGTAGTTTATTTAGTAAAAGGAGTTTCTCTTGGTCTTCACTTTTATCTTTATCAGTTTAGGCTTTTTGATTTAGTAGAAATACTACCTCTTTGGGCAATATGGGCGCTAACTTTTGTTTTGATTGATCTAGTCTTCTATATTTATCATCGCTTATCTCATCGCGTTCGCTTTCTTTGGGCTATTCATATGAGTCATCATTCTAGTGAAGAAATGAATTTTGCAGTCTCCTTTAGACAAGCATGGCTTGGACCAGTCTCAAAGATTCCCTTTTTTATAGTATTGCCTTTAATTGGGCTAGATCCAACAATTATTGCTATTGCCGGTGTTATCAGTACTTTGTGGGGAATAGTGGGCCACACCCAAATCATAAATAAATTAGGGCCTCTAGAGTGGGTTTTTAATACCCCATCACACCACAGAGTTCATCACGGCTCGAACGAAGAATACATAGATAAAAATTATGGCAACTTACTAATTATATGGGATAGGATATTCGGAACTTTTGAGCCAGAACAAGCGCCGGTTAAATATGGTTTAGTTAAAAACGTAGATACTTTTAATCCAGTGAAGATAACATTTATGGGTTGGATGGATATCATTAAAGATATAAAACAAGCTAAAGGACTTAAACAAATATCCTATCAAATCTTCGGACCTCCAGAGTCTAAAATCAACCAAGAAAGAATTTAAACACCAAACCTATAGTATTATTAACTTATGAATATAAAAAAAATAACTCCACTTTTCTTACTTACTCTTTTCATACCTATGGCTTTTTCTCATGATTTAGAGAGAGCAGTAAGTAGCGAGGAACGAGACCCAAAAAATACTATCAGAGATTCCTCAAGACATCCTTTAGAGACACTAAGCTTCTTTGGAATAAAGTCCGACATGACAATTATTGAACTATCCCCAGGTGGAGGATGGTATACAGAAATACTGGCTAATTTTTTACATGAGCCTGGAAAACTTATAGCTGCTCATTTCGATCCTAATTCAGAAAGAGCTTACTACAAAAGAAGTAGGGCTAACTTTGAAAAAAAGATGAGTGCAAATTCCATGTTTGATGCTGTTGAAATGGTAGCCATAAACTCAAACTTAGCAGAACCAAATACCGTTGATGCAGTTTTAACATTTAGAAATCTCCATAACTGGCTTGGATCAGATATGGATTTAATTTTTTCTAATTCTTATAAAGCTCTGAAGCCTGGAGGAATATTTGGAGTTGTTGAACACAGAGCTAAGCCAGGAACTTCTATGGAAGCAATGAAGAAAAGCGGTTATGTTTCTGAAGAGCATGCAATAGAGATTGCCAAGAAGCATGGCTTTAAACTAATGGCTAAATCAGAAATTAATGCAAATCCAAAAGATTCAACAGATCATCCTGGTGGAGTTTGGACCTTGCCTCCAAATCTTAGACTTAAGGATGTTGATAGAGAAAAGTATTTAGAAATAGGGGAGAGCGATAGAATGACCCTCCTTTTTAAAAAATCCTAATCAAAAACCTACATAGGTAAGTATTTCACTATTATCTGTTCGAACTGAACGGACATCATTTGCAGCAAAGCTCTCATCGGGATATCCCATTGCGATACAAATCATTATGCTTTGGTCGTCTGGTATATTGGCGTGCTCTCTAACAATATGAGATTGCATAATGCCTTGACCGTTAATAACGCATCCAATTCCTCTTTCCCAAGCTGATAGTATGATTCCATAAGCCAAAGATCCTAAGCCAAAATGAGTAATGCCTGCAGGCTCTAAATATTTGTCGTATGTAAGGACAAGTGAAACAGGTGCGTCAAATTGACGGAAACCTCTGAGCATCCAGTCCATGCGTTTTTCTTTATCGTCTCTTTTAATTCCCATAGCTTCAAATAACTGTATAGCTACATCAATCTGCTTTTGTCTGTGCTCACCCTCATACTCTTCTTTATAAGCAAAGTCGCGCACATGGGGCTTGCCAGCCATAGTCTCATCCACATTACCCTTTCTTATTTTATCAAGAACCTCGCCACCAACAGCATGAATATGCCAAGTTTGAGTATTATATGAAGATGGGGCCCATTTAGCCCCACTGATTATTTCTTCAATAATCTCCTTTGGGATTGGTTTATCTAAAAAGCCACGAACACTTTTTCTTGATTCTGCAAATTTACTAAAATCCATAGTTATATACCTAAATATTAATATGAAGATTCTGTCATATTTTCTTTGTTTTTTATATATTCATTTATGCATCATGTTGTTGCAACTCTGCTCAATACATCAAAAAATGATAATATAAAAAACATGAAAACACTTATGGAAGAAATAATTTTTGACTGCTCTGCTGAATACCTTTGGTCGATTTTATCTGATGTCTCGCGATGCGACTGGGTTCCAACAATCGATCATATTCGCCTAGAGGGAGATTGTAGATTATTTGATATGGAAGGAATGGGCACTGTGAAAGAGAAGATATTGTTATTAGACAATGACTCAATGACATTGCAATATTCAGCAATAGAAACAAGAACTCCAATTGACCATCACTTAGCTACCATGCAGATTTCATCAGTTGATGATGTTAGTTGTAAATTAGCTTGGAGCACAGAAATTGAGCCTGAAATATTTGCTGATGCGATTCACCAAGGAATGTTAATATCTATAGAGGGAATCAAACAGGTTATATAAATCTATGGATACTTTTTTATTAATAATTTTGGGATTAGTAGTTCTTCATGCTATCGAATGCGTTGTATATAGAAAAAAAATTATGAACTCACCTCATGGAAAGTTTATAGGTTTTTTGCTCACCATGCTTTTTGGCATAGTTTATTTAAGACGACTAAAAACAAAGAGAGATTGATTTAATTTCAAAAGGGTATAATATACCCCCCATGGGTATATATAGACCGTTCATCTTTTTAATTCTTCTTTTCTCACTTCATGGAGAGGCGAGACCTATATCTTATTCTGGCGGCCAAACACTAATGACCTTTACTGACAATATGCAAGATTCAGTCTATTTTCATTATTCTCCAACCTATAAATATTCATTTGGAATAGAGAGTGTTAACAATAAATTCTTTAATAAAGATTATTCATATTTAAGGTTTACATATCTGTTAAATAGAAAAAATAAGGAATCTTCTCAAAGAAATCTTTATTTTCAATCTGGTCTAAGCTCTGAAGGGGTCGATAATAATTTTTTTGGAATGCATGGAGACTGGGAGACAAGAAAGCTATTTGTAGGATTTGGCTATAAAGAGATGAATAATAAAATTAAAGATTACTCAAGTCAGTATCTTCAATTAGGAGCCGCTCCTTATGTCGGAGATTATGGAGATTTACATACTTGGGTTATGCTCAAAACTAAGAAAGATACACTAACAAAAAACTGGTCAACATACCCGGTACTAAAGTTCTTTAAGGGCAACTTTTTGATCGAACTTGGCTATAACAACAAAACTGAATGGGATACCCATTTGATGTATAGATTTTAAGGTGAAACTATGAAAATTATTTTAACAATGCTAGCGCTTATTTCTTCTTTTGTATGGGCAGAGCCTCATGACAACCATGGCGGAGACCATCACTCGCATGAAGGACACATGCATATGGAGTTAGTTGACGGGAAGATGCTTGAAGTCGATGCCGATAGGTTTGACGCTTTCGTAAATGGCCTTTCAAAGTCTCAAGTAGCAGTTGTAAGTGTTAAGGGGATGGTATGTGATTTTTGTGCCAGAGGCATAGAAAAAACCTTTAAAAAAGATAAAAGCGTTCAGAAGATTGATGTTGATCTCAACCGAGGCAAAGTTCTCATCGCTTATGCTGGTGATAAAGAAATAGATTTTAATGATATTAAAAAGAAGATTCTTGCCAACGGCCAAAATGCAACCGATCTGCAAGTTCTAGATATATAGTATTTAAAACTATGAACGATAAGTCAGTTAATTTCTTTTCTTTATTCGCATCATCATCAACGCTGATCTGTTGTGCACTCCCAGCTATATTTGTAGCATTGGGAGCAGGAGCAAGCTTTGCAAGCCTAATAACGGTTTTCCCATTTTTAATAACGCTTTCCCAATATAAGATGTATATAACATTCGGCGCTTTTACAATGATTGTAATTGCAGGATACATCAACTATGTAACTTACTACCTACCTTGCCCTGCGGACCCAGAGCTTGGCAGAACTTGTATGCAAACTCGCAAAAGATCGAGATATATTTTTTATATATCAGTCTCTCTTTTTATATTTGCGACAATATTTACTTATTTGGTCCCTAACTTTTTATAAACTATGAAACACTCATGTCACAAAGATCAAATATCAAGTATTCGTCGAATAGAGGGACAGGTTAGAGGCGTTGAGAAGATGATCGAAGAAGGGAAGTACTGTATAGATATTTTGAATCAGATCAAGGCAGTCAAAAACTCTATAACTAGTGTTGAGGGTAAAATTCTTAACACGCATCTCAAAGAATGCATCAAAGAATCCTTCGATTCCGAAGAAAATTTTAATGACAAAATAGACGAAATAGTAAAAGTCTTAAAAAGATGAAATTCTTAGTCAGAAACACACATAAGTATTTAAGCTTCTTTATTTCTTTACAACTTTTACTTTGGACGGTTTCAGGAATTTATTTCGCTTTTAACAAAATCGAATTAGTAAGAGGCGAGCAGTATAGAGTTGCAATGCCCATAGATATTAACTTTGATGCTATTAATTTTAATGTCTCGAATTCAACCTCAATAACTCTAAAAAAGAGACTTGATGAAACAATTGTTATTGCCAAAATGTCAGAGGGGCTAAAGTATCTTAATACTAAGGGCGAGAGCATATCTAAAATAACCAAAGAAGAGGCCATGGACATGGTGATGCTAAAAACTAGTCTCAACCCTATAGATGTAGAGGAGATATCTGTGCCCAAAAGAGGCTCAGAATACAGGGGTAGAGATTTACCCATATATAAAGTGCAAACTAAAAATGATCAAGGGGATCCAATAAACGTTTATCTCAATATATATTCAGGCGATATAGCTTCAATAAGATCAGATTCATGGAGAACATGGGATCTGATGTGGGGACTTCATATTATGGATTGGACTGAAAGAGATAATATAAGCAATTTTTTCCTCAAGATTTTTTCTATTCTGGCCCTTATAAGCTCAATATCTGGATTGATGCTTTTCTTCAAAATTGATTTTAAAAAATAATCTCTATTTAAAGTTATCTCGATGGAAATCTTTAATTGCTGAATCAACCAAGGCATCTCGAACTTGCAGTTCTTGATATAAATTCAAAGATTCTAAGGTCTTACACCTGCTAAGAGCAACGTAAGTTTGACCTGTTGCAAAAGCCCCTTGACCCAGATCTATAGAACAACTTTCAAGAGTTAGCCCTTGTGCCTTATGAATTGTCACCGCCCAACCCAGTTTGAGAGGAAACTGTTTAAACGAGGACACGATTTCTTCATCCATCTCGTCGTTATATTCATCATAGACGTATTTAATTTTATTCCATTCTTCTCTTTTAACTTTAAAGCTGTCCTTGCCAACTCTGACTCTAATGAACGCACCCTTTTTATCAGAACAGTTGGTAACAACACCAACGGTTCCGTTGACCCATCTGCCTTCGCTATCATTTTTTATAAACATAACCTTGGCATCTTTTTTTATTCTAAGGTTTCTTGGAGCTGGTAAATCATTTTCATTTAATTCACCATATTCTTCAGATTTCGCTGCCGTCGCAGGACCCTCAATCATATTTAACATTTCCTCGTTAATCTGCTCAGCACGATATTTTCTTGTTGTAATAATCATAGAAGATTCATTTGAAAACTCAGGGTTATAACAAGCTCTGTTGATTTTATTAATAGAGTCTTCCAGATCGTTGCCAAGACGAATATTATTTAAAAGCGAATAAAAATTTTCATCTTCGCTTTGTCTGAAAGAATAAGTTAGCTCGAAAAAAGATGGAGCCTCTATCTCTTTGTAGCTTTTTGAACTGAAGAAATACACCGATTCATATTTTTCATCAATAGCATTCACTTCATGATCTTTTACAACAGGAGGGAGCTGAAAGAGATCGCCGCAAGCAAGAACATGTATTCCACCAAATGGCTCTGAGGAATTCCTGTGAACTTTGAGACTTTCTGAAATAGCATCAAGCATAGGAGCTCGAACCATTGAGATTTCATCAATAATAAGGAGCTCTAGTTTTTTAAGGAGTTTTTTGAACCTAGGATCATTAGACTCTTGTATTACAGGGAAGGTATCAAAACCAATTCTAAATGCTGAATTGATAGTACTACCTCCAATATTGAGAGCAGCAACCCCAGTTGGCGCAACTACAATTTTTCTAAGATCACTTGCTTCAACCACTTTTTCAATAAGAGTTGTTTTACCCGTTCCGGCAGCACCAGTTAGATAAATAAATTGTTGCTCATCACTTTCTAATAATTCTTCAACCTGTTCCAGGATATCGTCGAATGATTTTTCATCAGCTTCTATTTTTTTCTTTGCCATTGTAATAATTGAAATTTATATTTTTTGGGGGTTTAGTTTGTAGTTTAAGTATAAGATTATATGATAAAGAAAAAATCTAATATTATATAAATGAAAAAAATAGCTGTTATTGGAGCAGGCCCATCTGGAATTACTGCAATTAAAAATTTTGCCGATCTTGGTTTTGAAGTAACGGCCTTTGAAAGATGCCAGGGTGTTGGAGGGAATTGGAGGTTTAATGATCCCTCAGGCCATTCAAGTGTTTTTGAGACTACTCACATCATCAGTTCAAAATATACTTCTTTTTATGAAGATTTTCCTTTACCAGAATCAGCCTCTGACTATCCTTCACATATAGAGTTACTAGATTACTTTAATAGTTATACGGATCACTTTGATATAAGAAAACTAATTAAATTTGAAACAGAAGTGCTTAACTGCAACCAACTAGACGATGACACATGGGAAGTTGAATGGAAAGACTCAAATACAGAAGAAAAGCATTTGAATATATTTGATGGGCTTGTTGTGTGCAATGGGCATCATCACAAACCAAGATATCCTGAATATCCAGGTGATTTCTCTGGAGAGCTTATTCATTCTCATGATTTTAAGTCTTCTAAGCCATTTAAAGATAAGCGTGTTTTGGTTATAGGCGGAGGAAACTCAGCATGTGATGTTGCCGTTGAGACTGCAAGAGTTTCTGCATCAACTTCTATTAGCTGGAGAAGAGGCTATTATTTAATACCTAAATTTATGTACGGTCTTCCAGTTGATTTGTATGCATTGAAGAACAGATGGATGCCTACTTTTTTAAGGGAATCATATACCAAAATGATGCTTGAGATCTTTCAAGGTAAAAATGAAGATATAGGTTTGCAGAAACCTGCTCAAAATCTATTTGGCACACATCCCACGGTTAATTCAGAACTATATTATGCAGTCAGGCATGGAAAGGTAACCCCTCATGTTGAAATAGAAAAATACGATGGCAATACAGTACATTTTAAAAATGGAAAGACGGGTGAATATGATGTAATTATTGCTTGCACCGGATTTAAAATTAAGCATGATTTCTTTAAAAAGAGTTTTATAAATTATGAAGAAGGAAAAACTCCCTTGCTTCATAAAATGATTCCGGCAGATATAAAGAATCTTTACTTTATTGGTCTTTTTCAGCCCTTAGGCTGTATCTGGCCAGGAGCTGAACTTCAATCAAAACTTGCTGCTAAACATTTGCTAGGCCAATGGTCGCCCAACAAGCCCATTAAAGAATTGATTAAAAAAGAGCTAACAAACCCAGATGTTAAGCAAATAGACACTCCAAGACATACCATTACAGTTGATGATTATTCTTTTAGAGCTCGGCTTAAAAAAGAACTTAAAAGATCAGTAGCATAAGAAAGTCCCAATGACCAAATGCGTTGTCTGCGAGAGTGGCCTTATTGAAAGCTTTTCAACTTTAGATCAAAATAAATACTGGAAATGTAATTCGTGTTTGGCCAAGTTTTTAGATAAACATCATTTTTTAGATGAGACCACAGAAAAAGATCGTTACTTAGAGCATGAGAATATTATTGATGATCCTCGATACAGAAATTTTCTTTCAAGGTTATCAAAACCATTAACAGAGAGATTAGCGCCCGAAAGTAGAGGGTTAGATTTTGGATGTGGACCAGGCCCAGCTCTTGCAGACATGCTAGTTATGAATGGTTTTGAAGTAGATCTCTATGATCCATTCTTCTTCCCAAACCAAGATATCTTTTCTAAACAATATAACTTTATAACTTGTACTGAAACAGCTGAACATTTTCATAAGCCCTTCGAAGAATTTAAAAAACTCGACAATTTACTTTTGGAAGGGGGCTATCTAGGGGTAATGACAAGCTTTTTAACTGAAGACGAGGCATTTGAAAAATGGTATTACAGACGGGATCCTACTCATGTTACTTTTTACTCAGAAAAGACTTTTGAAGTTATTGCTCATCAACGCAATTGGAATTTTGAAATCGTATCCAAAGACATTGTAATATTTAGAAAATAAATTATTATTTTTCTTTAGTTGCTAGAATTAAAAGTCCTGCTGCGATTCCCATATTTTTATAAAAGTTTTGTATTTCATGGGCCTGAGAAGGGTCTCCAGATAGATCCCAAAAATTGTGAATATATACATTGATCAAAATGGTAAGAACAAACAAAGTTATTGAACTAAGTCTTAAGTACTTATTAAGCATTAAAAAAATACTAAAAATAAGTTGAATCGATATCACAACGAGTAAAGACAAATATGGAAGAGGAACTCCTTTGAGAGTCATTAATGACAAAGTTCCTGAAAAATCAAATATCTTTCCTATGCCTGGCAGTAGAAAATA
>CESI01028552.1_pt1 | contig 13914 bp, 7 predicted proteins | sample 356301 | NCBI WGS metagenome assembly CESI01 (sample SAMEA2621423, study PRJEB7988) | marine metagenome | biome: marine biome (ENVO:00000447); feature: deep chlorophyll maximum layer (ENVO:xxxxxxxx); material: "saline water (ENVO:00002010), including plankton (ENVO:xxxxxxxx)" | depth 40 m | reverse complement strand
CTGCGGCAAAGGCTTAAAATTTTGAACCGTTAAGAGCTTCGGCTGTTGCTAATCTATGGCTTCGAAAAGAAACACAACCGAGACCGCTGAACAAGCTTTCATTGAGGTGACGGGTGCGCGCGAGCACAATCTCAAAAATATTGATATTCGTATTCCGCGAAATCAACTAGTGGTAATTACGGGAGTGAGTGGTAGCGGTAAATCCAGCCTTGCTTTTGACACGGTCTACGCGGAAGGCCAGCGCCGTTATCTAGAGACTTTCTCCGCCTATGCACGGCAATTCCTAGGAGGACTCGAACGACCTGCTGTGGATCAAATTACAGGCTTAAGTCCTGTGATCAGCATTGAACAGAAGACAATTTCAAAAAATCCCCGCTCCACTGTAGGAACAATTACGGAGGTTCATGATTTCTTGCGTTTGGCTTTTGCGCGAGCCTCCGATGCTTTTAGTCTGAGTACGGGCGAACCCATGGTACGGTTCACTGATGAGGAAATCGTCGAACAGCTTTTTAAATCATTGAATGGCCAACGAATTCTTATCCTCGCCCCGCTCGTTAAAGGACGAAAAGGGCATTACCGAGAACTTTTTGAATCGGTTATGAAGCAAGGATATGTCCGAGCACGTGTTGATGGAGTGCTCGTTGAATTGGAGTCCGGAATGAAATTGGATCGTTACAAGGTGCACGACATAGAAGTCGTAGTCGATCGATTAGCGGTGAGCCTCGATGAAGAAACTCGCATACTCCGGTCTGTAAAAACCGCGCTCAATATGGGAAAAGGTACCATGGGCGTGCTTCCTCATGAATCAAGTGATTTTCGACATTTTAGCCGCAACCTCATGTGTCCAACCACAGGAGAAGCATACCCCGACCCCGAACCGAATTTATTTTCATTCAATTCGCCCTACGGAGCCTGTGAGCGTTGCAACGGATTGGGCGAAATCGCTGAAATTGAAGTTGAGTTGATTATTCCCGATGATTCCATTAGCATCAAAAAAGGAGGAATCACGCCTCTTGGAGACTTAAAAGGCAACCGAACCATGCGTATTATCGAGGCACTGCTCGCAGCTTCGGGAGACACTTTGAAAACAGCGATACGAGATTTAGACAATCGAGTGCTCAGCGAAATACTTTACGGATCTGAAGGCTCTATTTACTTACCGGGCAAAGCTGGGACAAAAGGAGTCCATGTACAATGGGAAGGCGTAATTGCAACAATTGAAGGCGCTGCTGATCGAAACAGCTCAATTCCTTTGCGCCGTTGGGCACGAAAATTCATGCAAAAAAAGCCCTGTCCTGCATGCGAAGGAACTCGCCTCAAACCTGTCAGTCTCCAATTCAAATTAGACGGCAAGAACATCGCTGAATTGGGCGCAATGGATTTGAGCTCTTTGGCTTCGTGGTTCGAAAACATTGAACCGAGATTGAGCGAAAAGCAGATGCTCATCCTTAAAGAGCCCCTAAAAGAAATAAGAGCTCGCCTTGGTTTTTTGGTAGATGTAGGACTCGACTACTTGGCTTTGGATCGCTCCTCGCGGACCCTATCGGGTGGCGAAGCCCAGCGCATTCGTCTCGCCACTCAAATTGGAAGTAAACTAACGGAAGTCTTGTACATCTTAGATGAACCAAGCATTGGACTTCATCAGCGGGACAACGAACGTCTCATCAAAAGCCTCAAAGCCCTCCGTGATGCGGGCAATTCCGTTATAGTGATTGAGCATGACGAGGAAATGATGTTGCAAGCTGATCACCTCATCGACATTGGACCTGGAGCGGGAGTTCACGGCGGTGAAATTGTCGCAGAAGGCAATCCAAAAGTGCATCTTTCCTCCAGCAGTAATACGGCGCAGTACCTGAACGGTACGCGCAAAATCGAAATTCCTGCCAAACGAAGAAAGGGAAACCGAAAAAGCATTCGTTTGACAGGAGCCACCGGGCACAACCTCAAAAATGTGACAGTCAAAATTCCCCTTGGCACATTTACCTGTGTAAGTGGACTCAGTGGAAGTGGCAAAAGCAGCTTGATCAACCAGACTTTGTATCCTGCTCTTCACAATCACTATTATGAGGAGACGAAACTGCCATTGAATTTTCAAAAGGTGACAGGGTTGCAGCACCTTGATAAAATCATCGGAATCAATCAAAGTCCCATTGGGAGAACGCCTCGATCCAACCCCGCTACCTATACTGGGGTGTTCAATGAAATCCGAGCATTGTTTACGAAGTTGCCTGAAGCGGCAATCCGTGGATACAAACCAGGAAGATTCAGCTTCAATGTATCCGGAGGTCGTTGCGAGGAGTGCAAGGGAGCTGGTGTTCGTACCATCGAAATGAATTTCTTGCCTGACGTTCACGTTACGTGTGAGACATGCAAGGGAAAACGCTACAACAGAGAGACCCTTGAAGTCCGGTACCGTGGCAAATCCATCGCGGACGTTTTGGAAATGACCGTTGCTGATGCTGTGACATTTTTCGATGCATTTCCAAAACTCAAACGCATCACGAAAACGCTCCAAGATGTCGGTTTGGGCTACATCACATTGGGGCAGCAATCAACGACACTATCGGGCGGTGAAGCGCAACGGGTGAAACTCGCAACAGAGCTAGCTAGAGTGAGCACTGGAAGTACGCTCTACTTGTTGGATGAACCAACAACAGGACTGCACTTTCAAGACATTCAAATGCTCATCAATGTATTGCAAAGACTCGTAGATCAAGGCAACACCGTTCTGGTCATTGAGCACAATATGGATGTGATCAAAATTGCTGACTATCTCATCGATTTGGGGCCAGAAGGTGGTGAGCGCGGTGGAGAAATTGTTGCGGCCGGAACTCCCGAAGAAGTAGCAAAAAATGAAGCGAGTGCAACGGCACCTTTTTTAAGACCTATTTTGCGTTCCAATTAGATGAGGAACTAGCAATGAAAAAAGGATTAAAGCAACGCGACTGGAATGAGATCAAAACCAATGATAGTTGGACGATCTTCAAAATCATGGGCGAATTTGTTCAAGGATTCGAAACACTGCAGCGCATCGGTCCATGCATCAGTATTTATGGTTCGGCTCGCATGGCAGAGGATTCTCCCGTCTACAATCAATCCCGCGAAGTTGCACGGCAACTGAGTGAACGCGGTTACGGGGTCATCACTGGAGGAGGTCCGGGCGTAATGGAGGCTGGAAATCGAGGCGCGCATGACGCCGGTGGCACTTCGGTAGGACTCAATATTGAGCTCCCTTTCGAACAGCATAATAATCCGTACATAGATCCCGATAAGAGCATCGACTTTGACTACTTCTTTGTGAGGAAGGTGATGTTTGTGAAATACTCGCAAGGTTTCGTAGTGATGCCTGGAGGATTTGGAACACTCGATGAACTTTTTGAAGCGCTAACATTGGTTCAAACTTCTAAAGTTGAACCTGTGCCGGTAATCCTTTTCGATTCGAAATTTTGGGCGGGAATGGTCGATTGGATGAGAACCACTCTTGCGGCAGAGTACAAAACAATTAGCCCAGGTGACCCCGAGTTATTCCACCTAGTGGACACCGCAGAAGAAGTGGTCAGCGTTATCGACGAATTCTACTCCAAGTCATTGCTCCGTCCAAACTTCTAGATACCGCCACAACTAGTTTTTAATAAATGGAAGCGCATGGCGCTGTCCATCTTTTAGAAATTCCAGTACATACATGCCCATTGGCCACGCAGACACATCAAGTGTTTGAGTCTGTGCAGTGCCCCACTGCCATTCATAAATTAAACGGCCGGCGCAATCACGTGCTTGGCATGTAGTTCCAAGCGGGTTGATGTGCCGAACCTCTATGCTGACTTGCTCATCTGCCGGATTGGGGTACAGCTTCCAATTCGCGTCAACCAAGGACTCTTCCAAGGCCATGACCGGCTCGAAACCAATCGTGAAAACACCTGACTCTGGAAAATCAATCGATGTTGACCAATATTCGCCTTGGTTTTGCAAAGGATAAAACACAGGCGAGTTGCTCACATCAAATGCCTCTCCCTCAGCGACAATGAGACCAATGGACCCAGAGGCAAAAAGTTCAGCCGCATTCGCATCCTCAATCTTGAACTCAACCGTACCGAGGTCCCCCAATTCTTCAATAGCCCATATTCGTGCCAAACGCTCGGATTGGAATGGATACGCTTGAACCACTGCCATTGCGCCACCATCGTGACCCCAAAAGAGGTACTCATCATCTTCCATTTGCGAAGGGTTGCTTATGCGCACAACACCTGTTCCTTGCGCATCGTCGTGCAAGTCCCATTCGCTTTCTCGGCCAATCCCTGCAACGTCCATCGGGTACAAATCCCGGAAATACATTTGGGCATTGCCCATTCCTATGGCATAACGGGATCCAACATAATTGCTAACGATTTTACGATGGGATTCAAAAAGTTTGCGGTTGTAAATGAAGTGTTCGGCAATCATGCCCTCGCCATACCGGTCATCAAAATCCCAACCATAACGAACTTCAACTAAATCTGTATTGGATCGAGTACCAATATTACTTCCCGGAAAGGGCAAACGCATGTCATTGATAATCGTATAAAACTGCTGATCCCAATCAGACTGGTCGTAAATCACACCGTAGAACTGTGGCAGCGATGCATCGACAATCCATACGGGTGTGGCTTCTGCATAGTTCCCATCCTCATCAATAACAACAGACTGATACGAGCTTTGATTTTTCCAAGGGTGCAATATGAAGCCATTGGACTCTCGAGCGCTCGCAATCCAACCATGATCATTCCAAGCATTATCTGCGCCGCGAACCACACTGAATGCGGATAAGCTTCGGGACAATTCAACGGCTGGTGCGACCACACAATCATCCTCACCATCAAACGCAACAGCAGGGTGACCATTGATGCCGTCCATGATTTGCAGTGGCCCTGCCTCAGCATCGTTTTGAAAAGCAGAGACAAAATTGCCTGAGGACATGTCACGCCATTCGGCAATGGAGAAAGAACCCGAGACCGGACTTCCCTGTGCATTGTAAAGCCCTCGATCAGCACGCAACCAAATAGCCATATCTGATTCATTTCCTACACCGCCAGGACCAAAAGGCCCGAAATTATCAGGGGCTGGATGATAGACAAGTTGCAAGGTGTCTGATGCCAAATTCTCTAAGACAAAACCACCTACCTCAGTGGCAGATCCTTCGGGAATATTGATTTTAATTGGGCCAAATGCTTCAGGGACAATCGTGATAACGTAGTCCAATCCAGACGCCTCTAAAGAGGCAACCGTGGCATTTTCAATGGTGATGCCTTCAATCGACAGTCCTTCCATTTCCACATTTTGGAGGTTCCTTCGAAAAGAGAGTTCAATCTGGGCAGTACCATATATGGCGGTCTCCTGGGTACTAGAATTCAAATAGGCCAGAGGCGGAAAACCTGTGCTTTCTCCATATACATCGGTTTCCCACATCCCTCGACCGTAAGTACCTGCGCGCAAGCGCTGCGGATCACTCACATTGGTTCCGGGGTACAACTCTAATTCTGTCACTCGAACAGAAGGAGGCAACCCGCTTGAGAAATTCGTCCAAATCGAATCCTCAACATGCCAGTGGAAGACGCCCATGTCGGAACCTGCATACAAAGCATCCGTACCAGTCGTATCGTAAACAATGGAATTGATGGGCAAACCCGAAAGTTCTCCCTCCAACTCCTCCCAGCTGTAACCCAAATCATTCGACTGCCAAACCTTCTTTGCAAACGAAATAAAGACGGTACTATCCTCACCTGAAACCGTCTCAATCGAAAGAACGGGATTGGAACTTAGCGGCAAATCGCTACTGAGATCAATCCAAACGACACTGTCTGCCTCAGCCAGTGCATTGTCGCATCGAAAAAGCTTCCTGTTGGACTTGGCCGCAAAAATAATGTTCTCATTGTATCTGTGCCTGTGCACAACGCGCATGGTATTGGCATCGGAACCACCAAGTTCCGAACTGAGTTTTTCCCAAACAATGCTATCGCGCACCGCATGCTTGACATTTGTCGATCGCCAAATATTGAGCAAGCCTACAAACATTGTCTCAGAATCTTCGTTTGAAAGGGTGAACGGAGTAGACCATGCTCCACCCTCCGTTATGCCCAAGTCACCATTGGATACGATGGTCTGAGATTGGATTCCTGGACCTGTGCGGTAAATCCTGCCGTATTGCGAACTTGAAAATAACCATTCGGGGTCATTGGGGTCATAAATGCATTCAAAGCCATCTCCACCGCTGCCTCGCTCCCATTGAATGCCATCGAACAAATAGGTGCCATTGTCCTGGTATCCATTCATGGCATTGGTTCCGGCAAAAGGGCTCTGACCAATCTTGTAAATTTCGCCCGTGATAATTCCATGGCTGCGATCTTCCCATTGCTGATTGTCAGCGTAACGGTAGATTCCTCCGTCATTTGCCAACCAAATATCACCCGTATGGGGATTGGCCGTCAAATCGTGCTGATCCACGTGCAGGTAGCTGTCTTGAATGTCCAGCCAAGTAACACCTGCATCATCAGATCGCTTCATGCGAATGCCTCCCACATATACGCGATCAACCACCACAGGGTCTGCCTCTATACACAAGTCATACCAAGCTTGACCGCCTTCGCCATCACCCGCTGCGCTCCATCCCATAATATTCGGTGCATCGCTCATTTCCAAAAAATTCAATCCAGAATCAGTCGATTTGTAAAATGCACGGTATTCATAAGTGCCCGTAGACAAGACATAGACATAATCAGGAGCGGCAGGTGTAACCGCGATGACCATTCTCGTGCTGGGTTCGATGCCATCATTGATATACTCCCAATTTTCTCCTGCATCTTCACTGCGCCAAAAACGGCCACTTCCTGTGCAGTACAATATGTTCGCGTTCAAAGGATGCTGTACGATGTCCTTATAATTTTGGGCATTGTTGGAGACTTGATTCCAGCTCTGTCCACCGTCAGTAGTTTTAAAAATACCCCCACTTGTGCAAGCAACTACATGATCTTCTAACTCGGGATGGACCCATAAGTCACCGACAACGTAGCCAGCAATGCCTTCATTGGCAAACTCCCAATTTTCGCCTCCATTCGTAGATTTCATGACCCCCATTCCCGGGCTATCCGAAGCATCACGGTCGCCAGTTCCCATATATACAACCGCAGGATTGGACGAAGAAAAGCCAATGCTACTCACGCCCAAAGTAGGGAAATCGTCCGTGTTGGACGACCAGGATTGCCCACCGTCAAACGATCGCCACAAGCCGCCTGCAGGCGCTCCCGCAAAAATGACCGCCGGATCAAAAGGATGAAAAGTTATCGCATTCATTCGACCGATTCCTCTGATATTATCTCGTGTCGTAATGTCGTCGAGGACCGGCCCACAGACAATCCAGTTTCCTTCAAGAGACCGCCCATTTGCAATTGATTCTGACCACTTTCGGTGGGCTCGGTAAGCAGCGTCTCCATCTAAAAATGTGCCATCAGACTCGGTGCGACCATCTGTAAGATGCAACCACCTTTCTACCTGTTTATATCCCGATCCCTTTACACGCGCTCGCCCTTCCCAACGCTCTTCAAATTGCGCACGGACTTCCTCAGGGTTCACATCGATTTCTTGCATCAAAACAGACCAATCAGGATCAAGAGATGGGTCCAACCCTTCGGATTGTGCTTGGAACTGGATAGACGAAACAAGAACGAAGCAGCTAACAATTAGCAAACGATTCATCGGATTAAAATTCTGTAGTGAGTCAGCAATTTAAACCCGAAGCGACAACATGGCCGACATTTTTACTCCCATCTCCGTTTTTAAGGGTCAGTTTGTCAGGATTTAGCTCATAAATGGCATTGGCGTAATGATTGATACATGGAAGTCAAAGACAACCAAACCATGCAAACAGGAAACATCAACGTTCAAACAGAGAACATTTTCCCAATCATCAAGAAATTTCTGTACAGTGATCATGAAATTTTCCTCCGGGAATTGGTTTCAAACGCTGTGGATGCCACGCAAAAGCGAATTACACTGGGCAAGCTAGGAGAAGTCAACGCTGTTGAGGGCAACACTTCAATCGAAGTGATCCGTGATGAGGAAAACAAGACGCTAACCATCCGGGACCGAGGAATCGGCATGACCGAGGATGAAGTCAACAGATACATCAACCAAATCGCGTTCTCAGGAGCTACTGAATTCCTTGATAAATACAAAGGTGAGGACGCGAAAACGGCCATCATCGGACACTTCGGTCTGGGCTTTTATTCAGCCTTTATGGTAGCCAAGCATGTGGATATTATCACATGGAGCCAACGAGAAGATTCCGAACCCGTCAAATGGAGTTGTGACGGTTCTCCTGCATATACTATTGACAAGGCCGAAAAAGAGGAACGCGGCACGGATATTGTTCTTCATATAGCTGACGATAGCGAAGAGTTTTTGACCGATGACCGAATTCAAGGCATACTAAACAAGTACTGCAAATTCATGCCTGTGGAAATCATCCACGGTACCAAATCAGAATGGGTCGACGACCCTTCAGGAGAGAAGGACGAAGAAGGCAATGTCAAAAAAATAGAAAACATTTTGCCGCGTGTAGTAAACGAGGCTACGCCGCTCTGGAACAAAGCGCCCGCTGATTTAAGTGATGAAGACTATAAGAAATTCTATCAGGAGCTTTACCCGATGAATTTTGAAGAGCCCTTGTTTCAGATTCACTTGAACGTCGACTTTCCGTTTCATTTGACGGGCATTCTATATTTCCCTCAATTGAAGAAGGAAATGGAATTGCGCCGTGACAAAATTCACTTGTATTCGAATCAGGTATTCATCACAGACAACGTAGAGAATATAGTTCCTGATTTCTTAACCCTCCTTCACGGGGTCATCGATTCGCCGGACATTCCATTGAACGTCTCGCGTTCGTATCTGCAAGAAGACGCCAATGTCAAGAAAATAAGTGGCCACATTTCAAAGAAAGTCTCGGACAAGTTGAGCTCCATGTTCAAAAAGGACCGAGAAACATTTGCATCGCAGTGGGACGATCTCCGCATATTCGTGGAATACGGAATGCTGACAGACCAAAAGTTCATGGACAGGGCAAAAAAATTCATGCTGTTCAAAGACACTGCGGGAACCTGCCAAACATATGAAGAGCTTATCGCTGCCGTAGGAGAAACTCAAAAGGACAAAAATGGCAAAGTCATCCTTCCGTATACATCGGACGCGAAGGCTCAACATAGTTTTGTTTCAGCCGCCAAGGAACGAGGCTATCAGGTTCTTGTCATGGAAGGCCCACTCGCGTCCCACATGGTTCAAAAGCTTGAAGAAGCATATCCAGACGTGCAGTTCAAACGAGTAGATTCAGATGTAGCTGACAAATTGATTGAAACCGATGAGGCCGCAGAAAGCACACTTGACGAGAAGCAAGAAGAAGCATTGAAACCGATCATCGAAGGGGCTTTCCCAGGAGAATCCTACAAGGTGAATTTCACCCCCATGTCGCCAACATCGGCTCCACTCACCATAACGCGCTCAGAATTTATGCGACGCATGAAGGAGCAGCAAGCAGTCGGCGGGGGCGGAGGCGGATTCCAGATGTTTGGTGCGATGCCTGACAATTATGATGTTACCGTTAACTCCAATCATCCCATCGTTCAGAAAATTCTATCTGAAAAGGACGAAAAAGCAAAGCAAAAACTAGCAAAGCGCGCTGGTGATTTGGCACGACTGTCCCAAGGATTGCTCGAAGGTGAAGAATTGACTGCCTTCATTGCGGAGGGATATGGCGAATTGTCGTGAGTCAATATGGAGCTTGGATAGGCGGTGCCATTGGCTGGGCCTTTGGTGGACCTATTGGAGCTGTCATGGGGTTTGCCTTTGGAAAAATGTTTTCCGGTGGCAGTCTTTCCCAATCAGGAAAGAACCCCTTTCAGCAGACTGAAGGTCGTCAGTCTACAAAAGCAGGAGACTTCTCCATTGCATTGTTAGTGCTCAGCGCTGCCGTCATGAAGGCAGACGATAGGATTTTGCAATCGGAATTGGATTACGTCAAAGGCTTTCTTCGAAAAAATTTCGGAGAAGCAAAAGCGGATCAATTGACTTTGTTGCTTCGTGAAATTCTGAAGCAGTCCATCGGAATCCGAGAAGTGGCTGTGCAAATCAAGCAAAACATGGACGTGGCAAAGCGAAGGCTGCTGCTGCAATACTTGTTTGGAATTGCCAAAGCTGACGGTCAAATCCATTCGTCCGAGAGCGCTATCATCCAACAGATTGCCACGTGGATGGGCATTACAAATGCCGACTTCAGGAGCATAGAGGAAATGTTCATTGCTTCCAGTGCTGACCCCTACAAGGTCTTGGAAGTTTCACGCAGCGCGTCGGATCCGGACGTCAAAAAGTCCTACCGCAAATTGGCCGTAAAATATCATCCGGACAAAACACTCGATCTTGGTGAAGATTATCGCCAACAGGCAAAGGAGCGTTTCATTGCCATCCAAGACGCCTACGAACAAATAAAGTTGGAACGCGGTATTAAATGAGTGTGAAAATTAGAAGCACAGCCAGAAGCAACCATTAATAATTCGCAGAATAGAAACCCCCATGAATAAAATGTCATTGAAATCCATTCTCCTCGTTCTCATTGGAGGAGCGATTGTACTATTCCCCAGCGATGCCTTGAGCCAGCGTGGGAAAAAAGCCAAGAAAGGCAAGAAGAACGAAGCGTCTATGCCGGCGAAGAAAGGAGGGAAAGAGGATCCCAAACCTCTTGAAGAATTGACAAAAGATGCGGTCGCATTTGAAGGCCTCTTTACCCTTTACTCTGATACAACGAACGGGAAAGGTTGGACCGCAATTCCCGATTCTATGCTTGAAAAGCAGTTCATCTACTTTTCTCATGTAGAAGATGGAGTTGCTGAATCAGGGTATACTCGAGGAAGCTATCGGAATAGCAAAATCATTTCGTTCCACAAGCATTTTAATCGAATTGAAATTCACGCTGAAAACACCAACTATTATTTTGATCCATTGTCCCCACTTGCAAAAGCAAACGAGGCAAACATTAATACGCCCATCATTGCAAGCTTGAGCATTGAAGGCATCGACTCATCCAAAACGGTGTATGCCGTATCCAATGCAGAACTGTTTTTAAAGGAAGGGTTTGAAATGATCAAACGTCCTTCGCGAAAGCCAGGTGATTCCGTTTTGGGCAAATTATCGCGGGATAAATCCAAAGTTCACAGCATAAACAATTATCCGGAAAACACCGAAGTGACCGTTGATTATGTCTATGACAACCCCGCTCCAAAAATTGGTGGCGCAGCATTAGAAGATGCCCGAGCCATCACAGTGCGATACCAGCACAGCATATTGCATTTGCCAGAAGACGGATTCAGCTCACGGCCTGACGATGCTCGGATTGGTTTCTTCACTACGCAAACAGAGCATATGACATCAGCGTCTTCCACCCCTTGGAAAGACATGATTCACCGTTGGAGATTGGAAAAGCAAGACCCTACTGCGGAACTCTCACCACCGGTCAAGCCTATTGTATGGTGGATTGAAAACACCACTCCTTATGAATTTCGCGAGTACATCCGAACAGGCGTGGAAAAATGGAATCAAGCATTCGAGTTGATTGGCTTCCAAGATGCTGTACAGGTAAAAGTCCAACCCGATAGCGCAGATTGGGATGCGGGCGATATCCGGTACAATGTATTGCGTTGGACATCTTCGCCAAACCCACGCTACAGCGGCTATGGGCCGAGTTTCGTAGATCCACGAACCGGCGAGATTTTAGGCGCTGACATCATGCTCGAATGGAGCGGAATGACGGGGCGCTTGTGGCGCTCTGAAGTTTTTCAAAACGCAGGCTTTGAAGACTGGGCGCAAGCAGGGGCCCTGCCCTCTTCTCGCGCCAAATATGCGGAATACATCCACCGATGTGACGCCGGCTCTGTTCACGCTCAGCAAACCTTATTTGGTGCGGCAGCCTTGCGCATGCGGTCATTCACAGATGAAGACCAGGAAAAATTTACACGCGAAACGTTGCATCGCCTGGTGCTTCACGAAGTGGGCCACACACTCGGTTTGAGCCACAATATGGCCGGATCTACCATGCAAACCCCTGAAGCATTGAAGGATGCGGCCATTGTCAACGCGGAGGGAATGTCCAATAGCGTCATGGACTATCCATCCATCAACTTTGCGCGAAACAAAGAAGAGCAGACGAAGTTCTTCGATGACTCACCCGGCCCTTATGACAACTGGGTTATTGAGTACGGATATTCTATTGGATCTTACGATAAAGTCGAGGAAGCCCAGAGATTAGAGACCATCCTTCTCAAATCTATCAATCCGAATTTATTATTTGGCAACGACGCAGATGACATGCGCCGCCCCGGCGGAGGGATGAATCCAGACGTCAATATTTACGATTTGTCCAGCGATCCAGTGGCCTATGCTGAAGACCGTTGTGAACTAGTCAATGAATTGCTCCCTCACATTGTTGAAGAGTATGCAGGCGATGAACAATCGAGCTACCAAGAGGTGCGTCGCGCTTACCTGACCCTGACCGGCGAGTACATTACTCAACTAGGAGTCATGACTCGGCAAATCGGCGGTGTTCGATACAACCGCGCCCATCCGTCTCAACAAACGAAAGCGCCACTTCAGCCAGTCGCAGAGGCCGATCAGAAGAAAGCGATGGCAGCTCTGTCCAAATACGCCTTTGCGCCAGATGCGTTTAACGCCGCTGAGTCCGTATATGGCTACTTGCAGAGCCAGCGCCGAGGTTTCGGTTTTTTCAGTCAACCCGAAGATCCCAAAATCCATGCGCGAATTACTTCCGCACAAAAAAACGCACTGCGGCATTTGCTTCATCCTCGGGTTTTGCAACGCCTTATTGATGCTGGGGAGTATGGAAATACATTTGGAGTAGATGAGCACATGAAGGCCTTGACCGATGCCATTTTCAAGGCGGACATGAGGAGCACTGTAAATACGCAAAGACAGCAATTACAAATTGAATATGTCAAAGGCCTAATTGCCGCACTTGGGCCCAAGTCCAAGTATGACGTAATCAGTCAATCTATGGTCTTGTCGACACTTATGAGAATTCAACGTGAACAGCGAAACGCTTCTTCACCAAATACTCTTACACGCGCTCATCGAGGGCATCTAATTTTCTTAATTGAAAAAGCCTTGGATGCTTGATTGGAGTGTTTAAAAACTGTGGAGAACTGCAGGAGGAAACGGCCATTGGTTGTTTCCTCCTTTTGATTTGACCAGTAAATTGAGCACATGTTCCTCATCCACAACTTCTCGCGCTATGAGTCCTGAAAATCGACTATTCAAAGTGATGGGAGGAACAGTAGAACATGACATAAGCGCCTACGTAGCGTCAATGTGCCAAGAACAAAATCTCGATGTGCACGTCGGCTGCGATAGTCAAAACTATAAGAAATACACGGTTTACGTCACGACCGTTGTTTTCCGATATCCAGGCAACGGAGCCCACGTCATCTACCGCAAAGAAAAAGTGCCGAAGATCTGCGACCTATGGACCAAGCTCTGGGGCGAAACGGAGCGTTCTGTTGAACTCGCCCTGCTTCTCCTAAATGAATGCAAATTGAAGGTTAAACAAATTGACCTCGATTATAATTCTGACCCGAATTACCCGTCACAAAAACTCATTTCCGCCTCCTCAGGCTACATCGCATCGCTCGGGTTTCAGGCAAAAGTCAAACCCGAATTGCTAATGGCTGTGTGGGCCGCCAATGCACTTTGCCATTGAGCGAATTAGAAACCTGCTTCGCCCCCCAGTACTTTTTAGCTTTTAGCGACTGGGAAAATTTCATTTAGCACCTTTTCACGATAGCTAAAAATTCCTTTGACTTTCCTGTGGATTGGAAATCCAATAAC
>CESI01068641.1_pt1 | contig 13930 bp, 12 predicted proteins | sample 356301 | NCBI WGS metagenome assembly CESI01 (sample SAMEA2621423, study PRJEB7988) | marine metagenome | biome: marine biome (ENVO:00000447); feature: deep chlorophyll maximum layer (ENVO:xxxxxxxx); material: "saline water (ENVO:00002010), including plankton (ENVO:xxxxxxxx)" | depth 40 m | reverse complement strand
GTCTCTTATGCTAAAACTGTATATGGACAAGAAGAAATTGATGCAGTTGTAAAATGTCTGAATGAGTCAACACAGATGGGTAATTACTCAAGGCAATTTGAAAGTAAAATTGCTAAATTGTTTGACAAAAAACATTGCCTTTATGTAAATTCAGGTTCTTCGGCGCTTTACATAGGGGTTGAAGCCTTTGGTTTTAAAAAAGGCTCAGAGGTGATAACTCCTGCTCTAACTTTTGGGACATCTATCGGCTGTATTGTGAAAAATGATTTGATACCTGTTTTTGTTGATGTTGAACCAAATACTTTCAACATAGATGTTTCAAAGATTGAATGTATGATAAATGAAAAGACAGTTGCTATTTTAGCTCCAAACTTAATGGGAAATATTTGTAGATGGGATAAAATTCGAGAAATAGCCGATAAATATGATTTAATTGTCATTGAAGATTCTGCTGATACACTTGGAGCAACTTATAAAAATAAGTCTTCAGGATCTTATTCTGATATGTCTATTACGAGTTTTTACGGATCACATATTATAAACTGTGCTGGGAATGGCGGAGCTTTAATGATTAATGATGATAAGGTAATGGAAGAGGCAAAATTACTTCGTTCTTGGGGTAGAAGCTCATCTCTCTATGACGAAAAAAGTGAGGCTATTGAAAATAGATTTAATGTTGATTTAGATGGAATAGAATATGATGCTAAATTTGTTTTTTCAAGAGTTGGGTATAATTTAGAAGGAAATGAATTAGGTGCATCATTTGGTTTAACCCAATTAAAAAAATTGAATGATAATATAAAAGTTAGACAGTTAAATTTTAAAAGACAAGTAGATTTTTTTAGTAAATATCCTGAATTTTTTATTAACCCTCATGAAACTGAACTTTCTGAAACTGCTTGGTTAGCTTTTCCTATACAACTTAAAGAAAATATACCCTTTAGTAGAAAAGAATTTATGATTTTTTTAGAAAAAAGAAATATTCAAACTAGAGTTGTGTTTACAGGAAATATTAATAGACAACCAGGTTTTATTGACATTGATAAAGTAGTAGTCAAAGATGGCTATCCAAATGCTGATTATGTAATGAGACATGGAATATTACTCCCATTACATCACGGTTTAACCGAAGAAATGTTTAATAAGCTTCATTCTACAATTGAACTATTTTTACACAAGTATTTATAAATGAATAAAATTAATAATACTTTTCCGATATGAGTTCAACCAGAATTAGATGAGGTTCATTTTGATTTTGTTGCTGAGAAAATGGAAGAATTATTCGCTTTAAATTTTTAGAAATGAAAACAATACTAATTACAGGAATTAATGGTTTTTTAGGAAGTCATTTAGCTAAGAAACTTTCTCATAATTTCAATATTATTGGTTTAGAGTATTCATTAGATAATCTAGATCGAATTAAAAATTGTGAATACAAAGTTTATTCATCTTCTGAAAATTTTGAAAATATTTTTAAAGAAAATAAAATATTTGCAATAATACATGCGGCTACTTTATATAGAAGGAACAAATCAGTATTATTAGAATCATTAATACAAACAAATATTATGTTACCTGTTAAACTTTATGAGTTAGCAGAAAAGCATAGTTGTACTATTTTTTTAAACATAGATACTTTCTTTAATGATCCTAAACATAAATATAATTATTTATCAGACTACACTCTATCAAAGAAACAAGTAATTGAGTGGTTGAAATTATCAGCAGATAGGTGTAAGTTAGTGAATATGAAAATTTTTCATATGTATGGAGAGAATGATGCAATCAGTAAGTTTATTCCCCAAATGATTCATAGATTAGAGAACAATGATAAGAGTATAGATTTAACATCAGGTGATCAAAAAAGAGATTTTATATATATTGATGACGTAGTAAATGCATTTTCAATTGTTTTAAAAAACGAAAAGAAAATATCTAATAAATTTATAGAATTCCAGGTAGGAAATGGCAACTCAGTTAGTATTAAAAATCTAATGATTGTGTTGAAAAATTTGACTAAAAGTACTTCTTTATTGAATTTTGGCAAGGTACCTCATATTGAAGGAGAAATAATGGATTCCAAGGCTAATAACAATGATTTATTAAAACTTGGTTGGACAAATGAATTCAATTTAAATAAGGGCCTATTAAGATTGATAAAGCAACTATAGTTTAGTTAAAAGAAATGAATAATCAAAAAAATGAAATACTTCTCTCAATAGCTATTCCGACCTATAATAGGGATGAATATCTATATCGCTGTTTATCTTATTTGTTTGCACAATATATTTCTCAACATTCGTTAATTGAAATTATCGTTTCTGATAATGGCTCAACTGACAAAACATTTGATGTTGTAAGTCATTTTATAAAAAAAGGATTAAATATACAATACATCAAAAATAATGAGAATAAAGGGATGGATTTTAACTTCAGCCAGTGCTATTTGAAATCAAAGGGAAATTATATTGTTACTTTTAGTGATGATGATATATTTTTTCCTGGAGCTATTGAAAAAATTCTAACTATTATAAAAGAGAATAAAAATTATGGAGTAATACATTTAAATTCAAAATATATTTCAAAAATAATTTTAGGCGAAGAGTTGGAAATAGAAAATATCAGTATTCCCAAGGTTTCTATTTCAGTTTATAATAATCCATTATCAATATTAAATAGGATTAACCATTGGGTTTCATATATCTCTGGAAATATAATTAATAAGAAATTTGTAAACGAAAAATTACTTATTGATTCTTCAGGAACTTGTATTGCTCATGTTCCATTAATTTTAAATGCGATAACACTATCAAAAGAAAATGTGGTGGTAGACACTCCTTTAATTGGAATGCAGCTTGGAAATTCAGGAGGATATAATATACTAAAAACATTTGGATTTGATTTTATACGAATATTAGAAAATTATGATTACAAGATAAAAAATATAATTACTAATTATATTATTTTTGATTCTCTTCCATCATGTATACACTCATTGAGGTCAAATTCACATCAATATATTGAGGAGAAAAAACCAGAGTTATTATTAAAGGATAGTTTTAATAATTCATTAAAGTTTCAACTTATTCTATATCCTTTAATTAAAATGCCTAAGCTCTTTGTGAAATTATTTATAATCTTTATAAAAATTTTTAATTATTCAAGAAAGGCTGTTCTTAATTTGTTCTATAGCAAGGGTATAATCAGAAAAAAGATATAAATTATATTTCACAAATGATTAAAAAAAAATTTAGTGAAATCATTTCATTTTTTGATAAAAAAATGAAAAATGCATTTAAGTGGAGCCTAATAGGTCAAGTTTTTACTAGGTCTTTTAGTTTAATTTCTTCCCTTGCATTAGCAAAAATAATGCTTCCTGATACTTATGGGAAGTATATTTACATCATAGGGACCATAATGTATTTAGCTCAGATGATGAGTCTATCAATAAGAATTACTACAACAAGAAATGTTTCATACTTAATAAATATTGATAAAAATAAAGTAGAAAGATATATTTATATTTCAATAGTTCTTAGTTTAATTTTCTGTTTTGTTGCATTTATTATTGCCTTAATAGGTGTTAATTTATTTAAAAATAATTTCATTGTTAATGAATATGGTGGAATCATTTTGATTTTGTCTTTTACTGCATTAGTTTCAGAAGTGTTAATTACTACAATAATTGGAATATTAGAGGGTTTAAAATCATTTAAAACATTAAATATTTCTTCGATTATAGTTTCACTTTTAAAATTAATTTTATCGTATTTTGGTTATTTGTATTTTGGAGTGTCTGGTGCAATTTTAGGTTGGGTAATATCTTCAAATTTTGGTTTACTTATTTTCACTAAATACTTGTTTAATAGCTTTAAATTTTTTGATTTATCAATATTTAAGAACTCCTTTATAAAGTGTAAAAAAGAAATTAAGCTCTTTTTTAGCTTTTCAATTCCGTCTTTTTTAGAAATGACTATTTTAATATTATGTATTTGGATAATTCAAACTATCATTTTAAGTGAGCCAATTACAGGCAAAAAAGAAATAGCATTATATAATATAGCTAATCAGTGGAAATCTATATTAATCTATTTACCAGCTATCATGATTAATATGTTACAACCATTCTTAAGTGATTATTTTGGAAAGGGTGAAAGTGAAAATGTTATGATACTATTAAAAAAATCCAAAAAAATTATTATTATTTTATCAGTATTATTGAGCATTCTATTCTTAAGTTCAAGTAATTTGATAATTAGTTTCTATGGAGAAAGTTATTATGAAGCATCAAAAGTTTTAGTTATTTTGATTCTACCTGTAATTTTTATTAATATAAATGCTCTAAACAGACAATTCTTTATAAGTATTGGTAAGATATGGCAAATAGCAATCATAAACTTTATAAGTGCTACTACAATTATAACATCCTTCATTTTATTAAAGGCTAACCATTCTTTATCAGTTTCTTTCGCAGTTTCAGTTGGAATTGGAGAATTTTCAAGCTTTTGTCTTTATTTGTATGCACTTAAGTACTTATTTAATAAAAAAGCTATTCTACTTAACTAAAAGTATTTGAATGAAACAAAAGATAATTATTGTTGATCTGATAGGAACAGTAGGACATGCTAATTGGTTAAATAAATTATTTTCAATAATTCAAGATAAATTTGATATTATATTTATTGGTTACAAATCATTTTGTAAACATCTGAACGTAGAACATACATTTCTATTAAATGACAAATATTCAATTTCGAAAAATAAGTATCACAACTTAATTAATCAGATTAAAGCAATTTCACAAACAAAAAAAATTATCAAAAAGTTTGACAATGAAATTCCGTTATATATTGTAGGATTTGAAAATATTTCTTACGCAATCTTTGGATTCAAAAGTAGAAAAACACTTTTGCATTTGCATAACAACCTCTCATTAAGTAGCTTAAGTTTATTTTTTTTGAAATTAACAAGAATAAATAATTCATTTGTTGTCTTTGAAAAATTCATGAAGATATTTTTAAAAAATTTTAATAATTCAACCTATGTTCTAAATCATACTTTGAATTTTCTCCCTGAAGATAAAAATGTTTCTAATGAAGATTTTATTTTTATATCTTCTAAAGTTGATGATTTGATGTTTATTGATCCCATCATTAAATTTGCCGAGGCAAAGAAGTTGAAAATAATATTTCGAAGTGAATTGAAAATTGATAATTCAGAAACCTTGATTTCTATGCCTTTCTTTGATAACTATAAAGAACTATTAATGAATTCAAAATATGTTGTTATTATTTCGCCTCATGATTATAGAGTAGGTGGTGTATTTTATGAAGCTATGCTTTTTAATAAAAAAATCATTTCACTTGGTTCTAAGGGAATATTTATTAATGAAATGAATAAAAAATACCCATATTCATTTGTCCAACTTCAAGAAAACTCATATGTAGATTTAGATGTAAATAAAAAAAATAATGATTATTCGAATTTCCTTTTAAAACATAATGATTCGTCAATAATAAATCAATTTCAAGAAATGATCAATAAAATAAAATAAATTCTACTTATGAAGAAAATCATAATCGTTGGTTCCAATAGTTATATTTCCAAACACTTGATTAATAGACTTAAAAAAGAGGAAACTTCCTTTACAACTATTTCTTCAACATCTGATAAATCAGATGTTAAACTAGATTTAGAGAATATAGATCAATTTGATTTTAATAAAATAAATAAAAACGATCTTGTTATTTGTTTAGCGGCTATATCCTCACCAGATGTATGCCAAAAGGAATTTAAAAAATCCTTCAACATAAATGTAATAGGAACAATAAAATTCATTGAAGAATCTATTCGAAGAAACGCTAATGTGTTATTTTTTTCTAGTGATACTGTTTATGGAACTGAAAATGGACGAAATGACGAGGATGTTATTCCTATAAAACCAATGGGAGAATATGCATCAATGAAATTATCTGTTGAAAATTATTTTCGAAATGAACCAAATCTAAAAATATTCAGACTTTCTTATGTTTTCTCATGGAACGATAAATTTATGAAATATTTGCATAATTGTAGAACTAATAATACAAAAGTAGAAGTCTTTCATCCATTTATTAGAAAAATGGTTTATCTAAATGATGTAATAGATGGAATAATAAAATTGACAAATAATTGGAATTATTACGATCAACAGATCTTCAATTTTTGTGGATCAAAACAGTATTCAAGATTAGATATAGTTGAGCTATATAATAAGTGTATATATCCATTGAATTATGAAATTTCTAACCCTCCTGACAACTTTTATAAAGCGAGGCCAGAACTGATTCATATTAATTCAAAGAATACAGAATTTTTATTAGGTAGAAAATTTACAAATATTGAAAAAGCAATTAAAATTGAAAAATTAAATAATTAAAAAATGAAAAAAGTAGCATTAATTACGGGAATAACAGGAATGGTTGGTTCACATTTAGCAGATTTCCTTTTGGAAAATACAGATTGGGACATAATAGGTATGTGTAGATGGAGGAGTCCAATGGACAATGTAGAGCATTTGTTACCTAAAGCTAACGCTAAAGATCGCCTTTTCTTTGAATATGGAGATTTAAATGATTTTGGTTCTTTATTAAACGTTATTGAAAAGTATCCACCAAATTTTGTTTTTCATTTAGCTGCGCAAAGCTATCCTAAAACAAGCTTTGATTCTCCAGCAGATACTCTAAATACAAATATTATCGGTACTAATAATCTTTTAGAAGTAATTAGACATTTAAAATTAGATCCAGTAATTCATGTTTGTGCTTCTTCTGAAGTTTTTGGTAGAGTTCCTAAAGAGAAGTTACCAATCGATGAAGAGTGTTCTTTTCATCCAGCATCCCCCTATGCAATTTCAAAAGTTGGAACTGACTTGGTAGGTCGTTACTATGGTGAAGCATTTAATATGAAAGTTATGACAACTAGAATGTTTACTCATACTGGCCCTAGAAGAGGTGATGTTTTTGCTGAGTCAACATTTGCTAAACAAATAGCTATGATTGAGGCAGGTTTGATACCTCCGGTGGTAAAAACAGGAAATTTAGATTCTTTAAGGACATGGGCGGATGTTAGAGATGCGGTAAAAGCCTATTACAAATTGGTAACTATTAACCCTATTCCAGGCGAATATTATAATATTGGTGGAGACTATACTTGCTCCGTGAAAGATATGCTTGACTTTTTACTGAGTATTTCGACTACAAAAAATATTATAGTAGAAACAGACCCAGAAAGACTTAGACCAATAGATGCTGATTTACAAGTACCAGATATTACTAAATTCCGAACGCATACTGGTTGGAAGCCTGAAATCTCTTTCGAAACTACTATGACAGACCTTTTAAATTACTGGAGAGAAAGGGTAAATAAGGGTAATAATTTTTTAACAAGATAATTATGATAGTTAGAAGTAAAGCACCTTTAAGAATAGGCATAGCAGGAGGAGGTACTGATGTTAGCCCATACTCTGACGAATATGGAGGTTGTGTATTAAATGCTACTATTGATTTGTTTACATTTTGTAGCATTATACCTACTAATAATAATGTTATAAAATTTTCAGCTACAGATAGAAAAGAATATTTTTCCACAGAGTCAAAAAGTAAGTTAATTATTGATGAAAATTTACCTATTCACAAAGGAGTTTATAATAGAATTGTTAAAGATTTTAATTTAAAACCTTTGTCCTTTGAAATGACCACTTATTCAGATGCACCTGCTGGATCTGGATTAGGAACATCTTCAACTCTTGTAGTTTGTATAATAAAAGCCTTTGTGGAGTGGTTTAATTTACCTCTAGATGATTATGAAATGGCGCAACTAGCATTTCAAATAGAAAGAATTGACTTGAACTTTAGTGGTGGTAAACAAGATCAATATGCAGCAACATTTGGGGGTTTTAATTTTATGGAATTTAATAAGAACAATAATGTTATAGTAAATCCATTAAGAATTAAGACAGATATTATTAATGAGTTGGAGATTTCTACGCTATTATTTTTTACTGGTGTTTCTAGATCCTCGTCTAAAATTATAAAACACCAGTCAGATAGTTTAAGCAATAATGATCGTTTAAAAGCTATGCATGAAATTAGACAAATGTCTTTAACTACAAAAGAGGCAATTTTAAAAGGAGATTTTAAACTTTTATTTGACACCTTCAAGGAAGCTTGGGAAGCAAAAAAGAAAACCTCAAGCCTGATTTCAAATAAAGGGATTGATGAGGTATATAATGCAGCATTAGATTCTGGAGCATATTGCGGAAAGATTTCTGGTGCAGGAGGTGGAGGTTTTATGTTATTTTTTATAGATCCTTTGAGAAAAAACGAAATAATTGAAAGACTCAGTTTATTTCAAGGATATTTTATTAAAGTCAAATATAATAATCAAGGAGTACAAAGTTGGACCATCCGTTAACAATAAAAAAAAAGAACTTATGAATAATATTCAATTAGTAAAAAATCAAATCACTGAATCCGTTAATGTTAAAAATGCTATACTTGCTGATGAAGAGCTAATGCAAAAAATAAGTTTAGCTGCTGATAAAATAACAGAAGCTTACAAAAAAAAATATAAGACAATGTTAGCTGGAAACGGAGGTAGTGCAGCTGATTCTCAACATATAGCTGGAGAATTTGTTAGTCGTTTTATGTTTGATAGACCCGGCCTCCCTTCAATAGCTTTATCAACTGATACATCTATATTAACAGCTATCGGAAATGATTATGGATACGATAGGCTTTTCGCAAGACAAATTGAAGCTCAAGGAGTTAAAGGAGATATTTTTATAGGCATATCAACATCAGGAAATTCCCCCAATATTATAGAAGCTTTAAAGGCTTGTAAAGAAAAAGGGGTTTTCTCAATTGGACTAACTGGAAATAATAAAGAAAGTTTAATTGTGAATTCTGATTTATGTATACATGTTCCATCAAATTCTACTCCAAGAATTCAGGAATCCCACATATTAATAGGGCATATTTTATGTGGTATTGTAGAAGAAAAGATATTTGGGCACTTAAGAAAATAGTACATTCAATATAAAAATATTTTGAAATGAAAAATAAAGCGTTATTTCTTGATAGAGACGGTGTAATTAATATTGAAAAAAATTATGTACATCAAATAAAAGACTTTGATTTTATTGAGGGTATATTTGAGTTGTGTCGAAAATTTCAAAGTAAAGGATATCTTATTTTTATTGTAACCAACCAAGCAGGTATTGCCAGAGGATATTACACTTTGGATGATTATAATATTTTAACATCCTGGATGTTAAAAGAATTTGAAAAATATGAAATTATTATTAGTAATGTTTATCATTGTCCTCATCACCCAGATTTTAACGGAAAATGTTTGTGTAGAAAACCAAATACTAAAATGTTAACCGATGCAAAAAACGAGTTTAACCTAGATTTTAAAAAATCAATTTTAATAGGTGATAAATTAAGTGATATTGAATGTGGTAAAAATGCAGGAATTGGCACTAATATTTTAATTCAACCCAATAACATACCAATTGATATATTATAATGATTGAAAATTCAACAAAAAATTACAGTTTCACAATTTTATTAATATTTGTAATAATAGAAGTATTGTTATTTGGGTCAACTAACTATAATATTCAATTATTTTTTTCAATTTTAGAGTATTTGTTTGTTGCTGTAATACTTATATTAAATTTAGAATTAGGCTTAATGTACTTTATGTCCTTTTGCCTTTTAACCATAGGTTTAGCGAATTATGAGGAAGTTAGTTTATCATATAACTTTTATAGTATCAGGATTGGTGGTTTTTCCTTAAATATACTATTCTCATTTTTTGTATTTATTTTATTATTATTTAAGAAAAAAATGAAGATTCAGTTAGCTTTAAATAGTTACTATAAATTCTTTGTTTTATTTTTCGCGTACTCGTTTTTAATTGGAATAATTTCAGTTTTTTTTTCTATAAATTATTTAGATAATTTTTTAACTGATTTTATGACTTATTTCCCAGGCATACTCTACATTTTTTTTATTTCAAATATCAAATTGACATCTGCTAAAATAATGGTTAAGTACACTATAGTACTTTCAGTATTTATGCTTTTGCTTTCTTCATTATTAGATATAAAGTCAACTTACGCAGGTGAATATTTCACTTTGCAAAATAGCTTATATTTTATTCTTCCAGTTGCTTTGATTATTTTCAGTGGATTATATTCAAGGTTTCAAGCTTTGATTCTTTTAATATCTTTTTTCACACTTTTTGTTTTAAATGAATACTTTATTGCAGGAAAAACAATTATAATGATATTCATATTTTTAATATGGCTTGTAACCTATCGAAAAAATTTAAGAATTCCAATCCTTATATCAGCTGCGGTTATTGCTAGTTTCTACAATGTAATTATTGTTTTTCTGTATGAGTATTTTGCAGGAAGTGTTGTTAGTTTTAAGTTGGCTCAAACTGTGGAAATATTTAATATTATCGACTTTGAAGTATTAGCCAAGTCATACACAAGTATTGGGAATCTTATAGCCGAAGCAAAAACTACTATTTATCACCTAATTGATAACCCAATTAACTTAATATTTGGAAAAGGTTTGGGTGGAGGTATTCCTGATATATTTGGTTACTTAAGCCAATGGGCAGGAACATCTGGATATAATATAATTGATCAAACTAGAAATGATTATCATAAAATGCATCTCCCTATTTATGAAGTTGTACTAAAAAGTGGAATCATTGGTTTGATTTATTATATTGTGATTCTTTACAAATCATATATTAATAAAAGTAAGTATTCAGTAATTGGTTTTTTACTACTCATTTTAGTTTTTTATGTTTCAAAAGAACAATTCTTACTCTGTTTACTGATTTTAAAAATAATCGATTCTGATCATAAAATGATAGGTAAAACTAATCAATAATACTATGAAAAAAATAATGTTAGTTTTCGGAACTCGTCCTGAAGCTATAAAAATGTCGCCACTTGTTAAAGAATTAAAGAATAATTCAGAATTCTTTGATGTAACTGTTTGTGTAACAGGTCAACACAGAGAAATGTTACACCAAGTTCTTTCATTATTTGAAATCAAAGTAGACTTTGATTTAAAAATTATGAAACAAGGTCAAGATTTATATGATGTAACTATTAATGTTTTGACTGGAATGAAGACTGTTTTAGAAAAAGTAAAGCCTGACATAGTTTTAGTGCATGGTGATACAACGACTTCAAGTGCAACAGCTCTTGCAGCATTTTATCAAAGGATTCAAGTTGGTCATGTTGAGGCAGGACTGAGAACACACAATATATATAGCCCTTTTCCTGAAGAAATGAACCGTTTGCTTACTGCTCGACTAGCTAATTTACATTTTTCACCAACCTCCCTTAGTAAGCATAACCTTATCAACGAGGGCATTAACGAATCTAATGTTTATGTTACTGGAAATACAGTAATAGATGCACTTAATATAGTTGTAAAAAAAATAAAAACTGACAATAAACTAAATCTAAAATTAATCAGTCAGATCAAAGAAAATGGTTATGATATTAATCAATCAGATAAAAACAATAGAATAGTTTTGATAACAGGTCATCGAAGAGAGAACTTTGGTGAAGGATTTATTAATATTTGTAAAGCAATTAAGACATTAACAGAAAAGTATAAAAATGTAGATTTTGTATACCCTATGCATTTAAATCCAAATGTTAGAAAACCAATACAAACAATTTTTGGTGAAAATAAAATAAGTAATATGTTTTTTATTGAACCCTTAGAATATTTTCCATTCATTTATCTTTTAGACAATAGTCATATAATACTAACTGATAGTGGGGGAATTCAAGAAGAAGCCCCTGGGCTTGGTAAGCCTGTTTTAGTTATGAGAGATACAACTGAAAGACCAGAGGCCATTGATGCGGGAACTGTTAAACTGGTAGGTACTAATTATGATAAAATTGTGGATGAGGTTAGCCGTCTTTTAGATAACGACCTTTATTGGCAAGATATGAGTAAATCTATAAATCCTTACGGAGATGGAAAAGCTTGTAGTAGAATTATTGATGTTTTAATGAAATTATAATATGAAAATTGGATTAATTTTACCCACTAATTTTTATTTTGCTCCATATATAAATATATATATTAATATTTTAGAGGACAATAATATTGAGTACGACGTTATTTCTTGGGACAGAGAGTCAGTTGGAGAAAAAGGTCATATAGTGTTCAAAAGAAAGTCTCCACTTAAGTCAAACAGATTAAAAAAGATAATTGATTTTTTAATGTTTACTAAATTTGTTAAAGCACAAGTAAAAACTAATAATTACGACAAATTAATTATTTTTGGTCCGCAAATAGGACTTTTTCTTTACAAATTTTTAAAAAGGAGTTTTAAAAACAATCTACTTTTTGATTACAGAGATTTATCTATCGAACAATTACTCCCTAAAAGATTTAATAAGTTACTAAGTATATCCTCAATGATTTGTATTTCCTCAGATGGTTTTAAAAGGGTTTTACCAAAAGGATATAAATATATTTTGAGCCATAACTTTGACATCAAAACTTTAAAAAAAGAAATTAAAAATAATGTTGAACTTTTTTCAAATTCAAAAAAAGTGATCAAAATCTCAACCATTGGTGGAATAAGGGATTATGATCAAAATTTAGAGTTGATTAAAAAAATAAAAAACAATGATTCTTTTTATTTAGAATTTGTTGGAAGTGGTATTGCTGAAAAAGCACTGAAAAATTATTGTAATTCAAGTAAAATAAAAAACGTTTCATTCTCTGGCTATTATGATAAAAAAGATGAACCTAAATTTTATATAGATTCATCTTTTATTAACATTTATTACCCTAAGATATTATCACATGAAACAGCTTTGTCAAATAGATTTTACAATTCAATAATCTATAAAAGACCAATGATTGTTACAAAAAACAGTATGCAAGGAGACCTTGTTGAAAAATATAATTTAGGTATTGCAGTTAGTGATTGCGATGATATTGAAATAAAGTTATCAAAATATATAACTGAATTTAATCAAGTTAAATTCAGTTTAACATGTGATACTTTGCTTACCGATTTTGAAAAAGATTATTTTGAGTTTAAAAAAGCGGTTATTAACTTTATTACAAACTAATTTCAATAATGAAAGTTTCTATAATAACAGTATCATATAATAGTGAAAAAACTATCCGAGACACAATAAAGTCTGTTTTATCACAAAAATATACTAATATCGAATACCTTATTGTCGATGGTGGTTCAACAGACGGAACGGTTAATATTTTAAAAGAATATGAACCGTTTTTTAAAGGAAGGTTAAAATGGGTTTCAGAACCTGATAAAGGTTTGTATTATGCTATTAATAAAGGAATAAATAATGTTACTGGAGAACTAGTTAATATTCTTAATTCTGATGACTTTTATATTGATTCAGAAGTAATTGAATTAGTAGTTAAAACCATCAAGTCACAAAATGTAGATTCAATTTATTCAGACCTTTACATAGTTGATCCTATTAATACTAATAAAATAATTAGGAATTGTACTTATAAGAATTTCAAAAAAGGTGATTTCTTCAAGGGATGGCACCCTCCGCATCCATCTTTTTTTGTAAAAAAAAAAATTTATGATAATTTAGGAAATTTTGACACAACTTTTAAAATTGCTGCTGACTATGACTTTATGTTAAGAGCTTTCGAAGTCAATAATATTTCTTCAGTGTATCTTTCAACTCATACTATTAAAATGCGAAATGGTGGCCTGAGCACTTATTCACTTAAGAATAGATTATCCTCTCAAAAAGAATGTTTATATTCATTTGAAAAATATAATTTAAAATTAAATAAAATCAGATATTTTTCATCTAAATATGTAAATAAATTAAAAC
>CESI01066208.1_pt1 | contig 13996 bp, 7 predicted proteins | sample 356301 | NCBI WGS metagenome assembly CESI01 (sample SAMEA2621423, study PRJEB7988) | marine metagenome | biome: marine biome (ENVO:00000447); feature: deep chlorophyll maximum layer (ENVO:xxxxxxxx); material: "saline water (ENVO:00002010), including plankton (ENVO:xxxxxxxx)" | depth 40 m | reverse complement strand
GATTATGTTATTGTAAAAATTCCTCGTTGGAATTTTGATAAATTTGAAGGATCAGACAGAACGTTAGGATTGCAGATGAAATCTGTAGGTGAGGTGATGGGTATTGGTCGTTCATTTCAAGAAGCATTGCACAAGGCAACGCAGTCTTTAGAAATTAAAAGAAACGGATTAGGAGCAGATGGAAAAGGATATACCAACTACAATCAAATTATAGATAAATTAACACATGCTTCTTGGGATCGTGTGTTTGTGATTTATGATGCTATTGCCATGGGTATTCCATTAAGTCAAATATACGATATCACTAAAATTGATATGTGGTATCTGAAACAATACGAAGAATTATTTCAATTAGACAAAGAAATTTCTAAGTTTACCATAGATACATTAAACAAAGAGTTATTGCTAGAGGCTAAACAGAAAGGTTATGGAGATCGTCAGATTGCTCATATGTTAGGATGTTTAGAGAGTCAGGTTTTCAAAAAAAGAGAAGAACAAGACATTCAACGTGTTTACAAATTGGTAGATACCTGTGCTGCAGAATTTACAGCCAAAACACCGTATTATTATTCTACGTTTGAAAATAGAGTTGAAACTGCTTCGGGAGAAACCTATTGCCATAATGAAAGTATTGTAACCGATAAGAAGAAAATAGTAGTCTTAGGATCTGGGCCTAATAGAATTGGGCAAGGAATTGAATTTGATTACTGTTGTGTGCATGGTGTTTTAGCAGCTGCAGAATGTGGTTATGAAACCATTATGATTAACTGTAATCCAGAAACGGTTTCTACAGATTTTGATACAGCAGACAAATTATACTTTGAGCCAGTTTTTTGGGAACACATTTATGATATTATCAGACACGAAAAACCAGAAGGGGTTATTGTTCAATTAGGAGGTCAGACGGCCTTAAAGTTAGCAGAGAAATTAACCAAGTATGGTGTTAAAATTATAGGTACAAGTTTTGAAGCTTTAGACTTAGCAGAAGATAGAGGAAGTTTTTCTTCCTTATTAAAAGCCAATAACATTCCGTATCCAGAATTTGGAATTGCAGAAAATGCAGATGAAGCATTAGTCTTGGCAGATGAATTAGATTTTCCAATTTTAGTTCGTCCTTCTTATGTTTTAGGAGGTCAAGGAATGAAAATTGTCATCAACAAAGAAGATTTAATAGAACATGTTGTTGATTTGTTACGAAGAATGCCAAATAATAAATTGTTACTAGATCATTATTTAGATGGTGCTATAGAAGCAGAGGCAGACGCTATTTGTGATGCAGATGGAAATGTTTACATTATTGGAATTATGGAACATATAGAGCCATGTGGTGTGCATTCGGGAGATTCAAATGCAACCTTACCAGCTTTTAATCTAGGTGACTTGGTGATGCAACAAATTATAGATCATACTCATACCATTGCTAGAGAACTAAATACTGTTGGACTTATTAATGTGCAATTTGCAATAAAACATGATATAGTATATATTATTGAGGCAAATCCAAGAGCTTCGAGAACTGTTCCTTTTATAGCGAAGGCTTATAAAGAACCGTATGTTAATTATGCAACAAAGGTAATGTTAGGAGAGAAAAAAGTAACCGACTTTAATTTTAATCCACAATTAGAAGGTTATGCAATTAAACAACCTGTATTTTCTTTTAATAAGTTTCCAAATGTAGATAAGACTTTAGGACCAGAAATGAAAAGTACAGGAGAAAGTATCTTGTTTATTGACAGTTTAAAAGACGATGAATTCTATAATTTATATTCGAAACGGAAGATGTATTTAAGTAAGTAATTATGCGAACTATATACTATAAAAAAGCAACTCGTGAGGTTGTTTTTTTGTTGTAAATACATTTAATTTTCTATGTATTTTTATTTTGTATGTTCAGGGTTTAAGTAAATTAAAGCTCAATATTTAGTAGCTCACCACTTAATTGTAACACTGTTAATTCAGCTGTTTTAGCAGCATATTTCGCCTGATTTCTATTCAATTCTGAGTTGATTAAATTTAACTGTGCTTGTCTAAATTCTATAGAAGTAGCTTGTCCAAGTTTGTATTTTTCTTGTGTTCTGTTAAAGTTATTTGTTGACGTAATAATATTGTTTTCCTGTACCTGAAAAATTGTTAATTTATTTTGATAATCATCCCAAGCATTGTTAAAATTACGTTCAATATCAATTACCATAGATTCTTTTTCTAAGGACCTATTTTCTAATTCAATTTTGGCATTGGTTACTCTTGTAGCGGTGGCACCACCGTCAAATAAATTCCAGTTTAAAGAAAGACCTCCAGACAGACCTGTATTTGTAGAAACAGCTACAAATGAAGCGGCGTTGTTGTTTCCTTTATTCCATCCGTAAGACCCTGTTAGTCCAAGACTTGGCAGGTATCCAGATTTGTTGGCTTTGACTATAAATCTATTGATCATGATGTTCTTATCAAGCTGTAATAAATTTACATTATTTGACTTCATCTTGTCAACTAAGTCGTTCTGATCAATGTTTAATTTAAAATCTACAGTGGTATCTACACGAAACTCTGAAGAAATTACATTTCCTAAAACAACATTTAAATCTCGCTTTGTGTTCACTAATAGCTGTTTGGCATTAATTAGATTAATGCTGTCATTATTAATGTCTACTTGAGCATTTAATACATTAAGCATGGTTCCTTGTCCATATTCAAACTGATAGCTGGCTCTTGTTATTCTGTCTTTTGATATTGTTAATGTTTTTTCTAATACAGTAACATTTTCTGTTACTTGCGCTACATTATAATAGACAACATATAATTGAGCAATGGTGTTTTCTATGGTTTCTCTTGCCTGTAATTCAGATAACTTATACGTTTCTTTTAATCTTTTGTAATCATAGTACCTACCTAATCCATCAAATAATGTGTAATTTAAGTTGATGGAGGCATTATAGCGAGAACTTTTTGCTCCATTTAATGCTGTTGATTCTCCGTTTGCAAATTCAGCTTCAAGATTATCTCTATTGAAGGTAGCACCAGAGGAACTACTAACTGTTGGTAAATAGCCAGAATTTAAAATGCTTGCATTATTCTTTGCTATTTCTTTATTGTTGGAAATAATTTTAATTCCATAATTATTCTCTAAGGCTAATTCAATTGCTTCAGAGACTGACACTAATTTTTGAGCAGTAATTGACGTCATACAAAATGACATAAAAACGAATACTATTTTTCTAATCTTCATTTGATAAATTTATTCTGTAGTTACACGTTCTACTTCTTCTTTGGTAATTTTGTTTCCTGTCCATAACCATTTGGCTGTTGTTTTTACACTATTGCTAAAAGCTAAGAATATTGGCAGTACAATAAGTGTTAATACTGTTGCAAAACCTATTCCGTAAGCAATTGATATTGCCATAGGAATTAAAAACTGTGCCTGTCTACTTTCTTCAAAGATTAAGGGTGCTAGACCAGCAACAGTTGTAATAGATGTTAAAAATATGGCTCTAAATCGTGCACGCCCTGCTTCATATAAAGCATTGTCATAGGTCATGCCTTCTCGAAGATTATTATTAAATTTACCTATGAGCACAAGTCCATCGTTTACCATAATTCCTATCAAAGCAATAATTCCAAGCATAGATAAGACGTTTACCGGAAAATCATGAATCCAATGCCCCCATGCAACAGCTGGTAAGCTTAGAGGAATTAGAAATAATAGCAATAGAGGTTGGCTATAACTTCTAAATGTAAATGCAATAACAATATAGATTAATAAAAGCACGATTAATCCAACGGGTTTAAGAGAATCATTCAGTTTTGAGAACTCTCTATTCTGTCCCTCAAATGATGGAGTTACCGTAGGGTATTTAGCCAAAATTTCTGGCATAATCTCATTTTCAATTTCATCCATTATATCTGTAGAACTGGTTTTCTTAGGATCTTTAATATCTGCAGAAACCTGAATTTCTCGTCTACCTTCTAGATGATTAATAGCAACATCACCACGGGCTATCTCATAACTTGCAATTTCTTTGAGAGGAACTCTACCACCGTTAGGTACTAAAATACGCATATTGTCTAAACTTTTTATAGAAGAGCGATTCTCTCTATTGTAGCGTATCCAAACTCTAATTTCATCTTGTCCGCGTTGAAAACGTTGTGCTTGAGAACCAAAGAATCCAGCTCTAACTTGGGTCATTACTGTTCTCAAGTTTAAACCTAATGCATAGGCTGTTTCATTTAGTTTTATCCGTATCTCTTTAATACCTGCCGGGTCATTATCTGTAACATCTTTCAATAAAACATTGTTTTCAAGACGCTCCTTTAATGCTGTTTTAACTGCCTTTAATTCGGTAATGTTATTTCCTAAGAATGAAATTGAGACAGGGCTACCTCCAAAGTTACCTCCACTCCCAAATACTAAACTTTCAACACCAAAAATAAGTCCAACCCGTTCTTGTATTTTGTTGGTTACAAGTCTAGAAGTAATTTCGTTTGGTCTTTCTTCTCCTTCCAATAAGTTGATAGATAATGAAGCTGATGAAGACCCTGGGCCTACGTTTTTGATGATGTTTTTTACTAACTGTTTTTCTCCATCACTACCAAAATACTCTTCAGATATTTGGTCTGTAACTTCAATAGCTCTTTGTTCAATCAATGAAATAATACTGTCTGTTACTTTCTCATTGGTGCCATTTGGCATATTTAAAGAAATTCTAACTTGATCACTTGCTATTTGCGGAAAAAAGGCTCCTCTAATAATTCCTCCTCCAAAACTACCATATGTTAAGATTAAGAAAACAACAAATATAGAAAAGGTGAAAAACTTATGTTGTAATGCAAAACGCAAGGATGGGCTGTATAATGTATCTCGAAGCCATCTCATGATTGCATCTCCCAACCTATTTATATAACGCAATTTTGAGAAGATCTTTTGAAAAGCACCAGCCAATCCTGCTTTTGGTGTATTATTTTGTTTTCTAAGTGCCTTAGAATGGGCTAGGTGAGCTGGAAGAATAATTAGGGCTTCTACTAATGATACTGCTAAGGTTAAGATTACAACTACAGATACTTCACCAAAGAATTCTCCGATACCCCCGTCTAGGAAAAGAAAGATTGAAAATGCTAAAATAGTTGTTAAAATAGCTGAAACAATTGCTGGTAGTACTTCCATAACACCATCAATGGCCGCCTGTTCTGGAGTTTTTCCTTTCTCATAATGCTGGTAAATATTTTCTGCAATTACAATACCATCATCTACCAAAATTCCAATAACAATGATCATTCCAAACAATGAAAGCACATTAACAGTAACGTTAAAATAGCCTGCAAGCATAAACATTCCCAAAAATGCTATTGGTAAACCAAAAGCAACCCAAAAAGCCAAACGTGTGTTTAAAAATAAAGACAAGAACATAAGCACTAAAATCATCCCTATGATGGCATTTTCTGTGAGTAAGTTTGTTCTCTCTACTAAGGTGATTGACAAATCACGTATGATATTTATTTCAACATTGTCATATTTTTGATTGAAATCAATGATGTATTCTTTAGCCTTATCTGCGGAGGTAATTAGATCTTCAGTATTAGTGCTTGTAATAGTAACATTAATAGATAGATTTCCGTTAAAGTAATTTGCATTGGGTGTTTCTGAAAATTTATCTTGAACTTTAGCAATATCTTTTAATCTTATAATACGTCCGGAAGCATCTGATTTTACAATTAAATTAGATAATTCATCAGCATAGTAAGAACGTGAATTTGCTCTAATTAAATACTCTTCAGTACTTGTCTTGATGGTTCCACCTGTAGTGATTAAGCTAGATTCATTTACTGCTTGCGATACTTCAGCAAAAGATAAATTATAGGCCAACAGGTTTGTTTCATTAATGGCTATTTCTATTTCCTCTTCTGGATATCCAGTGATTTGGATTTGGGAAATACCATCTATACCGCGAAGGTCATTCTCTACTTGCCTGCCTATTTGTTTTAATGTAGCTAACGGAATATTATTCCCACTAATAGAAAAAGTAATGGTAGGTCTTAATGCTTCCAGTTTAGAAACAATTAAAGGTTCCATACCTACAGGAAAAGTAGGCACTCTGTCTACAGCATTTTTGACTTCCAAAAGCATGAAGTCTATATTTTTACCTTTTTCTATTTCTACATTAATATTTCCACTATTCTCACGTGAAGTAGAGGTAACTCTATCTACCCCATTTAAGCCTTTTAGATTGTCTTCAATTTTGAGAATAATTCCTTCTTCAACTTCTTGAGGAGATGCCCCAGGATACGTAACATTAATGCTAATGTTTTTAGAATCTACTAGAGGAAAAAAAGAAGAATTTAGTTTATAGGCACCAACGCCACCAAAGATTAAAAATGCTATTACAATAACATTAACGGCTACACTATGTTTTATAAAGTAAGCAATAAGCTTTCTCATGTCTTATTTAGTTTTGTTAGATTTTATTGATGTGCTCTCTTTTTTTTCCTGTAAAGGCTTTACCATCATTCCTTCATAAGCTCCAGGAAAAGGACTAGAAAGTATAATGGTTCCGTCTGGAACCTCTTTTAAAACAACCTTTGTGTTTGAAAAGTACACAGGTCTAACATCAATCATATCTAATACACTATCTCTAACAATAAAAATTTTATCCTCTTCTAATAACAAACTTCTGTTAATCTCTATAGCGTTTTTTTCTTTTTTTGCGTTTAAATTAGCTTCCAAATACATTCCTTCTTTTAAACTGCTATTTTTTATTTCTATGTAAACCGTTATAGTTTGTGTAGCTGAATTAATACTTCCATTAACTCTAGAAACTATACCTGTGTATTTTTTTGTGCGTTCTAGATTATTTAACTCAACAGTCTCACCAACTTCTAAAAGACTTGCAAAGGTTTTGCTTAGTGATACCTCCATCTCGTATACTAAAGGATCTATAAATTCCCCTAATTTTTGATTGCTGCGTATTAAAGTACCTTCAGTAACCAAAGCTTCTGTAAGTATTCCTTTAAAAGGAGCACTTATGGTGTATTTAGATAATCTCTGCTCTAAATTTTTAACAGTATAATAGTTAGAAACAATGTTTCTCCCAGTAATGAAATAGTTTTCTTTTTCAGAAATCATTTTTGGAAGTTTTGGAGTTGATTTATTAAGATCATAACTTTTTAAATAGGTTTCCCATTTTAAAAATACTTCTGGGAAATCTAAACGAATATCTGCCAGAACAGCAGCTATTGAATTATATAAATTGCTTTTTGCTAACTGAACATTAGCATAGTACTCTGTATCATTAATGGTTATAAGAGCTTCATTTTTTTGATATTTTTCTCCAGGCTTAAATAATTTTGAGCCAAGTTTAAATATGCCTTGTACTTCAGAATAGATTTCAACTCTTCGCTTTGCAACTAGATTTCCATTGGTAGGAATTATAATTGGAATTGATGTATTTTTAGCGATATCTACAAAAACAGTTTTTATAACTTTAGAAGGTACTTTTCTAGTTTTACTTTTACTATTAATGATCATTTTTGCCCCATAAATAGCACCGGTGATAAAAAGTACTCCAAGTATGGCAAGAATTAGCTTTCTCATGTAATATTTTATTAAATTTTACACAAAAATAACCTTATGCTTAAGGTCCTAATGTTAAATAAAAGCTAAAGTGATAAGTTTTTTATGTGAATTTTAACTATTGAAATCAATGACTAAACCTTGTTTTTATTATATTTGTACATATAAAAACACAACATGAAAACAACATTACTATTATTTTTTACTTTAATTTCTTTTGGGCTTTCTGCTCAAACAACACACCCTCTTGGTTGGGCAAATGATGGAAGTAGTAACAACCAAAGTATAACTATAGAGCAGGGAGATACTATCATTTGGACTTGGGGTTCAGGTAGTCATAATTTAAGAGCTACTTCAGGGACAGAATCATTTGACAGTGGTTACTTTACTGGTTCAGGAAATACATTCACATATACTTTTAACCAAGTAGGATCTACTGATTATGTTTGTGATCCACATTCAGGTAATATGAACGGAACTGTAACTGTTACCTCAACTGCCGGAATTTCTGAAAATAAATTATTAAGTTTTGAGATGTATCCAAATCCAGTTTCAGATGTATTGAATATTCAATTACCAACAGGTACAGAAAAAGCTGAAGTTGGTGTTTTTGACTATACAGGAAGATTGGTAACATCAAAAATTATTTCATCTAACGATACTAGTATAGATGTTCAAAAATTATCTAATGGAATCTATCTAATTAGAGTGTCTTCTGATGCTAAAATTGGAGCACAAAGATTTATTAAAAATTAAAAATTTTTATAAAATAAACAAACCGATTGTGAAAACAATCGGTTTTTTTTATGCCTTTTTTAAGTTAAGTTTGTAGTCAAATATTTCCCTTAACAAAAAAAACATGAATTATATACTTTTTGATGGTGATGTGAGAGTTTCACTTTTACCTTTCACATATACAAGACCTGTAGCAGATATTCGTATTGGAATTTTAACCATTCGAGAAAAGTGGGAAAAATATCTAAGCAACACTACAACAACAATTACAGAAGAATATTTAGAAGCTAAGTACCCAATGGTTGAGCTAGGAGAAAATGTATTGATAAATGCTTCTTATTTACCAACCAAAAGGTTGGTAGAACAAGTAACAAATTTATCAAAAAACCAAGCTATTTTTAAGGGTGAAGAAGTGATTGCTTTTTTTACTTCAGATACTCAAGAGGACGTAGATTTTAAATCGTATGATCAAATTGAATTCCAAGAAGAATTGTTGCAGATAAAGAATACTTGGGATATTTTCTTGTTAAATGATTTGGCAATTCAGGCTGATTTTGATTTAATTACACAGGAGCAAACATCTCAGCCAATACCAGAAGGAGTTCAGGTAATTAAGAAAGAAAATATTTTTATTGAGGAAGGAGCTATTGTTTTGTTATCTTCATTAAATGCTTCAAATGGTCCAATTTACATAGGTAAAAACGCAGAAATTATGGAAGGTTGCTCAGTAAGAGGTCCTTTAGCAATGTGTGAAAATTCAGTCTTGAAAATGGGAACTAAAGTTTATGGAGCCACCACTCTCGGGCCGTTTTGTAAAGTAGGTGGAGAAATAAAAAATTCTGTTTTATTTGGCTATTCTAGTAAAGGTCATGAAGGTTTTCTTGGAGATTCAGTTGTAGGCGAATGGTGTAATATTGGAGCAGATACAAATACATCAAATTTGAAAAATAATTATGCTGAGGTAAAACTTTGGAATTATCAAATGGAAAAATTTACAAAAACTGGCTTACAGTTTTGTGGTTTAATGATGGGAGATTACTCTAAATGTGCCATTAATACAATGTTTAATACAGGAACTGTTGTAGGTGTAAGTACTAATGTTTTTGGAAGTGGATTTCCAAGAAACTTTGTTCCTTCTTATAGTTGGGGTGGCGCTGCTAGTTTTTCAACATACCAATTAAAAAAAGTCATTGAAGTTGCTAGAGTTGTCATGAAACGTAAAGATATATTTTTGTCAGAAGTAGATGAAAATATATTACAACATGTTTTCGATGAAACTTCCAAATTCAGAAACTACTAATTTTTTTGTGACGTAGCGTTTTTTTAATATTCTTACAATCACTTATTAAAATTATTGGCATAACAATTGACCTTAAGTTCTCAAATAATTAAATATAATATTTATATCTAGTTGTTTTTCAGAGATTTTGAATATAATATTATTCTGACATTGAATTGTTTATATATAATTTAGTGTCATAATGACAGATAAAAAGAACTATGAGTAAATCAAAAATAGTAACTTTAGACAGTTTGTCTTTAGCTAATATATTAAATGAAGATTCGGAATTAATCCCGTTAATGACTCCTGAAGATGAGGAGATTATTAATAAAGAGGATGTTCCAGGAATTCTTTCCATTTTACCGTTAAGAAATACAGTCTTATTCCCCGGCGTTGTCATTCCTATTACAGCAGGAAGAGATAAATCTATTCAATTAATTAATGATGCGAACAAAGGTGATAAAGTCATTGGAGTTATAGCCCAAAGAGATGAAGATATAGAAGATCCAACATCAGAGGATATTTACAAAACAGGTGTGGTTGCACAAATTTTACGAGTATTAAAAATGCCTGATGGAAATACGACTGTCATTATTCAAGGGAAGAAGCGCTTTGAAATTACAGAAATGATTCAGGATCAACCTTATTTAAAAGCAAAAGTTAAAGAGGCCATTGAAGATAAAGATGTTAAGGATCCAAAAGAATTTGGAGCCATAATAGAATCTATTAAAGAGCAAGCCCTAGAAGTCATTAAGGAAAACCCAATGCTGCCCACTGAAGCTTCTTTTGCGATTAAAAATATTAAAAGTGATTCTTTTTTAGTGAATTTCATCTCCTCTAATATGGAGTTAAGCGTGAGGCAAAAGCAAGTAGTTTTAGAAAAAGACAATCTAAAAGAACGCGCATTGTTAACACTTAAAAATTTAAATAAAGAATTACAGAAATTACAACTACGCAATGATATTCAATCTAAAACACGTTCAGATCTAGATCAGCAACAACGTGAATATTATTTAAATCAGCAATTAAAAACAATTCAAGAAGAATTGGGCGGTGTTAATAATGATGTAGAGTTGGATGAAATGCGTATTCAAGCTAAATCAAAAAAATGGACAAAAGAGGTTGGAGATAATTTTGAAAAAGAATTGGCCAGACTCAGAAGAATGAATCCACAAATGGCAGAATATGGTGTTCAACGCAATTATTTAGAGTTGATGTTAGAATTACCTTGGGGAGAATTTTCTGAAGATAAATTTAATTTAAAACGTGCCGTTAAAATTTTAGATAGAGATCATTTTGGTTTAGAAAAAGTAAAAGATCGTATCATAGAGCATTTAGCAGTCTTAAAATTAAGAGGAGATATGAAATCTCCAATTATCTGTTTGTATGGCCCTCCAGGTGTTGGAAAAACATCCTTAGGGAAATCGGTGGCAGAATCGTTAGGACGTAAATACGTTAGAATGTCTTTAGGTGGTTTACGAGACGAAGCTGAAATTAGAGGACATCGAAAAACATATATTGGTGCCATGCCAGGTCGATTAATTCAGAACTTAAAGAAAGCAGGAACGTCTAATCCGGTTTTTGTTTTAGATGAGATTGATAAATTAGGTCAAAGTCACCAAGGAGACCCTTCTTCTGCGATGTTAGAAGTGTTAGACCCGGAACAAAATACTGCATTTTATGATAATTATTTAGAAGTAGGGTATGATCTTTCGAAAGTATTATTTATTGCTACAGCTAATAACCTAGGGGAAATTCCCTGGGCATTGCGAGACAGAATGGAGATTATTAATGTTAGTGGTTATACCATAGAAGAAAAAACAGAAATTGCTAAAAGACATTTATTGCCAAAACAAGTAAAAGAACACGGTTTAACATCAAAAGAAATTTCAATAGATAAAGCTCAGATTGAAAAAATTGTAGAGGGTTATACAAGAGAATCAGGAGTTCGAGGTTTAGAAAAGCAAATTGCAAAAGTGGTTCGTTTTGCTGCTAAATCTATTGTTTTAGAAGAGGAATATAACATAAAAATAAGCAATAAAGATATCGAAACTATTCTAGGAGCTCCAAGATTAGAAAGAGATAAATATGAAAATAATGATGTTGCAGGAGTAGTTACTGGATTGGCATGGACAAGTGTTGGTGGTGATATTTTATTTATAGAATCTATCTTGTCCAAAGGAAAGGGAACTTTAACTATTACTGGAAATCTAGGAAAGGTAATGAAAGAATCTGCTACAATTGCAATGGAATATATCAAAGCAAATGCAGATGATTTTGGTGTTAACCCTGAAATAATTGAGAAGTATAATGTTCATATTCATGTTCCGGAAGGAGCTACACCAAAAGATGGACCAAGTGCAGGAGTTACTATGTTAACCTCCTTGGTTTCTGTGTTTACACAACGTAAAGTGAAAAATAAATTGGCCATGACTGGCGAAATTACCTTACGTGGAAAAGTGTTACCAGTAGGTGGAATTAAAGAAAAAATTCTAGCTGCTAAAAGAGCTAATATTAAAGAAATTATGTTGTGTAAAGACAATGAAAAAGATATTGCTGAAATTAAAAAAAGCTATTTAAAGGGATTAAAATTTCATTATGTAACAGAAATGCATGAGGTGATAGATGTTGCATTGACAAAACAGAAAGTAAAGAACGCAAAAAAATTAGTTTAAAAAAAAGCCACTCATTGAGTGGCTTTTTTAATACGTGTATTTAAATATTTTCATTGTTTTAATAACTGTTTGTAAAGCTCTAATGTGTTCTCTACAGTATCATGAATATGATATTTTTTTTCAATTCTTTTTTGAGCATTAATTCCCATTTGCTTTCTTAGCTCAGCGTTATTCACTAAGCTCGAAATTGCTTTCCCAACAGCCTTTGGATTTTTAAGAGGTGTAATGATTCCAGAATTTTCATCAATCAATTCAGTACAACCCCCTGCATCTGTCATTATAATTGGTTTTCCGACAGACATGGCTTCACTAATAGCTCTACCAAACCCCTCACTTAATGATGTTTGAACGTAAAGATTACTTCCCTTAATTAATGAAACAGCATCAGGTCTTAATCCAAGTAAATGGATCTTGTTTTTTATAGGGCTTTCGTTCTTGTACTTTTCTAAACCCTTGTTAATAGTGTTTTTTCCAAAAATAATATAATGAACTTCTTTTCCTGTAGCTAGATATTGAGATGATTTTATGAAGTCAACAATTCTTTTATTTTTTGTGTTTGTACCGGCAAACGCTACCACAATACTATCTTTTGAAATACCAATAGAAGTGTAATCAAAAGGTATTATGTCTTTAAACCAATCTGGGTTGTAGCCTTTATAAATTTTTACAACTTTATGTTTATTTTTTTTAAAAAGTTGTTTTTTTACATGTTGAAAAACATAGGTACTGTTGCAAATAATTTTTTCAACTCTTGGATTTAAATAGGTTAAATAAGAACTTAAATCATGCCAATATAAGCTTGCAGATCCAAAATAGGTAATTAATTTAACTTGTTCCTTCTTAACAGCAACAATACAATTTCTTAAAGATTTCCCATCTAAGACATGTAAAATATCAATTTTACAATCTCTAATTGTATTTTTAATCTCTTTAATATATCGATTATCAATCCTTGTTTTTGGGTATACAAGAGAATTGTCAATTCCTTTTTTGTCAAAAAATTGTTTGATTTGATCACTATAAAAACCAAGTACTTTGATATTAATGCCGTTGCTTTTTAATAAACAAATCATTTCAATTTGAGCTTGATAAACACTAAACGGACCCTTACAATTAATTGTTACTAATACATTCATCTAATGGTCTTTTCTAATTTAATAAGTTGAAAATTTTCTTAGCTAATGGCTATTTGAAAATTTTCTTAGATAATTCCCAATATACATCCATTTCAGATAGTGACATCTCTGTTAATTCTTTTCCTTCTTTTTTTGCAGCTTTCTCCAAATATTGAAAACGATTGATAAACTTCTTATTTGTTTTTTCTAAAGCATTCTCGGGGTTCACATTAATGAATCGGGCATAATTTATCATTGAGAATAATACATCACCAAATTCAGATTCAATAGTTTCCTTTTTTCCTTTTTTAATTTCTTCATTAAGTTCAGACAACTCTTCTTGAACTTTATCCCAGACCTGATGAGGCTCTTCCCAGTCAAAACCAACACCAGATACTTTGTCTTGAATTCTGTTAGCTTTTACAAGAGCAGGAAGACTTTTAGGTACGCCCTCTAAAACAGAGTTTTTACCTTCTTTAAGTTTTAGTTTCTCCCAGTTTTGCTTTACCTCCTCTTCATTGTTAACTTCAACGTCGCCATAAATGTGGGGATGACGAGCTATTAGTTTTTCAGAAATAGCATTTGCAACATCTCCAATGTCAAAGGCTTTTTTTTCAGAACCAATTTTGGC
>CESI01046691.1_pt1 | contig 14007 bp, 8 predicted proteins | sample 356301 | NCBI WGS metagenome assembly CESI01 (sample SAMEA2621423, study PRJEB7988) | marine metagenome | biome: marine biome (ENVO:00000447); feature: deep chlorophyll maximum layer (ENVO:xxxxxxxx); material: "saline water (ENVO:00002010), including plankton (ENVO:xxxxxxxx)" | depth 40 m | reverse complement strand
TTTTTATTGGAGGCTACTCTGCTGGTGCTGTTGCTGCAATTCATTCAGCCTATATTGATTCCATCTCAAATTTACCTGTTTTTATATCATACATAGACATTCTAACTGGGCAATCTGTTGACTTTAATCCACAAGATCTTGTAAATACAATTGGCGGTAATTTAGAGGGAGATGTTGGTAATTATGGGTTTTCATCAGAAGTAAGTGGTGTTATTAATTTTGCTGGAGGAATTAATGATATTAACTGGATAGATATTAGTGATGAACCAATAGTAAGTTGTCAAGGAGATGCAGATCAAACAGTTAATTATAACTGTGGTCCAGGACTAAATATTCCAACAGTATTCACTCTATGTGGAGCAGCTGAGATACATCCTAAGGCTAATGTTGAAGGAGTAATAAATAATTATTTAGTGTTTACGGGAGAAGAGCATGAATGGTGTAGTGCAGGAAATAACAGCCCATTATTTTTACAAGCACTTGATTTTACTAGTGCTTTCTTATTTCCATTATTACCCTGTAATAGTACAACATCAATTTCAGAAAAATATGCAAGAAATAAGCAGCTTATTCGCATAACAGATATGCTTGGGAAAAACGTTAATACAATAAGCAATAGTCCTTTTTTTTACATCTACGATGACGGTAGTGTAGAAAAGAGAATCATACTAAATTAATTGGCGAAACACAATAAATTAGTAAAGGAAGGGGAGCTTATTGCCTTTATGTTTTTGCGAAGAGATGGATTTACAATTCTAGAAACAAATTGGATTTTTCAGAAAACTGAAGTTGATATTATTTCTAAAAAAGATGGTTTTCTTATTTTTACAAAAGTAAAAACTAGAAGAAGTAAGAAATTTGGGAAACAATCGGATGCTATCCATAAGCAGAAAATAGCAATCTATAAATATGCTGCTAAAGACTATTTGGTTCAGCACACAGACAAAGGTAAATTAGAAATTAGGTTTGATATAGTTAATATTACTATTGGAAAAGATGAAACTGAAATAAAACATATCCCAAATGCTTTTTAAGTATCTTTGCTAAAATTTTCAAGATGAGAAGAGAAGGCAAAACTAGAAGAGGCTTTAGTGAAAAACAAAATCCTAAAATAAAATCTTCATTTCGTAATAGGCAGAATGAAAAAAAATCTGTGGACGATGGAAAAATGAGATTGAATAAATTCATCGCTAATTCAGGAATTTGTAGCAGAAGAGAGGCTGATAAATTTATTGAAGCAGGTGTAGTTACAGTAAATGGTGTTGGGGTAACTGAAATGGGATTACGAGTAAGCAAAACTGATGAAATAAAATTTAATGGACAAAGACTAAAATCAGATACACCAAGATATGTGCTATTAAACAAGCCTAAAAACTACTCGGGTAGAGTGGACAGTGCTTCAAGTACTACCTCGGTAATGCAATTAATAAAACACGCTTGTAAAGAAAGAGTTTTCCCTGTAGATAAACTAAATAAAACAGAAACTGGATTGTTGCTTTTCACAAATGATACTGACTTAGCAAAAAAACTAGGAGCTTCTAAAAAAAATATTAAAGAAATTTATCAAATCACACTTGATAAAAACTTAAGTCAATTGCATCTAGAAAATATTCGAGAAGGGGTTTTTATGAATGGAAGAACCATTAAATTAGATTTAATATCATATATAAATGGGAAAGATAAAAACGAGATTGGTATTGAAAATAGCAATGGAGGAATAAAACTAGTAAAGCAGTTATTCGAAAAAATAAACTATAAAATAATAAAATTAGATAGAGTGTTTTTAGGAGGATTAACTAAGAAGGATTTACCAAGAAAACATTACAGACATCTTACTCAAGATGAAATAAATATTCTAAGAAGGCTTTAATTTATACCAGAACTGAATCTCTTTCGTTATTGTTTTGATTATCGTATTTTTATCGACCTAATGAAACAATTAATTAAACTCATTTTACAAGCAATTTTAGGAACTAGTCTACTAGTACTGATTGCAGGATTTATTATTACCTATTTTTTTAGCGAAAATGTAGAAAAAAAAGTGATTACTAAAATCCAAGAGAAAATGACATCTGATGTAAGACTAGATGATGTTACTTTTAGTTTATACGAAAAGTTTCCTTCTGCATCAGTAAAAATAAGCAGTTTACTCGCTTTTGAAAAAAAGGGATTCAATAATGATACTCTCTTTTATGCAAAATCAACATACATTGAACTTAGTATCATTGATATTATATTAAGTTCTATTGACATAAAAAAAGTGGTAGTTGATAACGGTAAAATCAATATAAAATATGACACAGAGAATAAACCAAATTTTTCTATTTTTAAAACTAATGAAAAAAGTAAAAATAAATTAATACTTAACAACTTAATACTAATTGACACACATGTTAGCTTCAGCAAAAAAGGGGTTACTATTAATTGGGAAATACAAGAGGGAATTCTTGACTTAAAAGAAGAGAGTCTAAACATAAATGCTAAATTATTTTCTGAAAAATTAATAGTAAACAATAAAAATTATATTAACAAAAAACAAATAATAATGCAGGCTTCTTTAGAACTAAAAAAAGACAGCATTCTAATTCAAAAAGGATCAACATTACATATTGAAAATGTTAAAACTGAATTATCAGGAGAAATTATTAATGGGAAAATAATTGACCTATATTTTTCTTGTAAAGATCAAGAGTTAAATAATATTATTAAAAATACACCTGTACATCTTAAATCAATTTACAACTCATTTAAAGCAAATGGTATTTTAAATTGTAACGGAAATATTAAAGGATTAGTTAGTAAAGAATCTAATCCATATCTTGAAATGAATTGTAATATTAAAAAAGGGAATTTCCATCTAAAAAGCCAACCATTTATACTGAAAAATGTTAGTTTAAACTCAAAAATAAATAATGGAGAGCAAAGGGATTTTCAAAATACAAAAATTGAAATTAGTGATTTTTCTGCAAAAACAGAAAATGGGTTTATTAAGGGAGATTTTAGTATTCAAAATTTAAATAAGTATTATTTAATAGCTAAACTAAATTCCAGTTGGGATTTAGCTAAAATTAACTATTATTTTAATGATACTCCATTTTTTAATTTACAAGGTAAATTAAATGCTAATACCAAATATTCAGGATATCTTTCGTTTGATAGTAAGTTCACGAATTATTTCCTAGAATCTAGCCATACGTCAAAGACTAACTTTAAAGAAGTAAGTTTTATTTATGAGGGGGTCCCTTTTACATTTAATTTTAATACTTTAGAATGTATATTTAAGAGTAATCGAATTGAAATAAAAAATAGTGATATGACAATTGCTGATAGCGACCTTAACTTTACTGGTGATATCACAGATTTAATTGGATACATTCTTAAAAAGAAAGATAATATTGATATTACGGGAAAGCTAAAGTCAACATATATGAAGTTTGATGAGCTGATTTCATTAAAAGATACAACTAAAGAAAAAGGAGTAGAAGTGTTCCCTAATTGGATTAATGCAGACCTAAACACAAACATTACAAACTTTAGTTATAATGACTTTATTGCTTCAGATATCACAGGGCAATTAACCTATAAAAACCGAACCTTTAAAGGAAAATATATAAAATTAAAATGCTTAAATGGGAATATAGCTGGAAACTTCAAATTATTTGAATCGTATAATAAGTTAAAATTATTTTCACAACTAAAAATCAAACAATTAAATATCCGAAATGCCTTTTTGGCTTTTAATAATTTCAATCAAGATTTTATAACCGCCGAACATATTAAGGGAATTGGTACCGCCGAAATACAAATGCAATCTAGTTGGAAGCCTGGATTTATTTTTCAAGAAGAAGATCTAAAACTAACCTCACATTTAATTATTGAAAAAGGAGAGCTAATACAGTTTAAGCCACTTGAGAGCCTATCAGATTATGTCAGTCTTGAAGATTTAAAAACAGTAAGATTCTCAACTCTAGAAAACACAATTGAGATTGATAATAAGGTGGTTACTATTCCAACTATGGAAATAAAATCATCTGCATTATCTGCTTTCATATCAGGAAGTCATAACTTTGAACAAGAAATAAATTACCGAATTAAGCTCTTACTCTCAGAATTAATGTCAACTAAATTCCGAAGAAAAAATACTCAAATTAAAAAAACTGAATTTGGAGAGGTAAATGAAAATGGAAAGATATTTAACACCATCTATTTCAAGATGACTGGGAACTCTGAAAACCCAAATATTTTATTTGATGGGATACGATTTAGAGAAGATATAAAAAAAGGTATTACAAAAGAAAAAAACAAAATTAAAAACATCATTAATGAAGATATCTTATTAAATAAGAAAAAAGAAAAGAAAGAAAAAGGGCAAGATATTATTATTGAATGGGAAGATAAATAAACAATAAAATGAATATCTATTCTAAAAAACAAAAATGGAAATTTACACTATTAGGGTTTGCAATTACTATTGGAATATCATCTCTTTTTGTAACGAATCGTTTAGTAAAGCAACTAAAAAATGAAGAGCGAAACAAGATGGAACTTTGGGCTCATGCAACTAAACATTTAGTTAGTATTACTGGTGAAGGGGATTACTCTTTAGCTATAAAAGTAATTTCAGAAAACAGAAATATACCTGTAATTTTAGTAGATGAGTGCGATAGTATTTTAGAGCATAGAAACTTCAACTACTATAGCAAATTAGATAGTTTTTTATTAAAAATAAATCTAATAAAGGAAAAAGAAATTACAAAATCTTACCTGAGAAACGAATTAATAGAAATACGAGCAGGAGAAGAAATCCCAATTGAAATTAATATAATTGGCGATAAACAATGGATTTACTACAAAGATTCAGCATTGCTTTACCAGCTAAGATACTATCCGATTTACCAATTAGGATTTATTGTTTTATTTATGTTTATCGCATATTTTATGTTCAGTGCTAGCCGTAATTCTGAGCAAAATAAAGTTTGGGCCGGAATGGCAAAGGAAACAGCTCACCAGATAAGCACTCCATTATCATCATTAATGGCCTGGGTAGAACTTCTAAAAGAGAAAGAAGGAACACAAAGCATGGTTTTTGAGATGGAGAAGGATATTAAAAGATTAGAAACCATTACAGATAGATTCTCAAAAATTGGGTCAAAATCAGTATTAAGTGACGTTGATGTAGTACAATTAATTAGCTATTCGATAGAATACTTAAAATCTAGGATGCCTGTCAATACTTTATTTACGCTTGATTTTCCATCAAAAAAAATTATCATGCCTGTAAATAGTATATTACTAGAGTGGGTAGTAGAAAATTTAGTGAAAAATGCAGTAGACTCTATGAAGGGAAAAGGAGAAATTAAAATCTCAATTACAGAAGACACTAATAATCTTATCCTAAATATTTCAGATACAGGAAGGGGGATTGACCGTTCAATCCTGAAAAATATATTTAAGCCTGGAGTAACTTCAAAAAAGAGGGGTTGGGGGCTAGGACTTTCTCTATCAAAACGAATAGTTGAGCAATATCATAAGGGAAGTATTTTTGTAATGCAATCCAAGAAGGGAGTAGGTACAACCTTTTGCATACAATTGCCTAAAAATCTAAATTCTACAACTTCTTAAATTATTTTTATTCAGATAGTTCTGATGATATTCTTCTGCCCTATAAAAAATTGAAGAATAAATTACCTGAGTAACAATTTCCTTTTTCCAATTTTCCTGCTGTTCATTTATCGATTGTTCCGCCTCTTTCTGTTGCTGCTCATTATGATAAAAAATAATTGAACGATATTGCGTTCCAATATCAAATCCTTGCCTATTTAATGTAGTTGGGTTATGATTTTTCCAAAACAGATTAAGCAAAGTAGAATAATTAACTTTTTCTGGATTAAAATACAAATCAACAACCTCAGCATGTTTGGTAGCTCCGCTACAAACATCCTCGTAAGTTGGCATACAAGTATCACCTCCCATATAACCAACTCTAGTAATATAAACTCCTTCAGTTGCTTTAAATAACTTCTCAATACTCCAAAAACAACCAGCTCCAAAGGTCGCTCTTTGGAGCTTAGAGTGAGCTTTAAAGCGTATACTCAGTGAATTTACACAGTGGCGCATATCTTTTTCAGTCATTTTTTCTCCTTCAAAAACATGTCCTAAATGACCATCACATTTTTTACAACAAATTTCAGTTCTTACTCGCACTCCACTTAAATCATCGTAGCGAGTAATTGCTCCATCAATTTCATCATCGAATGAAGGCCAGCCACAACCAGAATTAAATTTAGTATTAGACTCATAAAGTGGATTCTCACATGCCCGACAAATAAAAAACCCAGCCTCAAAGTGCTCATTATATTCTCCGCTAAAGGGAGCCTCTGTTCCTTTATCCTTAAGTACATGTTTTTCCTCTGGAGTAAGATGTGAGAGATAATCTTTAATCATAAGACCAAAAATAGTAAAATAATTCGTTTCCAGTTAATTTTTTAATCACTTGATAAGTGGGAATACAAACTATTCAATGAGATATTCGCATCAAAAAATATCAAATCTATTATTGAAATTACGAAAGAGGAATTCCTGAAATTTCTGAAATTGATCTAATTATATTTTGAAACATACTTTAGATCAAAATTTAATACCTCAAACTATAATAATTCTCCTTTATTATTATAATTAATATACTATTCAAACTTATGAAATACGCATGAAGCTTGAAAGCTTTTTTATATTAGCCGAACATTTAAAACTACTATTTTGGCAAGTATCTATATCCATATCCCCTACTGTAAACAGAAATGTACTTATTGTAATTTCCATTTCAGAATTGCACAAAATGATAGGCAAGAAATGTTAAAAAGCATTAAAAAAGAAATAAAAATGAGAAATTCCTACTTAAATGATGACAAAGTTAGCTCTATTTATTTTGGAGGTGGAACACCATCAGTTCTTAATAAAGAAGAAATAACAAGTTTAATTAATACTATATATGATAATTTTAAGATTGATACTGATGCTGAGATAACACTGGAATGTAATCCAGATGACCTAGATAAAAAAAAACTTATAGAACTTAAAGAAGTTGGCATTAGTCGTTTAAGTATTGGAATTCAATCTTTTGATGATAAATATTTAAAGTTAATGAATCGATCGCATAATGCAAAGGAAGCCTTTAGCTGTATTCAGACTGCAAAGGAAGTAGGTTTTGAGAATATTAGTATTGATTTAATTTATGGACTACCAAATCAGAGTAATAGAAATTGGGAGGAAAACTTAGCCAAAATGCTAAATTTAGATATCCAACATTTTTCCGCCTACTCATTAACAGTAGAAAATAAAACCAAATTAAAATATCAAATTGACAATAAAATTATTAAACCTTTAGATGATAAAATTACAGTTAAACATTTTAATACTTTGATAGAAAAGGCTAGTAAAAACAATTTTGTTCATTATGAAATTTCAAATTTTGCTAAAGAAGGATTCTTTTCCAAGCATAACACTGCCTATTGGGAAAATAGACATTATTTAGGAGTAGGTCCCTCTGCACATTCCTTTAATGGAAATAGTAGACAATGGAATATAGCTTCCAACAAAAAATACATTGAAAAGGTAAATTCAGATGACTCATATTTTGAATCCGAAAAACTTAGCAATACTCAAAAATACAATGAATATATTTTTACAGCTTTAAGAACAATTTGGGGAGTTGAACTAGAATACATCAATCATCAATTTGGGAAAAAAAAGCTAAACTATTTCAAAAAACAGGTAATAAACTGGGAAAATAAAGGTAGTGTACATGTTCAAAATGGTAAATATACGCTTACCAAATCAGGGAAGCTATATGCTGATGCTATTGCTTCAGACTTATTTATTGTATAAAATTCTTTTAAAATAAGATTCATACTGATTTACAATAATTGGCCACCTATAAAATTCATCTACTCTTGTAATATTATTTTTTGTAAATTCTGTTTTAGTGTTTGTAATCTCAATATCATTTAAAATCTCTGATAATATACTAGCACTTTTAAAATAGTAAGCATTTTCTTTCACAACTGATCTGTTAAAATCATTATCGTGTGCTAAAATAAGTGTATTTGAAGCCATCGCCTCAATTAAAGCGGGGTTTGTACCGCCTACTGAGTGCCCATGTAAATAGTATCTTGAAAAATATCTAATATTATCAAGATATTGTTTATTAAAAATACCTCCAAGAAAAAAAATATCATTGCCTCTGTACTTATCCTTCAAAAAATCACCATATTCTGTTAGGTGATTTCCAATAACAAAATAAGGCACTTTAATTTTACTATCAATATAAGCTTGGAACATCATCTCTAAATTATTTTCTGGTTCTAATCTTGCAATTGTTAACAGATAATTATCAGGCTCCAAACCAAATTCAATTAAACAATTCGAATTAGGAGTAATATTACCAATAGCTCCGTATGGTATAAATTCAGAATTTCTATTATATTCATCATAAATATAATTTTTAATTCCAATATTATCTGCAATTAAATAATCAGAGTGCATAACCCCATACTTTTCGAGCATCTTAGTGGTTTTCTGAATAATCATATTCCACTTAGAGCGCTTCCACTCAAGTCCATCAAGATTAGTTACTATGATTTTATTTTTATGATTGCAAAATATTATTGATAAAGAAGAAGTAATTAAGCCAAGCTCTAAAATAATATCAAAATCTTTTCTTACTGCATCTTTAAAGCACAAGTAATCATAAATGAAATTAGACGCTGAATTGCCTAAGAAATATTTTAGACTCTTCTTTCGTATTATGCTAACACCCTTATAGTATTTCTCTTTATAAGGGTGAAAATCTGGAGAATAAACAGTCACCTGATTCCCTTTCTCAACCAGACCTACAGAAAGAAACTCAGCACATTGTTCAAATCCTCCATAATTATTAGGGATCCCTCTTGTACCTAAAATAGCAATCTTCATATCATTTTGAAAGAATTAAAAATATAGAAATAGAGATTTATCAAAGGATTAATTAACATATTTCAGTTATTACAATAAAAAAATTAAGTAAACAAAAATATGTTAACATCTTATTTTTCAAATATTTAAAAGTAAGCTAAACGTTATTATATTTGTCATGTCGTAATACTTGTTTTGGGTTGTACTAATCTTTCATAATATTGTACAACATATAAAGCCCTCACTTCTGTGAGGGCTTTCTCTTTACAATTTCTTATTATTATCTTGTTATTTCTGATTCGTTTGCTGCTAAAAAGCGAATACCAATCATAAATTCATGTGATCCTGATGAAACAATACTCATATCAGAAGATGGAATATCATATGAATAACCTATTAAATAACGCTCCTTGATAGAATACCCTAATAATACAGCTAGCTCTCCATTATTACGATAATCCATTCCAAACCATAATCTATCATCGTATGTAGTTTTAACACCTAAATCAGCTTGTAAAGGAGCAGATTCTACACCCTTTAATAAAAGAGACGGCTCTATAGACCAGAATGGATTAATGTTATGCTTATAAGCTCCAAGCACATATATATGGCGAGCCAACTTGCCTTTGCTTGCTGAAGAAGGAGTAAGATTATTAGCATCATAAATTGTGCGAAAATCATCATCTATTAAATCTAAATTCATACTAAGTAATTGGGGAATAGCTGCCCCAAAATACCATTTCTCAGCATACATATTAAACCCAAAAGTTGCGTCAGGAGTAGATCTTACTATGTCTCCATTTTTCATGTATGGATCACTTCTATCTTCAAGACTTAATCCTTGAGTTGTAATTTTAAATTGAGTAAAGCCTCCAGACAAGGCAAATGACATCTTAATGGACTCTGTCATAGGAAAAGAATAAGTATAGGATGCAGATCCACCAATTCTACTTGTAGGGCCAGCCTGATCGTTAAATACTAAACCACCTAAACCAACACGTTCACTTTTTTTACCATAAATACTTAAAACAGTAGTACTTGGTGCATCAGAAATGCCTACCCATTGATTACGTATAGTAGTTTTAACTTGATAATAATCATACATTCCTGAAATAGCAGGATTTATTGCGTAATTATTTATCATATGCTGAGTTATCTGTGGTAACTGTTGAGAGAATGAAGATGCTCCGAAACAGATTGAAACAAAAAATAATGCTATCTTTTTCATATTATAAATTTATTTAATAATTGTAATTGGTCCAGTTTGAGGTAAATCTCCATTACCTAGATCAATTATATAGTAATAAGTCCCAACATTTAATTCTTCCCAGTTAAAATCATTGTTAGGATAAGACGGGCCATCGATTTCAAAAATTAACTGACCCCATCTATTAAAGACTTTAACAATTGCATTAGGGTACCTAGATAAGTCCCTAATAACCCATTTATCGTTCATTCCATCTCCATTAGGAGATATTGCATCAAATGGAAGCACCCCTACGGTAATATACACTGAACAATACCCATTACAAATACCATTCGTCACATATAAATTAAACGAATCTGATTGAGTAGGTGTATATGTAAATGAATTATTGTTAGATAGTATCTCTCCATTAGAGTTAGACCACTCATATGAGTTGAAATTATTACTAAGTTCAGATAAGGCAACACTTTCATCTAGTAGGACCGTCAGTTTATCTGCAGAACATTGGGGGCCTAAATTGGTAATTTCAATATTTGCTTTTACAATATGGTTTATTGCACAATTATCATCACTTATTGAAAGATTTAGTAATGTATTAGGAATAAATGATTTATCTGTAATTAAAGTTAAATTAGCTGTACTTGCAATAGTATCTCCGATATTATCTCCACTATTGTAAGTCCATAAATAAGAAAGTCCTAACCTATCCTTAACATTAATATTAATAGTTCCTCCTATACAAATAGTCGTATCATATTCAGCAGAATAATCAGGAAGGAAAACATTTTTATATCCTAAAAGAGTAATTGTTTCAGACACTTTACATCCATTTTTATCAGTAACTACAACGGTATGAGGCGTGTTATCTCCAGCCGTTAGAGATTCTGTGTAGCTATCATTTGCACCATTAGACGTAGCTATATTTGTACTATTATCCCACTCAAAAGTGTAGGTTTTTGTTCCTCCAATAGGGAAAACAATTGCTCTAGAATCATCTAGGGCACAAGTTTCATCATAAGCACTAATATTGATTTCTAACTCATTATCGGGCTCATCAATGAAAATATTTCCTGTAGCATAAGAACACCCATTGTAATCAGTAACAATCACAGAATAATTACCCGTACTTAATCCTATAAAATTAGCTTCTAATATATTATCAATAAAATCTATAACTATACCATTTTCATCTAGTAATTCATAATCATATGTTCCTGGTATTCCTGGTATTTTAGTTCCCCCTGAAGCCATAATCAGAATTCCTCCTGAGCTTTCAGTTTTACACTTTACATCACTAGGGTTAATATCTGATGCTAATATTGTAAGAATATCAGGTTCAATAAGAGTGTAATGAGCTGTATCTGAACAGCCATTATAATCTTCAACAAAACAAGTTTGAATGCCTGCAAAACAGTTAGATGTTGAAGTATTATCTCCATTTGACCAACTATAAGAATAGCCCAGTAAAAAAGGATTTGGATTTGCTGTACCTCCAGTAGTAGCAATACTAAGAATCCCTTTTTCACCATTACAAAGAATAGCAGCATCTAAAATAATACTGGCAACAAATTCTTCAGGCTCTGTAATAGATATTGGATCTGATGTTACACTACATCCATCCATGTCTGTAACTGTACAAGTATATAACCCTTCACACAAACCTAGAGCAGGGTTAATTGTCTGAGAAAGAGCATCATCCCAAGCATAATAATATGATGAAGAAGAGTTAGGAACACCTCCTTGAACATCCACCTCGATCAATCCATCACAATCTTCGTAACAAGAAATATCAACTTTAGCTGAAAATTGTGGATTACTAAATCTCAAAGCATTTTCTCCAATTGGAATTAATGTTTCACCAACACAGCCATTTTGGTCAAACGCTTTAATAGTATAGTCTCCAGCACAAAGATCATCTATATTATATGATGTCCCTGCAGGTCCTGATATCAAATTAGCTGGAATTGCTAAGCCGCTATACCATTGGTATGTATAATTAGCACCATTACCTTGACCTACTCCTCCAGCAACTTGAACTGTAATCTCTCCACTACAAGAATCTTGACAGAATACATCAGTAATAAATGGAGTAAATGTAATTGAAGGAGGATCATCAAAAATAATAGTTCTTGTTTCAGAACAAGAATTAGCATCAGTGATAGTAAATAAATAATTACCTTCAGGTATACCATTGGCAACAAATTCTCCAGTATTACTAATCATCGTAATACCATTATAATTTAAAGTATATGGGGGTAAACCTCCAGAAACATTTACAAATGCCGTATCTGAATCTCCATCACATTCTATCTGATAATTGTTATAATTATTAGTAGTAATTGAGACTAACAATTCTACTGGCTCAGTAATTGTTATTTGTTTTGAATTAGCACACCCGTTATCATCAAAAATTGCAACATCATATAGCCCTGGAGCTAATCCGCTAAAAACAAATCCAGTAGGACATGTATTAGGGTTATTATTACATATCCAGTCGGGATATCTAGTAACTCCACCATTTATAGAGTATTCATATGGAGCCTCCCCCCCCACAGGAACTATATTAGAAATATAACCGTCAGAAATACCATTACAAGAGACATTAAAATACTCTACAGAAGCAATATAAACTGAATCAAGAGGATGAATTATAAATGAATCTCTATATAAACAACCTAAATCATCCTCAACCAGAGCAACATAATTTCCACTAGAGAGGCCACCTGTAAATCCGACATTTCCTTGAGAAGTAGTATCCAGTGCATTAAACTCGTCATAAAGTGTATATAGATACGGAAGTGGTTGTGGTCCTGTTACATAAACAACTGCGCTAGCATTATTAAAATTATAACAATCCATTTGAACTATATCTAAACTATCAATTGTAATTGAAATAGTAGGTTCAGAGATTAAAACAGAAGCAGTAATATAACAGTTATTAGTGTCTTTGATTTCTACATTGTACAATCCAGCTCTCAATGTATCTGCAAATGCTGTAATATCATTCATTGAGTGTACTGTATCGATAGGGTTTATATAAGTAGGTATTGTGTTATTAGAATTATCCCATAAATAAGAATATCCTTCATTAGCACCAGAAACATACACAGTAGCACTTCCTCTATCGCCACCTTTACATAGTAAGTCCGTAGCAATTAAGCTATCAACCTTTAATTCAGAAGGTTCTGTTAGAATAATGCTTGCGCTATCACTACAACCATAAGGGTCAGTAACTACTACAGAATATGATGTGATTGCAAATAAATTAAATGCAGTATCTGTGACGCTTCCATTAGACCAAGAGTAAGAATAATTTTGATTTCCACCTGAAACATAAACATTAGCTTTACCATCATTAAATCCAAAACAAGATACATTCCCCCCCCCTATGTAAGAGAGAATATTAAATGAGTCAATAAGTAACGAATCAGGTTGACTAAGATAAATTACAAGTGAATCCAAACAACCATTGCCGTCCTGAACAAATGCCTTATAGTATCTAGAGGCAAGATTTGTAAATACTGAATCAGAAGAAGTGGGATGCAAGAATGAAGTGTCTTGTAGCCAATAAGAGTAATTAGGAGTTCCTCCCGTTACACCACTTATTGTAATTTGTCCATCCAAACTACCAATACAAGAAACATTATACGCTCCAAATAAAGGACTAATAAGAGAATCAATCTGTAACAAATCGGGTTCTGTTATCACATAAAAACTAGAGTCAATACAACCAAAATTATCTTTTAATCTAATAATAATTGTATCTTCTGGACCTAATAAAGACTCAGAAGGAATATATCCTGTCACAAAAGCATTTGAGCTAAAATTATAAAAGGTGTACGGAAATGATA
>CESI01012699.1_pt1 | contig 14014 bp, 30 predicted proteins | sample 356301 | NCBI WGS metagenome assembly CESI01 (sample SAMEA2621423, study PRJEB7988) | marine metagenome | biome: marine biome (ENVO:00000447); feature: deep chlorophyll maximum layer (ENVO:xxxxxxxx); material: "saline water (ENVO:00002010), including plankton (ENVO:xxxxxxxx)" | depth 40 m | reverse complement strand
TATGAATTGAAATCTATGGCGAAGCAAGGTGATATAGGGTCAACCCAGAGAAGTCTGGTCTGGGTTGGATGGATGGGGGCGCGCCCAATTCAAAAGGCCCAGCAACTAAGTTTTTAAGTAAGGGTGCGAGGCATACTTTCTTAAAGATTTAGGGTTGACATTGGTTACGAATCATGCCATAACTGTAATTGAAAGAAACAATTGAGAAAGAGAGTTTCAGATGCAAAGTGCAGTTTCAGCGAATATTACTGGTCACGGTCATATGGCGCGTGAGGTTAATCGTCGTGGTTCCGATAATTCAATTCATTTTAATATGGAGCGAGTTCTAGATCATGATGGTGAGTGGGATTATAACACACCTGTTTGGAGCATTGGCTATACTGTTGATGGTTCTTCCTATCACGATGTAGGTACGATCACAGCGTTTCCTGGAGATGGTATTCAAGCGACTATACGAGGTTCCGAGACAGTTGCTGGTAATGATGTGGTTGAGGTTTTTGAGGCGGCGGTTTGTGCTGCTCTTGATACCGAAGGTTGTGTTGAAGCAGTGGAAGATATGATTTACGCGACCTCTTATTGATCAACCCAAGAACATACTAATACCGTTCGTCAGACGGTTTTTCCCAACTGAGAGTAGTAGAGATACTACTCTTTTTTTTGTCTTGACATTCATACTACCTGCATGTTAAGATGAACTGACGAGGTATGTAAATGCGAATCAGTTTTCATAGGTTGTCAGTTTAATATAACACGCCTGTATCCTGTTTGTCAATCCCTAAAATAAATTATTTTATTTGCTGATCAAGTCTTGACAATCTCGCCCGAATGTATTACCTTTGGAATCTAGAAAGAGTTTTATTTTTAACAAGGAAAGAGAAGATGAATAAAGAAGATAACACCTCCTGGCTGGTGGGTGCAAAAAATGCTTTTGATGATGGTATGAAAGATGGTATGAATAACAAACCTAAGAAGAATGGCGAAGAAGTTTGGCCCATCCACCATGTTGCTTATTATGAAGGATATGATATTGGGTATGGCTTGCGGGAAGAAGATTGGATGGCTATGGCAAAGAAGCCCGATAATCTCAAATAACTATTGACAATCTTTAACGAATCATGTATTCATATAATGTACCCAACAGAAAGAGAGCCGAATATGTCTATGATCGTTGAAACCACCATGACCGAAAACAACAAAATGATGTATGCTCTTGAAGCGCGTGGTACAAAGTATCAAGTCGTATATGAGCGAGATGATATGTATGCTGTTTGGTCTAAGCGGAATAGCCTGACCACTACACAACTTGTTCTAATGACACTGAATGAAATGAAGGCTCGGTCAAAAGCCCTCAATCATCTCGCAACTCTAATTGAGATGTAAATAACTATTGACAATCTTTAACGAATCATGTATTCATATAATGTAATCAAAGGAGAGTGATCAATGTTTGATGTTGGAATGGGTGTTGTACGGCCTTACGCTTCTGGTCGGATTGGTATTGGTGAGATTTCATCAATCCAACATGATGCTGATGGCGAAAATCTGATCACTGTCATGTATAACGATGGTAAGGTAAAAGTTTATACCGAGAACGCAATAATGAAAAATCTTGGTCGGCGCATAATTGTTACTGAAACTCCGATATAAAGGAAAAGACTATGACTGAATGGACAAACTCCGCAAAGATTTCTGCCTTGAAAGAGTGCATTGCTGATAGTGAAGAAGAAATTCAATACCTCACAAACAGCATCACGCAAGGTGGTGGTTATCTGTTAGAGTCTTGCTTACGTGATGCTCAAATGGTTTTACGTGATGCAACCCGCCAATTAGAGGCATTGTTAGATTAGGAGATAAGTGATGAATAACGTAACAATTTTAACAGATGTAGAATTGGTTGAGTATTATGAAAATGCTGCCGCTACTGATTGTGGTTCTATTGGTCATACTAAAGGATCAATGAACGAAACTGCTGCTAAAGGATACGCTGCTGAATTAGCAAAAAGAGAATTGCCAATTCCAGATTATTATGCTGCCGCAGAAAAAGGTGTATATAACGGTGAGGGTTCAGTCTAATGAATAATAAATATTGGTTGACCAAGGATATTTCCATCTCAACAGATAGTGTGGGGTGTAGGACCGCCACACATCGTTATCAGGGATTGCTGATAGATAGTAGCCCATGGGAAAATAGTCGCGCAGAATGCAGACAAGAGGCTGTTAAAATCTTGCGAGAAATGAAACAAGAAAAACAACTTGACACTATGTAATTCAAATGTTATGAATATGTGAACAAGAGAAAGAGAGAATCACATGAACATCGCAGAAACAATTCGTGACCAAATCAAAGCATTAGACTTCTGGGCATTTGGTGCTTGGGGCGCAAAAGATTTTGTCAAGACCAGCACTGAGGGTCTACGGTTTAAAACTTCTGGTATGGTTAAGTGGAAAGGTTATGTTTCAATTGAATTGAACGGTCAAGACCTCTATGATGTTAAGTTCCAGCGAGTTCGGAAAATGAACGTGGTCACTGACAAAGAACTTGATAATATTTTTGCTGATCAGTTGGTTGAAATCATTAATGCACAGGTTGGATAATACTTGACAAACCTCTACTTTTATATTAGTTTATAAGAGTAGAGAGAATCACTTAGTCTTGAAAGGACGCAAAATGACTGTTACTGAAATCAAGCAAGCAATGATGAAAATGGACCAAACTGAACTGAGCCAGATCATGCATTATGCAAATCAGATCAAAACGATTGCCGCTCAAGCCACATATACAGTAGGCCAAAAAGTGATGGTTGTTCAAAAGACCAAACAGACCCCCGGCACTATTGTCAAGATCAACAGCAAAAAGGCTGTAGTCAGCATGAACTATGGTCGGCATGGTGTGACTGATGTTCAAGTTCCTTTCTCAATGCTGCAAGTCGCATGATTGTGAAATCGCTTCTAAAGGTCATTGCGGCTTCCGCTGTGGCCTCTATCCTGCTCACTGATCAATCTCATGCTCAAGAGTGTACCTTAGTAAAGGTTCCAGTATACCAAATGCAAAATGAGTGGGCTGGAATGGCCCTTGGGGGATTGATTGGTAGTCAAGTTGGTAATGGTAGTGGGAGTTACATAGCAGGTGCTATAGGTGCGCTTCTAGGGCGTCATACAGCGTTGAATACACCTACTGCTAGGATTATCGGTTATAGGACAGTAAAAGTCTGTAATAATCCTCATAACTTTTCAAGATCAAATAATAATTTAAATTCAAATCTCACCACTTGTAATGTTGGTGGTAGATTAGTTAGGTGTTAAAATATAACTAACACCATTGTATCAGAACTATACAATATCAAGCGTAACTAACATCCGAGTATTAGTTCTTCGCGAGGCGGTCATTATAAAAGTGTTGACAATAATTTCCTCGTATGCTAGAAATCAGATAAAGGAGAGAATCATGAACTTTATGGATAAAACAATGATTGAAACATTACAAGGTTATATTGCAGCGTGTGAAAGAAACTTAAAAGAAATTCTCGCACAAAATCCCGTAGATCAAAGGGCTGTTGATGCTACTCAAAGCATGATAGATAATCTTAACATGCAAATTGGAGAACTTTTAATATGAATGGTTTATGGGTTATGTTCGCGGTAGTATTTGGGGGAATGGGGTTAGTACTCATGTATCTAGGTTCACTCTCAGGCTACCTAATGTGTATGGGTGTACTAGGTTGGTTGTTTGTAGCAAATAACACTGGTCAACTATTTACTGAAGATGAAGATGAAGATGAAAATTACTAGGAGAATAAGATGACTTTTGAATATAAGAAAGATGAACTAGCAAAACTTGTGGATGGTATAAAAAATTACGCGACATGGCACTATGAGGAAGATGGTTGGGATATTGTAGTAGAGTGCTATGATGACGATGATATTGCGTCTATAATTCATGGAGCGGTAAGTAGAAAAGGCGCAGTTCGCAAAATGAAAGAGTATCTTAGTCCACTGGCAGATATTAAGAATGAAATAATGAGTGAGGCTTGGTAATGGATTTAATGGTAACACTTACTAACTTGGGTGATATACTCTTTGGAATGGCTCTTATAATTGGTGGGCCGATAGTAATGGTATGGTTGGCATATAAAAATGGGCATATTGATACAACACGAAGAAAAGATTGACAGTAGTAATGATATATGCTATAGTTTGCGCTATGAGTATATTTAATGGAGAAATGAAATGAAACGTATTAGTACAACTATTGATAATGCATTATCTGCAATGTTTGGTTTAACTCTTATTGGTGTAACGATAGTAATGTGGATTATGACCTTTATTTTCCTCTTTGATACTGTTACAACAGATGGTGTTCCTTGGACGGCTTTAAAGCAAATGGCATATGGTTCTGTTGGTGCATGGTTAAGTACAATGTTTACCTTTATGTCTACTCGTATCGTGATAGATATTATTGAGGATTTGTTTGTAAGGGATGAAGTGTAATGAATATCTTTGTGAAGGCATATATTTACTTATTGTTTATATTTTCTTCTATGGGTATGATAAGCGGTTGGGTTTTTACTGGTCATCTCTTTATTGAGATGATTAGTAATCCAAACTTTGGTCACTTCTTTTTTATGAGTGTGCTTTTAATACTGTCTTTTTTAATGACTTGTATTACACTCATGATTGGTAATGAAACCTTTAAAACTATAAGGGGAGAATAAGATGACTTCAGAAATCTTTGTGAATATCGGCTGCATTTACATAATAGTGCATTGTGTGTTTATTCTAGTAAATAATGGTGATTTTGGGACTCGTGACAATGACGAATGAAATTATTATTCTTATGGTTGCAGTCCCTATAGTATTTGCTATTGTGGCAATGTGTATAGATGTAGGAAAAAAGTAATTCATGACACAAATTAAAAAATGTAAGGGTTGTAAAGAAAGTCTACCTATAGATAATTTTGCTAAATGTGATAGACACGGCAATAGAAGGGGTTCGTGTAAACCTTGTCATATTGAGCAGAGACATAGAGAAAAAGGAACTTGGGAAGAATATCAAAAAGAACAATCATATAGACAGGAACTTCATATACTACAGAAAAATGGTCAAAGAAGATGTAGGATGTGTAATACCATAAAAGTTCTTGATGAATTTCCTAATGACTCTTCACCAAGAGTTTTTTATAATAAAAAAACACATTGCAAAAAATGTGCTTATATAACATGGAGAGTACCACGACAAAAAACAGAACACTTTAAAAAATTAAAAGCGATATCGGATAAAAAATATAATACAAATAATAGAGAAAAGCTAAACGCCCATGCAAATAAAAAATATCGTACAAATATTCAACATAAACTTAAAGTTACATTAAGGAATAGAATAGGAAAAGCACTAAAACGTAAAAACAGCACTAAAGCATTTAAAACAGTAGAATTACTTGGTTGTTCTTTAGATGATTTTAAAACATATCTAGAAAACAAATTTCAAGATGGAATGTCTTGGGATAATCATACAACTTTTGGGTGGCACATTGATCATATAATTCCGCTAGATGCATTTGATTTAACAAAGGCTGAAGAACAACTAAAAGCGTGTCATTATACTAATTTACAACCACTTTGGTGGAAAGAAAATTTACAAAAAAATAATAGAATATTGGTGGAAAGAAAATGAATTATTTTCTTGTTAGAATAAAAGTATCCATCTTTGGTTGAGATTCAATTTCTAATGAAAATCCTAATGTATTTGCAAACCTTTTAACTAATCGTTTGTATAGTGACGTTCTACTTGTACTTGATCCATCTCTACCCTTATCTGCCGAAAATTCAACAATACTAATATCTTTACGTTTTTTGATAAATTCTTTCATATGGTTAATTACAGCCCCAAGTATTTTCATCTGAGAGCCTTCGCCAGTTACTGCGATAGTCGTTCCAGTACCTACTCCAGGTTTGGCTGATCCAGTACGAAATACAACACCGCAACTGAAACTATCGTCTTTACCCCATTGGCCTGTGTGCCATGCTGCTTTATCTAACGTATAGATAAGTATTATATTTCTATCATCAATTCTAGTTTCATAGAGATAATATTCTGCATCATCCTCTACTTGTTTTTCAATAGTTTTCCATTTGACTTTGGTATTAAATGCTTCACTGAACTGCTGAAATGTTTTCATTTGTAATATCCGTTTTTATAACATGGTTTACTGTATTTATATACTTGACAAGGTATAACCTATATGATATATATTCTTTGAAAGGAGAATCGTATGAAATCGTCAACTTTAATATTTCTATTAACTTCGGTAAGTTTCTTTTTACTTGAATTAACAATCCCAGCATTAGCAATGTTTGTAATGGTTTTGATTGGAGATTAGATATGACTATGAATTATAATGATGCTGTTAAATTTGCGACGATGGCCCATGCTGGTCAAAAGCGGAAATTTACTGGTGAGGATTATGTGACACATCCTATCGCTGTTGCGAGTATGGTTATAGATCATCTTGCCAATGTTGGGTTTGATAAAGCCACTATTGAACTTGCTGGTACTATCGCGGTTCTTCATGACACTGTAGAAGATACAGATGTTGAAATGGAAGATATTCAAAAACTGTTTGGTGATACGGTAGCAAAAGGTGTTTGGTTTCTTACAAAGGTTCCTAGTTATGTCGGTAATCGGGCAGAGCGGAAAGCACTATGTGATGCGCGGTTAGCGAATGCTCCTTTGATCGTGAAAGAAATTAAGCGGTATGATATGCTTCACAATCAAGGAAGTTTGAAAGAGCATGATCCTAACTTCTATGAGGTTTGGTTTGCCGAGACTTTAACCACTTTGGCTCAAATGGGTTTCAGTACACTTTGGACTCCTTTGACCTTTGATGCCAAGAATTTACATGGAGAAAAGAAACTGTGAATTATAGTTTTACAATTCAACCAAATTCTACATTTAACTATGATATGTTGACTTGGTTTGCCCTCTCGCGTGATATGAGTTGCAAAATAAATTCGGATAATACAGTGACATTTGAATCTTATCTTTTTTATGATCTTGATGAAATTCACAATGAACTTGTTGAGGAAGTCTTTGCCAATCAATAAGATTTAATTGTTGACACGCCAAGTTTGGTATGCTAATTTATAAGAGTAAAGAGAATTACCTAGTCTTGAAAGGACTCCCAAATGACTTACGGTTTTACAATTCAACCGAATTCTACATTTAACTATGATATGTTGGATGAGTTTTCACACGGCTATGATGTGACTTACACAATAAATTCAGATGATACAGTGACATTTAAATCTTATGTTTTTGATGATCTTGATGAAGTTCACGATCAACTTGAAGATTTAATTGTTGACACTCCAAGTTTGGTATGCTAATTTATAAGAGTAAAGAGAATCATCCTAGTCTTGAAAGGACTCCCAAATGGCTTATATGTCTCAAGAGAAGAAAAAATCTCTCGCTCCCGCGATTAAAGCAGTACTGAAAGAGTACGGCATTAAAGGTTCTATTGGTGTGAATAATCATTCCACACTCGTAGTTAACTTGTCTCAAGGGCCAATTGATTTTGGTTCTACATATGACAATGTAAACCAGCACTGGATTGCAAGTCATTATAGTGGCGTTGCTGAAAAGTTCTTGACCAAACTCGCGGATGTTATGATGAATGGCAACTTTGATCATTCTGATATTCAATCAGATTACTTCCATGTTGGTTGGTATATTGATATCAATATCGGAAAGTGGAATAAACCCTATCAAGTAACATCTTGATTTGCAAATACATCCTTGCAAGTAGCCTTCATTTATGGGGGCTATTTTCATATAAATAGTATTCACCATATACACAAATGAAGGACTTCTTATGAAAAGTATTAGTTCTACGATTGAACAAAAGAATATGCACATGAGGCATGTTGAAGATAAAGTATTATATGGTGGTGTAAATGGTACAAGACAAGCAATTTTTGCTCTACGTGATATGCGAGATTTGCTGAGTGGAGTTAAGGAAGGAAATGTAAGTGTTAAATGGGATGGCTCTCCTGCTATATTTGCTGGTATTGATCCGCGTGATAACCGCTTTTTTGTTGCCAAAAAAAGCATATTCAATAAAGAACCTAAAGTCTATAAATCTGCAACTGATATTGATGATGACACTTCTGGTGATCTTAATGTTAAGTTACAAGACGCACTCAAGTACTTGCCAGAGTTGGGCATCAAAGGCGTGGTCCAAGGAGACTTCTTATATTCCAGAAACGATTTGTCAACAAAAACAATTCATGGAAAAAAATACATTACCTTCCATCCCAATACCATACTATACGCGATAGACGCTGATTCAGATACTGCCAAGAATGTACTGAATAGTAAAATCGGGATTGTATGGCATACTTCTTATGTTGGTGATGCGTTTGAAAATATGAACGCAGTTTATGATGTTGATGTAAGTGGATTTAAAACATCAAAGAATGTGTGGAGCCAAGACGCCCTATTGAGAGGTGTTACTCATGTCACAATGAGTGAAAAAGATACAAATGATGTGAATCATAATTTATCTGAGATAGGTAGATTATTTAATTCTATTTCATCGTCCACTCTTAAATATCTTGAAGGTAATAAGAGCCTTGCTCAATCTATAGAAACCTTTAATAACACCTATGTTCGCAAGGGTGAAACTGTGGATGATACACTCCAGCATGTTGATAATCTTATTGATTGGCACAAGATGCGGTTCCAGAAAGAGATTGATAAGAGAAAATCTGATAGAGGTAGGACTGCCCAAGCCGAAAAAAGAGATGAATTATTGAAGTTTTTCTCATCAAAAAACAAATCTAACCTTAAAAAAATGTTTGATTTGCAAAAATTGATAGTAGTTGTAAAATTAAAACTTATAAATAACCTTAATACTATGAAGAAAATAGATACCTTTATTCAAACCAAAGATGGATTTAAGGTAACTGGTGAAGAAGGTTATGTGGCAATTGATAAACTTGGTGGTGAAGCGGTGAAACTTGTTGATCGTATGGAATTTTCATACAACAACTTTTCATCAGACGTTGTAAAAGGATGGGACAAAACAGGTAGGAAGTAATGAAAAAATTCAGTCAATTATTCGAGTCAAAAGACTTTAAACAACATATAATGTATGACCCAAAAACGGGTAAAGGTTACAAAGCAGAAAAAGAAGAAGATCATTTAAGAATGAAGAAAATGGGATATACCCATGATAAACCTTCTGTATCTGAAGAAACTCCCCTTGATAGAAAACAAGATCGTATAGATAAGACCGCAGACTTGCGAAAAGCAAGACTTAGGCATAAAGACGAAATCAAAAAAATTCGCGAAGAACTTGATGAACTTTCTCAGATGAGACCAGGTTCTCGCATGGTCAACCGCAATACCCAAAGCAGAATGAAACAACTCCAAAAAGATTTAGATGCCATGAGAAATTCTGCCTTTGGGCAGAGTGCTGATAAGGGTGATGAAGTAAAGAACGCAAAGAGAAAAGATTTAAGATTTAGGAGAGACAAGTTTGATGTAGTTCCTAAAAGTTATGGTTCTTTTAAGAACAATAGAAAACCAGTAATGGCAGCAAAAGAATCTGTGGAAAGCGATAACTCAGAAAACTTAACTGAAGATATGCCTCCAATGGCAGAGATTGTAATGTTGGCAACTGCCGCAAAAGTTTCAACAGATATCATGATAGGTATGCTTAAATCAGCATATCAAACTGGCAAGGGCTTGAACGCACTTGTAAAACTTGGCAATGATTTAGGCGTTAAAATCGGTAAAAAGATCAGCAAGAATTTTAAAGAGTCTGTTGAATCAGAGGAAAGCGACAACTCAGATAACCTTGATGAAGTTTTAAATATGCAGCAACGTCTTGCTCGTAGTAGAATGTTTAAAAGACATGCCAAGAGAAATGCTAGAAAAAGAGAAAAAAAATTACGCCGCAAAGCAACCCAAGGGGATTTGTTGAAAAGGGCAGAAAAAGCAGCAAAGAAAGTTCTCATCAAAAAGTTTACAAAGGGTGCTGATAAACAAGATCAAAGTACAGCGCGTAAAATTGAAATTGAAAAAAGAATTGCTAAAATGCAGCCTAGAATTAAAGCACTGGCGAAGAAGATGTTGCCTGTTGTGAGACAAAGAGAAAAAGAGAGATTTGGAAAAGTAAATAAAACTTCGCCAGATTCGGGGGCTGAGAAACGTGGCAGTTAATTTTACATCATTTAAGCAATATTTAGTAGAAGAAGAAAAGACAGTATATTTTACTTTCGGTAGAATGAATCCACCTACTGCTGGTCATGGTCTCATACTTAATGCTCTTAGTAAAAAAGCAAGTCGTAATCCTTACAGAGTTTATGTTTCTCAAACTAATGATGATAAAAAAAATCCATTATCATACAACGAAAAAGTTAAATATTTGCGTAAGATGTTTCCTAAACAATCGCGTAGTATTATGATGAATACATCAGTGAAAGATGCATGGAGCGCGGCAAGTGCAATGCACGATGAAGGTTTCCAAAATCTTGTTATGGTGGTAGGTAGTGATAGGGTAGATGAGTTTGACATTCGCATTAAAAAGTATAATGGCGTTAAAGGAAAGCATGGCTTCTATAATTTTAAAACAATAAGTGTTATTAGTGCTGGGCAGCGTGATCCAGATTCTGAAGATGTTCAAGGTGCTTCTGGAACTAAACAACGTGCAGCGGCTAAAGACAATGATTTTGTATCTTTTGCACAAGGTCTACCTATAACCATGTCGGACAAAGATGCAAAAGAATTGTTTAATGCAGTAAGAAAAGGTATGGGCCTTAAAGAAGCGAATGAGTTTCATAATCATGTCAAACTGGAAAGTGTGTCTGATATAAGAGAACAGTTTGTTGAGGGTAATATCTTTAATGTTGGTGATATGGTTATGATTACAGACATTCAAGAGCAAGCAATTATCCAAGTAAGAGGTTCAAATTATTTGATTCTTGAAAAGGAAGATGGTACAACAACTCGTAAGTGGATTACTTCAGTTGATCCTATTGAAGAAAGAGTGAATGAACTTGGAACTGATTCATATCGTAAGGAAGCAGAAAAAAACTATATTCCTAGTAAGAAAAAAGTAAAAGAAGTAGCCCAAGACTCAGATATTAAAGATAAAGAGGGTACTCAACCAGCAAAGTATTATGCTGGAGATATGTCAAAATCCACAAAAAGTAAAAGAGATGCACATTTCAAAAAAGGTGCAGAGAAAGACGATAACGATAATAGCGCATATAAACCAGCACCTGGTGATGCTGATGCAAAAACTGAACCTTCCAAGCATACAAAAAAATTCAAGCAGATGTATGATGAAGACTGTTGGGATGGTTACAAGCAAGTTGGAATGAAAAAGAAAAAAGGTAAAGATGTTCCAAATTGTGTACCAGAAGATGTGAATGAGAATACTAAAGGTCTCAAAAACAAAGCAGAAAAATCAGGAATGCCAGTGGGTATTTTAAGAAAAGTTTATAATAGAGGTGTGGCAGCATGGCGCACAGGACATAGACCAGGAACGACTCCACAACAATGGGGTATGGCAAGAGTAAATTCATTTGTAACTAAGTCAAGTGGTACTTGGGGCAAAGCAGACTCAGACTTAGCAGCAAAAGTAAAGGGCAAATAAGATGAAGAATATTTTTCAATTTATAAAAGAAAACGAAACTAGAAATGAAGATGACGTAACTCAAGAGGAATTTCTTGAGGCACTTTTAGAAATAGAAGAAGAACTTGATGCATTTGAACTTGATGAAAAGGCACCTAAAATTGATCCTGACAAATATGCAGCGCATATGAATAGAAATAAGAAGGCTGTTAAAAAAACATCTGCCTCACAAGATTACATTAAAGATGTACAAAAAAGATCAAATAAAATGGGAGAAGCAATCTCTATGAAAAATAGTATTAATCAATACTATTATCAAGACCCTAAAGGAGTTGTTCAAGCAGTAGGCAGTAAAGATGCTATGCGTAAGATGAATATCAAGCAAGCAAAAGATGGTAATAAAGGTGGCTCTTTCAGTATGAATCTTAAAAAGTATAAGGTTGGTGATCAAATTAAAGAATCTGTTGAAATTGATGAGGCATCCGAAGAAGGTAAAATTCGTGTCGTAGATTTGTCCAGTGTTCATCCTAACAATAGAATGGGAGCAAAAGAAAAATCTGGATATCAAGTGCAACGTATGACCAAGGGTGAATTTGTAAATCAAGGAAAGCCATATAAGAAATATGCTGATGCAAAAAAAGTGCAGCAAGGTACTGGTCAACATTCTATGCAGTTTGAAGAAAAATCTGGTACAGGATATGAATTGTATCATAGAGATTTTTCAGGTGCAATGGGACATGCATATGCTCATGCAAAGAAAAAATTCGGTATTACTGTTGATTCAGATGAGATTGATGATAAAGTTGCTATGGGTCCAAGAAAACCTGGAAATGGTAAAACAAATACATATCGTTTGAAAGGTGATAAAGGTAATATTCAAGTACAAGTCTATAATAGAGGTGGATCAACACCATTTGAATTGAATATGTATAAAGAATCTGTAATAGAAGATGCCGAAATGATTATTGAGAATGTTTCTCCAAAACAAATCGCTATGTTGAAAAAACAATACTCAAGTATGCCAGATAGACTTCCTTTAGATCAAGCAATGAAAATGAGCAAGATGATTGCTAACTTTGATAAAGCATCTCTTATGAAAGTTGCGAAGGCTGATATTAAATGGCTATCATCAGCAGCGAAAACAAATCTTATTTCTAAACATAGTGCCACTGCAAAAGATTTTAAAGAATCTGTTGAACTTGATGAGGCCAAAACACCAGAACTTAAAGGTAATCCTTTCAAGTATTACAAAAAACCCACAAATAAAAAAGAAGCCCAAAGTAATGTAAATTTTTGGCATTATGTTGGTATGGCAGATAATGATGAAATTGAGGATATGGGCAAAATTCCCGCTAATTATAAAAGTTATGCGAAATCAATGAAGCAAGACGCTCAGAGAGAATTGAAAAAGATGAATGAAGCCGTTGTGCTTGATGAGGCAAGTCTAATACCTCAACTACAGACTATTGTAAAAGACAAACAACATGCAAAAATAAAGGGTATGATTGTTGATACTTTTACTGCCTCTATGATCACACAAATTTATAGTAAAGTTAATGATGCTAATAAAGCAAAAATGGACAAACTTCCATTAGAAAAATTAGTAAATATTGCTCATAAAATGATGAAAAAGTGATGATTAGTTTTAGTTACTTTTGCGAAGAAAAGAGCAATAAAAAATTAAATGATCCTTTCAGACTACCAACTGGTTCTAAAAAGAAGTTTGGAGTGTATGTAAAAAACGACAAAGGTAATGTTGTTAAGGTTACCTTTGGTGACCCGAATATGGAAATTAAACGAGATGATCCTAAACGCAGAGCGGCATTTAGGGCAAGGCATGGGTGCGATAAAGATCCTGGGCCGAAATGGAAAGCAAAATACTGGTCATGTTATCAATGGCGTGGAAGTGCCAAAGTGGACAATTAAAAAATATATAAATAACAATAAATAATAGGAATGTCTACTATGGCAATAGATACAACAACAGATAAGAGACTAGATCGGATAGAAGTAAAGATTGATACTTTGACTGATGCTCTTGTTACCATAGCAAGATTTGAAGAAAAGATGGATGCATATGCAAAATACCGTGATGATTCATGGGCGAGAATGAATAAGTTCTCAGAGAAATTAGATTGTATAGAAAAAAAAGTGGATGAAAATCACCACACTGTACAAATAATAAACAAACTATTTTGGGCGGCAATTGTTGCCGCCGCCAGTGCAATAGCAGCGCAGATTTGGATGTAAGGAGAAAACACCAATGGACCCGAATAATGAAGTAAACCAAAATATTGCCAGCGCATACTTAGAGATGTTAGCACTGGAAGAGAAGAAAAAAATTGGCAAGCATAAGATGCCAGATGGGTCTATGA
>CESI01067488.1_pt1 | contig 14022 bp, 10 predicted proteins | sample 356301 | NCBI WGS metagenome assembly CESI01 (sample SAMEA2621423, study PRJEB7988) | marine metagenome | biome: marine biome (ENVO:00000447); feature: deep chlorophyll maximum layer (ENVO:xxxxxxxx); material: "saline water (ENVO:00002010), including plankton (ENVO:xxxxxxxx)" | depth 40 m | reverse complement strand
TAGCTGACCTCGGAATCAGCTTGGACGGTGATGCAAAATCTTGGAGAGGTTTGTGGAATGGAACTTCATTCTCTAACGCTCATGGTCGCGTCATTGCTGAATCAAATGGAATCAAAAACAATGCCGAGATAACCTTCGGCGCAAAGCACTTGGAATGGAAAGGTGAACAGTTGTCCAACCTTGCCTTTTCAGGATCAGGTTGGAAGGATTCATTCGAGTTTGAAGCATTGACCAATTGGGGCGATGGTGATATCAAAGGAAGTGGGACCTTTGGACAATTGGATCTGCCATTTCTGAGGGCAGACTGGGAAATTCGTGCCATTGAAATTTTCGGCGTCAACCAACTATTGCCTGAAAACACCGTGGCCCTTCAAGGAGAACTCCACGGGAAAATTCAGACGATTTGGAATCCATCGGATTTTAAGATAGCCGGACAAATCCACACAGACTCAATGGTTACCTTCATTCCTGCAATCGGCATGGAATACGCATTGACAGCCGACATTGATCTCGAACCCGGCATAATTCAAATCAATCAGGGCAACATCACAGATCGATTAGGAGGAGAGGCCCGCCTGAATGGAACGGCTTACCATGATAGATTTAGGTCATGGAATTTAGACTTTGGCATCGACGCCACTGCCGAACCCATTCAGTTCATGAATCTTCCGCCTGAAGAAGATGCTTTTTTCTTTGGAAAAGCAATTGGAACAGGAGACATTAATATTGCAGGTTTCGGCGATCAATTGTGGCTAGAAGCGAATCTCTCTGCCGACGAAGGCACGGACTTCTCCCTCCCTCTCGATGCTGTCAGTGATGAAAACTATGCAAGTTTTATTCGGTTCAATACAGCAGAAAACACCCCTCAAAAACTCACCAATTCGGGAAGCTTCTCCAATGTTATTTTGGATCTGGGCATAGACATTACCTCAAATGCGGTGGCGCGAATTATATTCAACCAAAGCACCGGAGAGGAAATCACAGGCAGAACTCAAGGCCACTTGGACTTGCGTGTGGATAATTTTGAGGAAATCGCACTGAATGGATCCCTGAAAATCACTCAAGGCACATATTATTTTACGCTTCAAAACCTCATCAACAAAAACTTCAACATCATACCGGGAGGCACCATTGAGTGGTTTGGTGATCCCTATGCTGCTCAAATCGACCTCCTCACTTCCTACCAAACGCGGGCAAAACTAAATCCATTGCTTCCCGATGAGTCCAACCTACCTGGACGCGTGCCCGTCGAACTCTTGCTCGCCCTAAACGGTGATTTGCTTCAGCCAGAAATTGGATTCAACATCCAAATTCCAGAGGCCGACTCTCGACTCGAAGCGCTAATTCAAGGAGCATTGCTTAATGAAGAGGAGGTTCAACGGCAAGCAATCAGCCTTTTAGTCATCAATCAATTTGTGGATCAAGACCCTCTGGCGAGTGCGCTAGGAGGATTCCAAGCGGAGGGGAAAAGCTCTGCCTTTATCGCCAATCAATTGGGGCATTGGATATCCCAAATTTCACCTGGAGTGGATCTGGGATTGGATTATGCCAGTGACGACTTGAGCGGTGAGCAAGAGTTAGCTTTGGCTTTGAGCACTCAATTGTTCGATGATCGGCTTCGAATTGAAGGGGCCGTTGGCGCGCAAACGATGGGTCAAATGTCTAGCGATGACATCCAAATCCAAGACGTGACTATCAGCTATGACCTCGACGTAAAAGGACAGTATCAAGTGACCGGGCACTCCAAGAGTAATCCCTCCATGGTCAATGCATTGGACGGAAGCAGCTCTCAAGGAGTAGGTATTCGAATCCGTCATGAATTCGATCATTGGGGTGACTGGAGAAAATCACGCAAGCGAACCCGTGAAGAATAGCCTCCGCTGACGAATATGTTCCAAAACACTCTGCCTTAACTTCACGTCACAATTGGAATCAAATGAACCATTCTCTCCACACTGTCATTCTGGCCAGCGCCGCTGGATTTTCTGCGATTGGCAATGGCCAGATCACCATTAACAGCTCCGACTTGCCGCAGGGGGGAATGACGTATGATGTTGTCAATACTGCCGTGGTTGATTTTAACCTTGCGGCTACCAGCGGAGAAAATGTGACATGGGATGCGTCCAATCTTATTGCGCTTGGCGACGCCCCGGTAACTCCTATTAGTATCAACGATGCGTCTATTACAGCAGCATTGGTGTTCAATAGCCCTTTCAATTCTGCCTACCAGTGTGACTTTTACCTGCCAACGATTTTCCCTGACCTGGGAATTGAGCTGCCAATACCATTGGATGGATTCAATAACTTTTATCAAACGGACGGCGGCCATTATACCATCGCTGGGATTGGCTTGAGTGCCTCTGGATTCGACCTTCCTGTCGCTTACGATGACATCGATGAGTTCTTCCCCATTCCTCTTAACTACGGCGAAACATTTGAAAGCACAGCGGCATTTGAATTGAACCTCAAAGGCATCCTTTCATACAGCTTGGATCAAACACGGAGCGTAACGACTGACGCGTGGGGGACGCTTATTTTACCCGGAGGATCCTTCGACGTCCTCCGCACCCGTACCCAACTCAATGCAACAGATGATATTTTCATAGAACAATTGGGAGAGCCGTTTGCCCTGGAACGCGACCAGATCATCTACCAATGGTGGGGCGAAGGAACAGGTGTTCCATTGCTTGAAATCACCGAGATCATGGGTATTCCTGTTCTAGCTTCTTTCCAAAACATTAGTGAGTCTAGCAGCCTGACACCTTTGCGTGAATCCGAGACGATTGTCTATCCCAACCCCGTGCAGTCTGGTCAAGCCTTAAACATCGGAACTAACCCGAGATATTATGAGATCTACGACTCCCTTGGCAAACGTGTTAGCTACGGAAAATCAACCTCTTTTAAAATCCCCCGTAATTGGTCTGAAGGAATTTATAGCATTGATATTAACGGGGCTAGGCAACGTTTCGTCATTTGCCACTAAAATGCGTTTTTAAAGTCGAAAAAAGAACCCGGAATCAGATGATTCCATCTTTCTCGAAAGAATCGATTTCCAAGCCAATTTGCTTATCATACCATTGATCAAGAGCCCACCCTTTGGCCACTTGAGGATTCCTGAATACCCGGTATGGAACCGTTGGCCGAAATAGCGCCCAGCGGATACGATCACGCAGTACAGTGAGCGATGATGGCACAACTACCGCTCTCGCAGACACATCGAGCATCGCTTCTTCAGAACCAAGCCATGCCAGAGCCTCATGCTCCAACAAAGCAGCATTGCTCGGTATCAGGACCAAAACTGGACCCGATCCATCAGGCAATAATTCCCGCCGAGCTGCCTCAACCCGTTTCATTTGGTTTACATCCAAAACGGCCTCATCGTGAAATCGCACGGTATACAAGCCCATTGAGAGTTCAATCGTGGCATCTTGCAATGTGGTGGTCAGTTTATGCTCCATGGTCAATTGGAATATTCAAGCAATTGCTCAATCGCAATAAAAGTCTGAAAAAGGATTTGGCGTGCAAAAATTTAAGTTCGCCGTTGACGCGCCCTCAATCAAATATTTCAAGGAGCTTGTTGTGCAGCCAACACCATATACACCTTGCGTAGAACGTGCCGCAAACAACCCCAGTCCCCCATTGATATTGGTGTACTCTGGACGTTCTTGGATGACACCCGTCACCGGCGAATTTATTTCGAGATAAGTAGACAACTCGTCATTGGCCACGGTCAGTTCAAAATCTACAACTCGAGCAATTTGCACTTCCTCATCCCAAACACCAAGCACACGCGTCACAAAGGGACTGGGCTCCAATTGACTCGCAAGAGTTGTGAAAAATCGTTCCCCGCTCACTTCTTTTTGCAAGATGTCTCCCCCTCCATCATCTGGAGCATTCAAGGTACCAATCGGCCATTCTATGATGCGCTCTTTTTCGGAAAGTAAATCCGTATGCTCCTCATCATTCCATGTGCGCTCGACAACATGGATCAGCATCACCGCATCGTATCGACTGGCGCCCGGCGTTGACGACCATTTGAACGTTAAGTTGGGGAAAGTCGTTTGAAATCCGACACTTGCGAAGCCCAGTTTAAAGTTATTCACCCCCGGAGGTGGCTGGGTAATATTCCCTATTTGCTCTGAAATCATATTGGTGGTGGAAGACACATCGCCTTCTCCCGAAATCGCAATATCCAAATCATATTCTGCATCGGTATCCAAACCTCCCTGAGGGACGAAGTACCACATTTGTTGTTCTGGAGCGAAGAAGATACCAGCCGTATCTTTGTTTTCAATGGTTGTATCTACCAGTGCCCATTGCCTTGTTTCGAGGCCTGTTCGCTCTATAATCGAGACGTTCAAGTCCTCCGCAGGGTACTCGCTGCTATCGGCAATCATCGCCGTATCAAACTGATTGCCAGAGCCCAACCAAGTGCGATTGACCCGCACCCATTGCGTGTCCTGCTGAGCATCGAGTAGACCGAATATTACAGCGGTTTTCTGATAGGGCGCATTCAATTCGATATCCGTTGAGCAACTGCTGATTGTCAGCGTCACCAATCCAGTAAAGGCGATGAGCAAAACGTGCTGCAATTTTTTCGTGGTCAATTTCATTCGGACAGTGGAGGTTTCAAATTCGACTACGAATATAGCCCCAAGAGAAAAGAAATAGTATCAACCCCATCGGCATAATCCCAAGGAAGCGGAGATTGCGTCTGACCGAACTTGACTGCAGAAACCGAATGGTCCTCATACAACTGCGGATTCTTCGTGGCCACGCATTGCAATTGCTCCGCATGCTGCTCTAAATGATCTCTGAGCGCTGTTTCATCCGAATAAAAGGAATAGAACAATGACCCTACAGGACTAAAAAAATTGGGATCCTCCTTCAATAATACAAACCCATTTTCAATTAAGGGCTCTTGATTCAGCAACCAAACTGCCTTGTGGTAATCATAGTTATTTGCATATTTATTATGATTTCCAAGCTCTGCCCATTCCACCCAAACTCTGAATAGCCGATCCAAATCAAACCTCAAAGGCAGAAAAAGTTTTGTCACACTGCGACAGCCCATTCCGAAATACTGAAAGATATCTTGCCCTAATGCGCGAATATCTTCATCTGTTTCCGAACCATCAAGAATCGCTACACTCGTGCGTTGGCTGCGCAACACCCGTGGCAAATCCTTGAAGTAATGTTCAAAATAACGATTGGTGTTGGCACTGCCCGTGGCAATTACAGCATCCACATCCCCCATTTTTCCCTGCACCCACTCAACTTTGAGTTGTTCGTCCTCTGGCAGAAAGCTCTGCCAAGCTTCAATAGCTGCCGTAATAAGGAGTGTATCCGATGAACTCGTTTTCACGACAGCAGTATGCCCAGTCATCAAGACACACATAACATCGTGCCATCCGACCATGGGCAAATTACCTGCCAAAACCAATCCAACTTTTTTCTCACGTTTCGGATTCGGTGACCAGTCATAGCGACCTAGCCAATCCGAAAGCACATCCGGCTGAAGCATATTGCCACAACCATGCATGGCTGATTTGCTCGATTCTTGCGTAAACCATCTGTTTTGCATTTCCGCCTTAGCCAACAAGCCTTCATCCCCTGCTCCTTGACCCTTTAATTCGCCTCGCAACCACTCGCCGAGTTGAACAAGTGATGATTCCAATGTGTTCGTCATTTTGGTGTGTATCTTCACGCCAAATTTACGTATCAACCTTAGACCGAAAAACGCCATGGCAATTACGATCACAGACGAATGCATCAACTGCGGTGCATGTGAGCCTGAATGCCCCAACAACGCTATCTACGAAGGCGGAGCCAACTGGCAGTTTTCAGAAGGCACCGGATTCGAAGGTTCGGGGGTTCACCCTACTGTTGGCTCTGTTCAGGCAGACTCAGAAAATGAGCCGGCCAGCATGGATGTATATTTTATCGCCCACTCGAAGTGTACGGAATGCGTTGGGTTTCACGATGAGCCGCAGTGTGCCGCTGTTTGTCCTGTAGACTGCTGTGTAGACGACCCCGATCACGTAGAAACCGAAGACGTCTTGTTGGCCAAGAAGGCCTTCATGCACCTCTAAGCAAGGCAATTTCAAACTGCCGAAAGCGTTAAGTATCTATGCTCAAACTAGCAAAATTTTCGGTACCACTGCTATTAGCTGTGTTCTCTTCTCTTTCAATGGAAGCTCAAGAGAGAAGCGTCAAAGTGCCAAATTCCAAGAGCGATATTGAGCCCTCAATCGCTCTTCTGATTTCTCTCCATGATCAATTGGTTGGAGCCCAAGATGACGATCTCCGAAATCAAGCGCACTCAGCCTTGAAAACAGCGATGGCATCAACATTTCTGGAAACGGATTTTTGGGAAGTCAACACAGACTCACTAGCCCAACGAATCGGTGTCGTATCTGTTGGAGAAAAGCAACGTCGGGTTGCCATACTGACTTGGAATGTCGAGTTTAAAGACCGCACCAATGCATATGGCGGTGTGATTATCCACCGATCAAAGTCAGATGAACAAATAGTCACACCCCTCGTATTTAAGGAGCCCAATTCGAGGCGAAACACACTCGATCCCAAGAGCAGATTCAACGCGACAAATTGGCCAGGAGCAATTTACTATGACATCCTCGAACGCGAATACGGCAACCGCAAGGTTTACACGCTTCTAGGATGGAATGGCGCGGATGGTTTGCGCAACCGAAAAATCATCGAAACCATGAGTCTCAGCTCCAATCGAATTAAATTTGGTATTCCCATCATTGATGTGGGCCGAGGTTCTGTGAAACGCTATGTATTGGAATACAGCGACGCGGTTTCGACGAGTCTACGATGGCGCGAAGACATGCAAATGATTGTCATGGATCACCTGAGCCCGTCGGATGAAACTCTTGAAGGCTACACCGCCTTTTATGGTCCAGACTTCACCTACGATGGATTCGCCTGGCATCGAAATCATTGGGTTCTCAAGGAAAACATTGAAGTGCGCGACACCGAACTAAACACTCCGTGGAACAACCCCAAGAAACGCCGCCGCCGCTCGCGAAACTGATTCTTCTTTCGCGGCGTATCTTCGTTACATGAAAATGCGCTCCTTGTTTTTCTTCACCTCTACAGCAGCAATGCTGCTGTCTTCATTTCTTTTCGGCAATGCAGCCCAGGCGCAAAATTCTGATCAGATAGTTCAATTGGATTCATTAACATTTGAGCGATTCCTCGCCGATTCCGTGCGAATGGATTCAGCACGAAAAACACAAATGCAACGGCAGGAGCACCTCCGTCGAGAATTGGATTCACTATCCCGTTCAGATTTAGGGACTTCCGTGTTGGAATGGAATCATGTGATGGACATCGAAGTGGAAAGAGCAGGTTCATCAATGATCCAACGTTTTTGGTTTGACCCGAAACTACAAGAGGGTCCGTTCATCTGGCATGGAGATACACTGCGGAATAATGAGTGGTTGTGGTTTGACCCTAATCAGCGCCGGATGGCCACATTATTTTTGAATTCGAACCAAGGAAATTACGTTTCCAAAAGACTCGCCGAGATGAGCGGAATGATGGGAAATGGAACAGAAATCGCGAAGAAGAAATCATCCAATTGGCAAAAGGAAAGCGATGGTGAAACCTTGCGTTTCACCCTTCAAACCGCTGCAGGCAAGTATACTCTTACCCTCGGCCCGAAAAATCCGGTGCAGGCAGCGGCTGCAGTGAACTGGCTGAAAATGCAGCCAATCGAGGGTGTTTTGCTTCCTTCTGCTGTTAAGAAATCTCCCATAGCTTCGCTTCAACTCCAAGACGCAGACGAAAGAATAGTGTATTCAGCGCGAGTAATTGCAGCGCGCTACCTAGATCCAGCATTCTCATTTGATCTCTCAGAGATTAAAATCAATGACCCAGAACGAAACCTGAATGTGATTGCCAAAGAGTGGGTAGAAAAAAACAAAAAAAAGGAAGCAGAAGAATAGCGGCCTTGAGGAGGCATTAGGAAACATGCGCCCGTTCTCCAATCCATACCTCCGTAGCGCCACTTCCATACTGCCGCGGATCTGCCGAGCGACATGAACAATCAGGGTAATACTGGTCGACCCGACTCCAAATTTGATGGCGCAACACCCCTTGGCCAATGCCGTGTATAAATACGAGTTTCTTCATTCGCTGGCGAACTCCAATTTGTAGCATGCGCTCGAAATGAGCCAACTGAAGCTCCAACATAATGGCCGGATCTAGACCGGATTGAGAATCTACAATCGCATGCATATGCAAATCCACTTCCATGTCCGAACGCGAGCTCGCTTGGTCATTGGCCTCCTTGTACTTCGTTTTAAAATCTTTCTCTAGCCGTTTTTTTCGTTCAGGCGGGACGTCTTGTTGGATAATTTCCAACACAGAGGGAATGACCCTCTCGTATGCCATTTTCTCCTCTTTGATATCTTTCACCACCAGCAAGCGAGCAGCTTCATAAGGATATTCAAAGCCATTATCGTCTTCTACCATGACTTCGGTAGTGGAGATCACCTTCGTGATCATACCATGCCCCACTTCATCCAAGAAACGAACTTTTGTCCCAACTTTTAGTGCATTCGATTCCATGTGTGCGAAATTAGGCATCCCATTCAATAATTCTCACTGTATGAACTGGACTTTCACTTCAAATCATTCGCGAAAATCAATCTTTTTGCATTTCACTTGGATGGCAGCCGGGTTGGTTCTCGCCACGGCGATGCAAGGACAACTAAATATTAAGTCCAATCAGATTGAACGTATCGATGCCGCTATGTCCCGGGCAGTCGAAACGATGAATTTGCCTTCTTTGTCCGTTTCAATTGTGCACGATGGCCAATTAATCTGGAGCACTTCACATGGTCTTTTGGATGCAAATGCCGCTGCTAAAGCCACTCCTGATGCGCTTTATGCGGTAGCATCAAACACAAAGGCATTCACAAGTGCAGGCCTTGCTCAACTTGTAGATGCCGGATTACTCGACTGGGATGACCGTGTCACCGATTACCTCCCCCACTTCAAATTATATGATCCCTACGTCACCTCGGAATTGCGCATCCGCGATTTATTATGCCACCGTTCAGGGCTCGCAACGTTTTCCGGCGATTTACTCTGGTATGGATCAACTTGGACCGCAAAAGAAATTTTAACCAAAGCCCAGCATCTGAAACCTACGAGTTCATTTCGAACGGAGTTCGGATACCAAAATATTCTCTACATCGCTGCCGGTGAAGTCATTGAAGCCATTACCGATGCATCCTGGGAAGCGTACGTTGCAGATTCGTTGCTCACGCCAGCAGGTATGGAACGCGCAGTGTTGAGCGTAACCAAGCTCGAAAGCTCCACTGATGTCGCTCTTCCTCACAATGAAACCCCTGAAGGAAACCTTGCTTCAATAGATTGGGTCAATTGGGACAATATGGCACCTGCAGGAGCTTTGATTGCAAGTGTCAACGATATGGCGAAGTGGATGATTGTACAATTGGACAGTGGTCGTGTCGACGACGACCGACTTTGGACACGCGATCGCACGCAGGAAATGTGGACGCTTCACACGCCGATACCTGTTTCCAATTGGTACCGATCAAAATTGCCTTCGATGCATTTTAGAGGGTATGGCCTTGGCTGGGAAATGAGTACGTTACATGGTCGAAAGATTGTAGGTCACTCTGGTGGATATGACGGAATGATTTCACGCCAATTGCTCGTACCTGAGGAAAAACTAGGTGTTTTTATTGTCACGAATACCAATAGTTCCGTGCCTTGGGCCTTGGGCTACGACTTCTTGGATCTTTTGCTTGCGGGTGACGCAGGATTTGATCTTTTGACATTTTTAGAGACCAATCGCGAAGAAGAACCGGCGAATCGCATCGAGGCAGAAGAAGAATTAAATTCAACGCGCATCCCGGGTACTGCGCCATCGCATCCAATGGATACATATGTGGGGACCTACACCGACGTCATTTATGGTTCTATTGACATCACGCAACATATGGGAATGCTTGAACTCCAATTCGTTCAAACACCGCTGTTCAAAGGGAATTTAAACCACTGGCACTACGACACTTTCCAATTGAATTGGTCGGAACAAATGATGTTACCAGGTGGGATGGTTCATTTCACCTTTGATCCGCTTGGACAAGTGGAAGCCCTAGATGTGGATGTTCCCAACCCTGACTTTGACTTTACCGAGCTACATTTTGTTCGGAACAACCCTTATATTAAAGAGTAATATTTTGTATCTTCTCATACTGTTGATGAATTGCCTTAATCCCTTCACCTCCATTTCTAGTTCCGTGAGAAATACCTTCCCATTCAGCCTCAAATTGAGTTCTTTTGCTGCGGCTATGTTGCTTTCAGTTGTTGGTCTTGCTCAACCCGACGCACCTGATGGCTTGAATTCAGAGGCCTTACGCAGTTGGCTAAAAGCAGAATGGTACAATCCGTACTTCAACGATTTAGGCTACAATGGCGCGCGTAATCAAATGTTTGGATACACGGACGAATTGAACGGCTCGATTTACGGTATTTACACAGGGTTTGAGCAAGTTTCAGAGTTTACAACGTATTTGAATCCTATCAATACAGAGCACATCATTCCGCAAAGCTTCTTTGGCGGCATCTCCCCCATGAAGTCTGATCTTTTCAACATAAGACCAACTCATGGAAGTGCAAACTCCTCTCGTGGAAATTCACCTTACAGCGAAATTCCGAATGAAAATGCACAATGGTACGGAACAGATTCCAATGGTGATTACGTGACTCAAGGCAGCATCCCATCCAATCCAGAAAATTGGTCAAAACGATCTGGTGATCAATGGGAGCCACGCGAAGATGTCAAAGGAGACATTGCGCGCAAGGTTTTCTATTTCTACACCATGTATTCGACCCAGGCAGGAGCACTAGAGGAATTGGGTGACCCTGAAATGTTTTTGGCTTGGCATGAACAAGACCCGGTTTCGACCTTTGAAGACACTCGTAACAGCCGCATCCAAGACGTCCAAGGCAATGCCAATCCATTCATCTCCCATCCCGAGTGGGTGGAAACGGCATGGTTTTGGACAGGTGAAGTCATTGAGGGGTGCACCGATCCCGTTGCCTGCAACTATTTGACTGAAGCGAACTTAGATGACGGCTCTTGTACCTTCCCTGAATCAGGATTGGACTGCGAGGGAAATACATTGTCCAGTTGCTCCTTATTCTTTAGTGAATATGCGGAAGGCAGCTCAAATAATAAATACCTCGAAATCTATAATCCTGGAGTAGTAGAAGTTTCCTTAGAAGGATATGCACTGGCTCATACAGTCAATGCGCCAAGCATGCCTGGAACCTTCGAGACGTGGGTCGAATTGCCTGCCAATGCAACCCTTGCTCCAGCTGGAGTGTACCGAATTGCGCATTCGCAAGCAACACTTGAATTGCTGAATAACGCAGACTTTACCTACAGCAGTCTCTCCAATGGTGACGACGGGTTTGGCCTCGTCTTCGGCTCTCCCAACGACTTTGAGTTGTTGGATATTATCGGGGATTGGGATGGAGACCCAGGAAGCGGCTGGGCGGTTGCAGGCGTAGATAACGCCACTGCAAACCACACACTTGTTCGCAAGCCTGAGGTGCTTGACGGAAACAATGGAGATTGGGGCACATCAGCAGGCGCAGATGCCGAAAGTTCAGAGTGGTTGGTCCTGGAATCAGATGACTGGTCAGATTACGGAATGCACACTGCCAATGGCTCTTGCAGCACTGAAGTCGAAGAAGAAGAAGACGTGACGGGATGCACCTACGCCTCTGCTTGTAATTTCAACGCCTTGGCTACAATTGATGACGGAACTTGTGATTTCAGCAGTTGCACGATACCTGGTTGTACCTACCCTATTGCCCTCAACTTTGACCCCCTCGCCACGTTTGATGACGCCAGTTGCTTGTTCAATGAAAACGTGAATACTTGTTCCACAGACATCAATGGCGACAACTTAATCACCGTGGGAGACTTACTGCTCCTGCTCACTGATTTCGGTGGCGAATGTCCATGATTGATGCCTTCTTGCAATTTGATGCACATTATTAACGTGGCGACAAGTTAACAGAGACCCATTTTCCACCTTTCTCTGAACTGATCAAAACTTTGCCGGCAAATTTGCAGAGGATATTACAGGTTTAATTATTTATATCGACGAATTGGGCTGAACTGGATCCTAATCCCTATATTAGGAGTCCCAAATTGTCTGACATGAGCCAAACTTGCCTAACCAGGATATTCTGGATCGGCGCGATTTTGTACGGAGTTGTGAATCCTACAGTCGCCCAAGATTTCCAAATGTCCATCGATATAGTAGCGGAACATGATGGAATAGTCGACGAAGTTGACCTGACCAATCATACCACTTACCGCTTTTACATCGAAACTACCGATCCCGAAGACCGAGTTCTTTCGGTATTTGGAACCGATGAGAATCCGACTGCAATTATAGCTCCTGGGGGATATTTCAATAGTATCTACGCTTCAGGACCAAGTGCCTCTGGAATTTCACTAACCGGCCTTGGAGTTTATCCTTCACTCAGTTTTGATAGCTACGTGACAATTGGAATTGAGCATGAGCCGGACGTTTCAGCAAACGAAATGGCCATTGTTACGAACGAAGACATCGAACAACAATGGGTAACTAACCTATTCTCTCCGTCAGCTACTTCCGGTGATGATATCTTAATAACCACAGACTTGGGTGGAAGTTGGTCAGCACCAGCGAACGCTTCGAATGGATTGGCTGGAAGTAATTTAAAAGTTTTGGTAGCGCAGTTCACGAGTATTGACTGCCTTTCAGGTACTTTTCATGCTTTGATTCAACCCGCAAACGGATCTGCACCCTTTATTTTGGGCCAGCAGTTCAACTGCACCGACTGTGGCCCCATTGGATGCAGTGATGAAGCAGCCTGTAATTTCACGCCAGAAGCTCCGACCTATCCCGGATCAGATGCCGGTTGTGAGTACGCTGACACAGGTTATGACTGCGCAGGAAGTTGCATCGCCGACGCAGACAGCGATGGAATTTGCGATGAATTCGAAATCGATGGGTGTACTGATTCGATGGCTTTAAATTATGATGAAGCTGCAACAGAAGAAAATGGGTTTTGTGCATATGCTGAGGATCTAAACTGTGCTGATGAAACAGCGTGCAATTACCAATCTTTCTCAGGGCCGGGCTACTGCCTTCAGATTGAGCCATACACCATTCACAACGGATTTGTTGGGGCGGATGACTTGACTGGATACACGACTTACCGCATCTATGCCTTGTGTGCGAATTCAGATGATTTTGTTTCTAGTGTCACTGGTGATGACGAGTTCCCGACGGTCGTTGCAAGCACAGGCAATCTATTCCAAAGTCCGTTTGGAGGCGCATTAGGCTCTGATCAAAATCCTGCTCTTTTTGGGTTTTTCCCAAGTGCCGAATTTGATAGTTTTGTGACCATCGGACTCACACAAAGTGCCGGACCAGATGAAGGTTCAATCAATACAATCACTTCAGAGTCGAATCCTTGGAATCTCAATTTCGAATCGGGTGAAGCCCTCGAAATCAATGATGACATTGGAGGCGGATGGTACATTTTTAACGGCGAGACGAATGGTATTGCTGGTGACGATTTCCGTGTACTCTTGGCTCAAATCACCACAGACGGCGATCTCTTTGGCAGCATGTTTGTTCAATTTTTCGTGAATGGATCTCCGGCTGTTGAGGTTCGTGAATTGATTGATTTCGCTCAAGCCTGTTACGGACCAGAAGAACTTGCCGCGTGCGAATATCCTGAAGAGGGCTATAACTGCGAAGGGAATTGCACAAATGACCAAGACGAAGATGGTATTTGCGACGAGGATGAGATTCCTGGATGCAATGACGAACTGGCGTGCAATTTTGAAACTTCAGCCACAGATAATGATGGATCATGCTCATATGCATCATCCGAATACGACTGTAACGGCGAATGCACATCTGATGCTGACGGCGACGGAGT
>CESI01034857.1_pt1 | contig 14042 bp, 8 predicted proteins | sample 356301 | NCBI WGS metagenome assembly CESI01 (sample SAMEA2621423, study PRJEB7988) | marine metagenome | biome: marine biome (ENVO:00000447); feature: deep chlorophyll maximum layer (ENVO:xxxxxxxx); material: "saline water (ENVO:00002010), including plankton (ENVO:xxxxxxxx)" | depth 40 m | reverse complement strand
ATTACAAGAGGGGTCGAGCTTGCCGTCGACGAAATAAATGCCGCTGGTGGGATTCTAGGTCGTCAAATAAAAGTTATTGCGAAAGACCATCGCGGCAACCCAGCTCGAGGTGTATATAACATTGAGCAATTTTCCCAAACTCCCAATTTACTTGCGGTAGTAGGCGGCGTTCATACACCTGTAGTTCTCGCTGAAATCGACCCAATACACGAAAAAAACATTTTGATGTTGGTTCCTTGGGCAGCGGGGACGCCTATTATCGACAACGGGCACTCACCGAATAACATATTTCGCGTGTCGGTACGCGACGCTGAAGCAGCGTCAGTCCTAATTAATCACGTCAAATATATGGGGCTTTCAAATATCGCGTTGGTATTGGAAAGAACAGGATGGGGACGCTCAAACCTTGAATCATTAACACAAGCTGCAAGTAATAATGATATTGATATAACAGCAACCCATTGGATAAATTGGCAGCAGAAAGACTTTTCTGAGGATATCGCGGCAATAAAAAGCGCGAAAGTGGAAGCGATTATTCTTATCACTAACGTTCCTGAAGGTGTTGTGGTACTCGATGAGATGGCAAAACAAGGCATCGCCTCTCTCCCTGTTGTGTCGCATTGGGGAGTCGCGTCGGGTCAGTTCGCCTCTTTACTTGCTGAGCCCATCGCTAACTACAATGTGTCAGTACTTCAAACCTTCCACTTCAACCACCAGAAAAATACCAAAGCAAAAAGCTTGTTAGAAGCCTATTATAGTAAGTATGGCTTGGTGGATGCGACTGCGATAGGTGGTGTGACAGGTTTGGCTCATGCTTATGATTTAACTCATTTAATCGCGGCAGCTGCTGCGAAAGCTGGTAGTATAGAAGTAGACGCATTACGCGGTGCGCTAGAGTCTCTTCAAAATGTCCAAGGTGCAGTGAAGCACTACACAGCTCCATTTTCAGAGGACAGACACGATGCACTCTGGGCAAAGGATTATTTTATGACTACGTTTAACGAAAAAGGTCACTTGGTAACAACGGGCGTGCAATGATGCAGCAGCCCCCGAGGTTACGCTCTCTTCTGCTTTCAAGCATGCTTCCGCGACTGGTTTTACTCGTCGCGGTTTTGTCTATCATTCTGTTTGCTCTCTCTTTTCACTTCATTGTTAAACAAACCGACCAGCTTCAACAACAATCTGTTGATGGTTTAGAACAAGATATCAATTACATTGTTAGCGACACCACTAGACAGCTAGCAGACTTGGCAGCTAACGATATCATCATCAATTCTTTGGTTGATTTCGAGCAAAGGGATAATTACCTTCCCATGTTTTTCCGCTCGTTAAATTTAACTCAGGCGAAAAGTGTCGAGTTTGCACTATTTGATTTTGCCGGGAACCGGGTGATTGATAAAAACTGGAATGCTGTTATCCCCGAGTCGCTCAGTAGTGCATGGCGCCAGCAAACCCTTGGTTCATCGAATGCATACTCCTCGGTATCAAAGTACGGCGTATTAATAAGCGTTCCAGTGTTACTTAGAGGCGTAGCGGAAGGCGCACTTGTCATGTATGTGGATAGCTTGCAGTCTTTGCTCGCGCCCTATCCCAGACTGACTAACCAGCTTGTTACCGACTCTAGTGGGCATGTCCTGTTTAGCAGTGAGCCATCACTCATTGCTCCCAACTCAAGCTTTTCCGATTTTGATGACAGCGGCTACGCTATAAAAAAGGCTGATTGGCAAAATCTAACCTTATACAGCGTGAAACCCACCATCACCGCATACAGAGAAGCCGCATGGACTGGGATTGTATTGCTGGCAATGATTGTAGGCTTCGTATTTATCATTTTGCATATGGTGAGTATGACGGGAACGCTTGCCGAGCGAACACTTTCGACTTTGTACAATGACATTAAGAATCGACTAAACAGTGATGATAAGACCTCACTACGCCTTGATAGTGAAGTTGAGGCCCAAGAACTTGCGGATATTCGCGAAGCGTTTGACAAACTGATTTGGGATTTGACAGAGGTTTCGCTGTCTAACGAACAGTTTTCTAACGTGTTGGAGTCAATGGGCGATATGCTTGTTGTGGTTGATCAAGACAAGCAAATTTTACTTTCTAATAAGCGCTTCGACGACTTTTGTCATGACCAGTACGGTGAAAAGAACGGTATTTTGAAGTTCATTATGCAAAAGCTTGCTTCTTCACAGAGCAATGAACTTACACACTTTTCGGTATCAACCGGCCAAGAGCGGTTTGTTCATTGGACTAAAACATCACTGGCCGATGCTAATGGTAATATTCGTGGTGATATCTATGTTGGTAGCGACGAAACTGAACAACGCTCTCTTGAAAGTCACGTTAAAGTGCTCACTCACGCTATGGATGAAGCAACCGTGTCGATCATCATTTCGGACATTAAGCGCGTCGGCCAACCAATAATATACGTAAACAGTGCCTTTGAAGAGCTTACAGGCTACAGTCGTGAAGAAATAATCGGTCATAATTGCAGGTCGATGCAGGGCGATGAAACCAGCAAGCAGACAGTTGACCAAATCCGCGAGGCTATTGCAGTGCGCGAGCCTATTGAAACGACGCTGCTCAACTATAAAAAAGACGGCAGCGCCTTTTATAATCGTTTGAATTTAACGCCGGTAAAAATAAATGGTGAAGTCACTCACTATATCGGGTTTCAACAGGACGTTACTCAACAACGACAAACCGAACAGTATCTTCAGGATGCGCGAGAAAAAGCGGAAGAGTCTGCCCGTCTTAAATCGAGCTTCCTCGCTAGTATGAGCCATGAAATACGCACGCCAATACACGGTATTTCTGGTGTTTTGCAGTTAATGGCTAGCTCTGAACTCACTGAGGAGCAAAAGCACTACCTGTCTCTTGCTAAGTTTAGTATCCAGGGCCTTTTACATATCGTAAATGATATTTTGGACTTCTCTAAAATTGAAGCTGGCCAATTGCAAATTGAAGAAAACCCATTCGACATTTTAGAATCGCTTGAAAACCTTCAAAGTCAGTACGCGATTATGTGCCAAGAAAAAGGGTTAGCGCTACATTTTCACTTTGATTTACAAGGCTTTCACGTTGTACAAGGCGATGATGTACGCTTTAGACAAATACTCTCGAACTTGTTAGGTAATGCCGTGAAGTTCACCGACAGTGGATGTATTGAAGTCACCACCAGCATTCAGCAAAATGCAGATAACAGCCTTAAGCTTTTATGTAGCGTAAAAGACACCGGCATTGGCATCGCACAAGACAAGCAAAGTACAATCTTTGATGTCTTTACCCAAGAAGACCTTTCTACAACTCGCAAATTCGGCGGAACAGGCCTTGGTCTTTCTATTAGCAAACAATTATGCGAACTCATGGGCGGCGATATAAAACTTGAGAGCGTTAAAGGTCACGGAAGCACGTTCTCTTTCACTATTATGCTTGAACAAGCCGACGAAGCCCTGCTTAAGCCAGTTCACCACTCCTCAGGAGTGAAACGGGAAAAAGGGAAAAAACGCAAAGTATTAATTGTCGAAGACAACGACATTAATCAGGTTATTGTTAAACAGCACCTAAATAACCACACTACATTGAGTGCCAAATCAGGCCTAGAGGCACTTGAAGCGTTGAACAAAATGAAAGTGACCTTTGATGTTGTCTTGATGGACTGTCAAATGCCAGAAATGGACGGCTTTGAAGCAACTAAACGCATAAGAAATGGTGAGGCCGGAGAACGCTATTTGAATGTGCCGATCATCGCACTAACCGCCAATGCCATGAAAGGTGACAAAGAGCGCTGCGTTAACGCCGGAATGGACGATTATCTAAGTAAACCTTTTGATGCTATTGACCTCATCGACAAAGTTGAGCATTGGGCAAGCATTGAAAGAAATAGTGAAGAAAGCGCCGTTCATTAATCTATTGAAGTGGAACATCTTGAGTGAACGCCTTAGCGAGACTAGCCCAACACATCAAAAAAGTTGTTTCGTTTATCTTATTGATTAACGTTTCGCTTTTTGGCGGTGGCGCGACTGCAGATGAAGTACTGCGATATAATCTTGGAACGTCAGGCAGCTCTATCCCGTACGAAAATGCTGTCGACGAAGATAGGGCCGGTATTTTAGTTGAAATCCTTCCCCTTATTATGAATAGAGCAGATATTAAGACAGAAAAAGTCATGCTCTCTACCAAACGTGCCATGCTAGCATTTAAAACAGGCGCTCTTGATTTCGACTTCTTCAGTCCAAGCTGGCTGTCTAAAGATGAGCCCGCGGGCGACTTCACTTTCTCAGATCCCATTATAGACATCACAGAATACTTTATTACTCTGCCTGAAAACCATAGCCGATACCAAACCGTCGCCTCTATCTACGGTGAAACCGTAGGGATGATCTCCGGCTATGTCTATTTTGATTCTGATAAGTTCGTTAGAATGGACTTTCAAGCCGAGAGTAACCTTATCTTAGCCCTTGGCATGAAACGGATAGATGTCATCATAATGGAGGAAGCAGCGGCGCGTTACTGGTCTTCAATGCACAACATAAAAATAGCGCTGGGCCCCATCCATACCGCAGGCAAAATGGCGTTGCGTATTCACAATCGACATAAAGATAAGCTCCCCGCCATTAACCGCGCCATTGCTGAATTAAAACAAACGGGTCAAATTGATAGAATACTTAACAAGTATTCTGACTTTTCATTATAAGCCACACGCGGTTTCAACATTACGCCGTTGCTTTTTTGCCATAGCGCTTTAAAGCAAAGGGAAATTTTATCGATTGGATTAAAAGGCAAAGACACACCAGCGTCATGCCAACCCACCCCACCGGCTTGAATACTTCGCCAATTAGAAAAATAGCAAAAAGTGTCGCAACCAGTGGCTCAATTAACGTAATAAGCGTAGCTTTACTCGCTTCGGTAGTGCGAAGACCATAGCCAAATAGCAAATAACCAAGAAACATCGGCACCACAGCCATATAGAGTGAAACGCTAATGTGGATAGTGTTAGCAAACAAGTTTTGACCGGTAAACCAGAGGGAAGGCAACAGAGCAACGGCAGCGCAACCGAAAAGTCCGGCCATGGCAGATTTTGAATTTGCGCCAGCGTCAATGTGTTGCTTCGCGGCCCATGAGTATCCAGCGTAAGTTAAACCTGCAATTAAACCCAATATAACGCCGAACACCTGATCATCTTTAGATGCTGACAACGCCATTGAGTCGTGTGCCTTCCCCATGGCTAACATGCCAATCCCAAACGCACCAAACACAAAACTAATAAACCATTTTAAAGACACGGGCTTTTTACTTAAAAAGTACTCTAAAAGCGCAGCGAATAGTGGTGCACTGGCGATAGAAACCACGGTGCCTATGGCAACGCCTGACAAACGCATTGAGCTGTAAAAGGCCAGCGGATAAATTGCAACACATGCACTGCCAAACAGAAAGGTCAGTGGTGTAGAAAAAAGAATAGGCGCATCCTTTACTAGTGATTTTCGGGCACTAACACAAAGCAATACACCGCCTATACCCATTGCAAAGGCACCGATTGCCAGAGGACTGATTTCTGGGGCGAACTGAGCGGCAGTGCCTGTTGTCCCCCACAGAAAACTTGCGATAACAATTGCTAAGACCCCTTTTACTACATCGCTTGTATTCACTGCTTTCTCCACTCTATTACTTACCTTCTTAGCTTTAACTGTTGAACAGTGCTTTCGTGTTGTACTTTCGACTTAACCCATCAGCTTTTACTGTGACGCTGATATAAACCGATTGCTGCCGCTTGCTTTTATCACCCAGTGATTTTTGCTCATAGGGTCAACACCTCTCTCATAAAGATGATACTTAGATTTTTGCTTTTGTAATTAGCTAGATAGACGCTTCTTTTGACCTTTTAGACGCACATTCCCCACATACTTACAATTAACACTAAATCAACAAGAAAAACATACAGCTTTAGATACAACAAAAAATGAAATATTTGTTTCGCAATTTATGGAAATAACCCAACTTTTTTGCCACATTACGCCCTTGCCTGATAACAAAATAGAAACAATAAACCTGGATGGACTTATGTTTAAAATAGAAAAATCGTCGTTTAGACGAAGCACACTTAGCGTTGCGGTAATGGGGCTGCTTAGCTCCGGTGCAATGGCGCAGGACACACAACAAAAGGATGACGATGACTTTGAGCAGATCATAGTAACTGCAACAAAGCGTGCAGAATCCATTGAAGACATTCCTTTTTCAATCAACGCACAAACGCAGCGAGACTTTGAACGCAGCGGTGCAGGAAACTTAGAAGACGTCGCTAGAAACGTGGCGAGCGTATCAATTCAAAACTTAGGACCAGGCCAAAGCCAAGTATCTATGCGTGGCGTTTCAGCGGGTCAAATTGTACGAGACCAACCAGGCGTTAAGGAGCAGGTCGGCGTATACCTCGATGAAAGCGTGATCTCGCTGTCTTTATTTACTCCAGATCTCGACCTTTTCGACCTTAACCGCATTGAAACCCTGCGCGGTCCGCAAGGTACGCTTTTTGGATCTGGCTCTATCGGCGGAACCCTTCGCTACATCACCAATCAGCCCGAGTTAGATACCTTTGAAGGTAAGTTTGAAGCTAATCTTAATAGTGTGACAGACGGTGGCGTGGGCGGTCACGTTAAGGGCATGGTAAATGTACCTATTTCCGACACCATTGCCATGCGCGCGGTGGTATACCGCACTGATTACGCAGGCTTTATAGATGCGTTAGGTGAAAACGGCGCGTTTAGCGAAGACGTTAACGACGGCGATAGAACTGGCGGACGCGTAGCTTTCATTATCGCACCCAACGATAAGCTCACGATTACACCACGACTTATCTTCCAAGAATTAGAAATGAACGGGTTTAACAGACAGGAAGTGTATAACGTGTTTGCTAACCCTTACACAACGACCCGCCCAGCTATTCAATTGGGTGAACGAGAACAGTACCTGCTGCTTGAAGAAGGCTTCTCTGACGATACCTTGATTGCTGACGTAACTGCTGAATATCAAGCCGACGTTGCTGATTTTACCTTTGTTTATAGCTATACCGACCGCGATATTCTTGTAAGTCGTGATGCCAGCGCGCTTTCGGGCTCAGTAAGTATCGACTTAGGTTTTCCTGATGAAGCCGTACTATTACCGTCGAACTTATTAGACAGAACGGAAGTAGAGCAAGATACCTTTGAGCTTCGCGCCGCATCCAATGGCGATGGCGCGCTAGACTGGCTAGTTGGCGCTTTCTACTCTTCTACAGAGCGTGTTTACGACCAATCACTCCCTACCCCTGGGTACGACGCATTTACCGACGCCACCTTAGGTGAAGGCACGTCAGCAGCGGTTGCCAATGGTTTTGAAGCTGATTCTCCCTACAACGCCTATTTACCGTACGACTTGAAGCAGCTTGCTGTGTTTGGTGAAGTGAACTATCAAGTGAACGATGACTTTAAAATGACCGTGGGCTCTCGTTTTTACGATTATGAAGAAGAGCGTCAGTTTATCTCTGGGGGCTTATTTGCCAACGGCGACAACCAGACCGATTCTACAGAATCAGATGGCTTTACTTCTCGCGTTATCGGCCAGTATAGCGTAAGCGAAAACGTGAACTTAAATGCTCAGGTGTCTCAAGGATTTAGACTTGGCGGTGTAAATGACCCGCTAAATAGAAGCCTGTGTACCGACCAAGATGAAGCCATCTTTGGTTCGTTCCAAGACTATGACGATGAAAAGCTCACCAACTATGAGATCGGTATGAAATCATCAGGTCGTGGATGGTCAGCTAACATCTCGGCTTTCTATAACGATATTGAAGATCTTCAGGTTACATTGGATGCTGGTTCTTGCTCGTCACGTGTATCATTTAACGTGCCTGACGCCCACACCCAAGGTATTGAATTTGAGCTTACGCGTCAGTTTACTGACCAGCTCTTTTTCTCATTAACGGGTAGCATCATTGAAGCCGAGTTCGATTCAACCGTTGTTGATGGTGATGGTGCGGTACTAGGTGGCGTAGAAGACGGTAACCGCCTAGCTTCAGTACCTGAAGAGAGCTTTTCCATCGCATTTACCTACGATTTAGCGCAGCCTTTATTCTCTTCAAACAGCACCTATTTCCAAGGCTCTTACCAGTACGTGGGAGACCGTATAACCCAGCCTAGTGACCAAGTTGCAGGCGCAGGTATATTCACTTCAGGCCTTGCCTTTGGCGGTGCCACTGGCGCAGAAACAACGGAACTAGACTTGTTGTTAGACGACTACGGCACGCTTAATATGAGCTTCGGTCTTACCTACGATGACTATGAAATATTACTGTATGCAAACAACCTGTTCGACGAAAACGCGCAGCTATCCTTTGATAGAGAACGTGGTGGACGAGCTCGACTTGGATTTACGGTGAACCAGCCACGTACAGTAGGCGCAACTTTCCGTTACTTCTTTCAGTAACGAGCGATAAATGTCTCTGCCTGAGGAAATAACCCTTCAGGTAGAGGCTTCACTTTCTTTTGGGAAAAGAGTGGAGTTGGCCGTAAGCCGGGTTCTGTCGTGGGCAACCATTCCTCTAGATCAGCAATCGCTCACTGATTCAAGCAACCTACCCGATCCCCATGCGGGCCACACGTTGAGGGATCCTATTTGGTCTTGCTCCGGGTGGAGTTTACCTTGCCACACTCTGTTACCAGAGGTGCGGTGCGCTCTTACCGCACCCTTTCACCCTTACCGGCATGTAAACATGCTTAGGCGGTCTTCTCTCTGCTGCACTTGTCGTCGGCTCACGCCGCCCAGACGTTATCTGGCACCCTGCCCTTTGGAGCCCGGACTTTCCTCCCCTTTCTTACGAAAGCGGCGATTGCCTGGCCAACTCCGCGGCGCATTCTACATGAAGTACCCTACAATAGCACCCTATTCCTGCTCGCTGTAAAAGCAGTGCTCAACGGCGCTTTTATCGAGCAGTTTGGTGATAATGAAAATTTGATCACCCATTTCTATTTTGGTACTTCCTTTAGGTATAAGGGTTTCTTCACCACGGGCAATCATCGCCACTACCGTATTATCGGGAAGGGCTAATTCGCTAATGGTTTTATGTAGTGCCGGTGATAACTTCGATACCTCTATTTCTATAAGCTCGCGCTTGCTCTTAGCGACTTTTACAATCTCCAGCGTGCTCGATTCCTTTACTTCATCGTCCAACACTAAGCCTAACTTACGCGCCGCATAAGGTAAGGTGGAACCTTGCAATAAGGCGGAAATAAGCACGATAAAGAACACCACATTAAAAATAAGCTCGGCGTATGGCATGCCAAATATTAGCGGAAATATAGCGAGTATAATTGGCACCGAACCGCGTAAACCCACCCATGAGATGAGCAACGATGCTTTGAACGAGAATTTTGAAAGCAACAAAATCGGCATAACCACCAGCGGACGTGCAATAAAAATAAGCACAAACGCAATTAAAAGGCCTTCTTTCCAATTAACAAACAGCTCGGTGGGCGTTACCAACAAACCTAAGATAACAAACATGGCAATTTGCCCAAGCCAGGCCAGCCCATCCAGAAACACAAACGTATTACGCTGATAAGCAAAGCGGCTGTTACCCACGATAACACCCGTAATAAAGGTAGCGAGAAAGCCGCTGCCATTTAAGTTCGCAGCAAGGCCAAAAGACAATACACCAAACAACATCACAAATACCGGGTACAAACCGATGGCCATTAAGGTGACGCGTCTGAAAAGCCATACTGCAATACCGCCAATGGCAAGGCCCACTATCGCTCCCACTCCCATTTGACTGGCAAACAGCGAAAGTAAGTCAACTGGCTTAGTGGTACTGTCTTGAATAAGCGTTATAAGGCCAATTGTGAGGAATATGGCCATTGGATCATTCGACGCACTTTCTAGTTCTAGTGTGGATTTTATTTTTGAAGGAATGCGTATACCAGCGTTGCGCAAAACAGAAAACACTGCTGCGGCATCTGTCGACCCGACAATAGCACCAAGCAATAAGCCCTTATAAAGCGGTAAATCGAGAATAACCATAGCAGCGATACCGGTGATCACTGCCGTACCAATTACGCCAAAAGTGGCGAGTAACGCGGCGGGTTTCCACGCCTGCGCTATGGACTTTTTTGACGTTTGTAGACCGCCATCAAATAGGATGAGAATAAGAGCAAATGTACCAATGGCATGCGCAGCATCAGCATTATCGAAGAAGATTCGGCCGATACCATCTTCTCCAGCCAACATACCTACACCAAGGAATAAAACTAAAACAGGTACGCCAAAGCGCGGGGACAATTTACTGGCCAGTACGCCCAAAATGGCAAGCACTGCACTGAGTAAAATAATGTGATCAACTGCAAACATTATACGTTCCTTATTGCCCTTGATGCTCTCACGCAAATTATTTGGGTATGCGTGAGAGCATCAAGGGTTCCTGTTAATACTGCTACCTTACCGCGTTTTTGCACCAATGTATTGAGGTACAAAAGCACGCTGAGGTATTGGGGTTAAGGAACTTGTGCCGCCTAAGGGATGTGCGACAACGAAGCCTTAATCTCTTCTGCAGTAGGCTTTAACTGCGCTTTACCTTGTTTCTCTCTTCTGCTGCCCAACAAATACAGCAGCGTAGAGGTGATAAACAAGGTCGATGACGTGCCAATCACGACAGCAAAAACCATAGGGACTGCAAAACTTTCTACTGCATCACCGCCAAAAATAGCCATTGGTAACAACGCCAACAGCGTGGTAACGGAAGTGAACACCGTGCGGCTTAGCGTGCTGTTCACGGCCTCATTAATAGTATCTGCCAATGGCTTGTTTGGGTCTAAACGCAATAATTCACGGATGCGATCAAGCACCACCACCTTATCGTTTATAGAGTAACCAATGAGCGCCAAAAGTGCTGCGACAGCCGTTAAGTTAAATTCGATGCCCGTAAGCGCGAAAAAGCCTATGGTTTTGGTTAAATCGAGTATCACGGTTAGCAGCGCTGCGCTCGCAAAATGCGCTTCAAAGCGTGCCCACAGATACACCAACATGCCGCCACCTGCGATAAGCAATGCTAGAATGGATAGCTCGGCAAAGCCTCCGCTGACCTTGGGTCCAACCATATCAATTTTATCAAAACTTACCTCACTGTCGGCTTGCGAAATCGCACGCTTTAGTGCGTCAGTCTGCTTTGCGTTGCTATTTTCAAGCTCGCCACTGCTATCTAGAACAGGTGCTCGCAATAAATAGTGATGTTCACTGCCATATTCTTGAATTGCTATCTGATCAAAGCCATTGCTTTCAATCACATTCCTTAGCTCATCGGTAGTAAGGGTTGGTGCGGTCAACTCAATCATGGTGCCACCGGTAAAGTCGACACCATAATGTAAGCCAGGTTTAGCAAACAAGCCGATTGAAAGCACTGTTAGCACTACCGAAACAGCGAGTGCAATTTTACGCTTTGCCAGAAAATTAATACCGCTAAGCTTATCGCTTAACCGCAAAAGCGGTGATGAAAAGCGCAAAGGAACGCGCTGCTGCGCGCGATCTTGCGTATTCTTGTGCTTCGACTTAACCACTCTTAGCATTAACATTTTAGTTAGGGCTACAGCAGTAAATACCGAAGACACCAGACCAAGGGCAATTGTAATTGCAAACCCTTTAATAGGGCCGCTTCCAAACATAAACAACAAACTTACCGCTATTAGTGTGGTGAAGTTTGAATCCACAATAGTCGCGAACGCTTTATCAAAACCCACTTCTATTGCACTGGCTGCCGGACGACCTTTTTTACTTTCTTCACGAATACGTTCATTAATCAAAATGTTGGCATCGACCGCCATGCCCATGGTTAGGATCAAACCTGCAATGCCCGGTAACGTCAGTGTTGCGCCAAACAGGGTTAATGCGCCAAACACCAACGCCATATTGATACAAAGAGCAAAACTTGCGATAGCGCCCCACCTGCCGTAAATCGCTACCATAAATGCCAATACCAGTAACGCACCTGCCACGCCGCTTTCCACGCCGGTTTGAATTGCATCGCTGCCTAAATCAGGCCCCACCGTGCGTTCTTCTATAATGGTAAGTGGCACAGGTAGCGCACCTGTGCGAAGCATTAATGCGGTGTTGCCCGCCTCGGGCAATGTAAAGTTACCGGTTATTTCACCACGACCACCCGGAATCACGCTATTTATGACGGGGGCTGTAACCACTTTGTCGTCAAGGACGATAGCAAGCACACGGCCGATGTTGTCACGTGTCATAGTGGCAAACTGCTTGGCACCTGCGCTGTCTAATCGGAACGTCACTACTGGCTGGCCATTTTCACTACTTAAGACACCTGCCGCATCAGTAATATGTTCACCTTCTAGCGCCACTTTTTGCTCTAAGCGATAGGTATTACCCGCCGCATCTTGCTTATTCATAACCTGCTCAGACTGGCTATTCGCGGCCCAGTGAAAAGTCATTTGTGCGGTAGTGCCCAATAATTTTTTAACTTGAGTGGGGTCAGACATACCCGGCATCTGAACTAAAATGGCGTCTTTACCTTGTAGCGTAACGCTAGGCTCAGTAAGCCCCGTTTCGTTCAAACGCTTTCGAACTACTTCAACACTTCGGCTTAACGTGTCTTTAACCAGTTGTTCGGTGTATAGCTCGTTAAGCGTAAGGGTAACGGTGCTTTGCTTTATCTCTACATCAAGTGCACTTGAACCATTTGGCTGAGCGGAAATTTGATATGCGGTGTCTTTTACCTTTCTCGCATCATCTGCACTACGCAATGTAAAGACGACACTTCCAGAACGACTATCTTTATGAGTGAGTGAATGAGACGTTTTTGTATAGCGCACGTTTTGACTGCGCAATTCGCTAAGTAAGTCGCTCGAAAAGCTGTTGAGTTGCTTTTCAAACAAGGCGTTGGTGTCTGCGGCTAATAGCAGATGCGAACCACCTTGCAAATCTAAGCCTAAAGATAGTGTGGACGTGGTGTACCACGTAGGTAACTGCTGTTTAATTGATTGTGGCAATATGTTGGGCGCAGCGCTCAGTAAACCGAGCATAACGATGAGCACATACACAAAGCCACGAAATGAAAATCGTGCCATTTTAAAATCCTGAATAATTTAATTTTTTGAAGCGCCTTAATTTGCAGCTAAGCGAACGTGCTAGCGCATTAAGGCAAAAAGAGAATTAGCTCAGGGATAAAGGTGGGCCGCGAGAAGGTTGGCGGTAGTATTGGCGAGCACGGGGTACAACATTTGCCATACCCAAACACAGCACAATAGCCAGAACAACAAACCCCAAGGTCAATTCAACAGTTGCCTCTGGTCCATCGCCTTGATCGTCACTGTTTTCTAGCTTAGTGCCGGTAAACCGTAACGAGTAGCTCTTGCCCGCGTAATTAAATTGGGCAAGTGGTGACTGCTGACTTACTTCAACTTCATTATTAATTTGACCACTTTGGAAGCTTGCACTAAGGATGAGACACGAGAGTACCCATGCCATGAAAAGCGGCATGTAGGACGAAAACCCGTGGCGAAAGTTTAGTGCTCTCAAAGTAGTGAATTGTCTATCTGTGAAGGAAAAGTCGCGCTTAAAACACGCGCTGTTTTATAGCGCATATATTGGGGTGAGTATACATTATTCAATATCGTGAGTAACGAGATTACCGTTGAAGCACATAATTTTTGGGTTTTACATTTCTGCCCATCGCTTCTTCTTGTAAGTTTACTCACTTGGATATAAGGTGATTTTTTGTGCTGTTTGTATATCAATTGGCAATGGAGCCATTGCTAGACATAACAGGAAATCGCGAGCCATTTGAAGCCATTTATAATGAATACAGCGAGAATAATGTCGTTAAGTTCCTTACAGTAGACACACGCAATCCCTCTTCCATATTGAATTCGCTTCAATACGCGAGAGATAATGCGCGCACAATCACAGACGTTATTCCAAGAGAAGTTATAAGTAAACACAGGAAATGGAAGCCAGAACACAAAAGTAAGAAAGCAAAACAAAGCCCGCGCTAAGCG
>CESI01113763.1_pt1 | contig 14047 bp, 12 predicted proteins | sample 356301 | NCBI WGS metagenome assembly CESI01 (sample SAMEA2621423, study PRJEB7988) | marine metagenome | biome: marine biome (ENVO:00000447); feature: deep chlorophyll maximum layer (ENVO:xxxxxxxx); material: "saline water (ENVO:00002010), including plankton (ENVO:xxxxxxxx)" | depth 40 m | reverse complement strand
TGATTGGGAGCAAGGTTATGTTTTTCTACGAAATCAGTGAATATTGAGCAAAATTCTGGATGCATGATTGTATGAGCAGAAACGTTTAAATAGAGAGTGGCATCCTTGAAACCAATTTCTTCCTTGATAGCAAAGAATTTTTCTAATTGGACTAGAGATTCAAGTACAACGAGGGAAAACAAGCTCTCACCTTCAATTTGAGGGATTATCTCATCGTTTGGTAGGTATCCGCCCTCTCCGTCTTGGAGCCTCAAGAGAGCCTCAATACCAGTAACTTCATTTGTTTCAAGATTAACTTGTTTTTGATATGCCAGCTCAATACGCTGATGCTCGATGCAATCAATTGTTTTTCTTAAAGCATCTAAGCCAGACCTAGAGGAGCAAAGTAATTCTATAAGCATAATACCGCTGGATATATCAACTGGAATCATATGAACTCTTGTACGCATAAAAAAGTTAATCTTTCTAAGTGAAATCTCAATTGGAGTATCGTAGTAAAGAGCTATGGAATCTAAGTCACCAAAATTATTTGCAACTTGCTCATCAATTTTAACAACCGATACATCATCAAGACTTGTTAAATTAAAAATATAATTGGCTGCAATATTAGCCCAGGCAATTGAGCCATCTAACTCATAGATAATGTAAGGACTCGGATGATGAAGTAATGATTTAGTAAGATAATTAAGCTCTTGTTCTTTTTGCATTTCTTATTATCCGTACAGCTTGCTTTGTTTAATTTGATCGTCCACGAGCTCTACAAAATCTTCTGCAAAGGTAATTTTAATAAACTCCCATATTTCTAAATGCTTAGGCTCTTTAAAAAGAGTTTTAAAAGATATTAACATGGCATTCCACTCATCCTTATCAAGCATACCAATCTTAAATTGATAGAATTGATTTTCACGCGCTCTCAACATAACACTGAAATAGGTTAGATAAACTGCATTTTCTTCTTTGTTTAGCTGTTCGTTATTTCTAAGCTTAATTTTGGTTGCAACTAATATGGGTTTCATACCTGCTAGAGCAACTTTTTGATGAGAATCTGCAATATTTTGTCTTGCATTTGCTCGAGCAACCCTGTTCTGTTCTTTGAGTTCAGTAACCAAAAAATACACCGTGACCAAAACTGTAAATGGCCCTAAAGTCTGTAATATTAATATGATCGTCTCGAAATTCATTAAATACTTATATGTGTGTTTTTAATACTTCAATATAAGGTTTTTTTTTAAGTCGGTAAAGAAAGGAGGAAGATTAAAATACTTTAATTAGTATGATTTATCTCCATCAATTGCGATTCTTTCTAACATCCTGTGTGCTGGAAAATAATCGTTAACCGGCTTGTGTTGAGTGCTTCTATTATCCCAAAAAGCTATGGAGTTTGGTTTCCAGCTAAATCTGCATGTAAATTCGGGAGTCTTGATGTGTTCATATAAAAACTTCAAGATTACATCGCTTTCATTTCTGGGTAATTCAATTATTTTTGTTGTGAATAATGAGTTGACAAATATTACACTTTTACCACTTTCAGGATGTTTTCTAATCACTGGATGGATCACTGGAGGATTTTGCGACACAGCGTCACTTAATCTCTCTCTGCCCCCAGGCTCAGATAAACTTTCCTTAAATCCATATGAGAAGTCATGTTCTGCAGTGAGATTTTCTAAAAGAACTTTCATTGGATTAGATAGAGCATCATAGGCTGCTGTCATGCTAGACCATAGGGTATCACCACCTTGCGGCGGGCAAATTTTAGATCTTAAAATTGAACCCATAGGCGGATGTTTTCTAAAAGTCATGTCTGTATGCCACTCTTCAATTTTTGAAGGTTTTTCTGCAGTACTTTCTAAAATCTGTATTTCAGGAAAATCTTGTATGGTTTCATATGCTGGATGTATTTGCAGAGGACCAAAAAAGTCAGCTATTTGCTTGTGCTGAGCATGCGATATATCTTGGTCTCTAAAAAAAATTACCTCATGCTTAATTAGCAGTTTCCTAATTTCTGATAGCACTGAACCTGAGAGCTCTTTTGTTAAGTCCACGCCGCTCAACTCAGCACCTAAAGCTCCTCCCATTAACTTAACATCAAACATAAATTTTTATTCCTCTAATTTACACCTCTAAATAATTATATAATGATAAATTAAATACTATTATTTATTATAAATAATGGAATATGTTACATTAGTTCTCTTAAACAAGTAACTTAATTATTTACTCATTATGATACTCACACCTGAATCTAGAATTAAAGAATACACTGATAATGGCTGGTGGAATTCTGATACCTTATACTCACTTTTTATTGAAGCTTGCTCTGAATCTGGTAACCAAGAAGCTTTGGTTGATGCTCCCAATAGAGAGTTATTTACAAATAGTAAACCTCGCAGACTTAGTTTTCTGGATGTAAAAAAAGAAGTAGATAATTACGCATCTATTTTATTTGAGCTAGGCTTCAGAAAAGATGACAAGATAATTTTACAGCTTCCAAATATTGTAGAGCTTGCAATCCTTTATATAGCAATGTCAAAACTAGGCATTATTATTTCACCAGTTCCTGTTCAATATGGTAAATATGAATTAGAAAAAATTATTGATGACATAAACCCAAAGGGATACATTGGAATTGGAATATTTAATGGAAAAAATTTCACTCAAGATATATATCCAGCTTTCAAAAAAAATCATACCCTTTTATCAATTGGTGAGGCTGAGGGATTTGTGGATTTGAATACATTCCCTATTAAAAATAATGATAATGAGATGGAAGCATATGTTAAATCGATGGATTATTCTTCAAACGATATTCTAACAATTTGCTGGACATCAGGTACAACCGGAACACCTAAAGGTGTCCCAAGAAGCCATAATCTTTGGGGAACCATGGCAAGAGCTGCTTATCATCTAGCCAATACGCAAAAAGGAGACATACTTTTAAATCCTTTTCCATTAGTTAACATGGCAAGCATAGGTGGGTTTTTATTTAACTGGTTGATTTGCCAAGGTAAGCTAATACAGCATCATCCATTTGATTTGCAGATATATTTAAATCAAATGGCCGAAGAAAAAGTAAATTACACCATAGCTGCTCCTGCAATTATGAATATGCTATTAAATAACAAGCCTCTTTTTGAAAATTTAGATTTAACGAATTTAAGATCCATTGGTTGTGGTGGTGCACCATTGTCAGAATGGATGGTAGAAACTTTTCAAAATGAGCATGGCATTACAATACAAAATATTTTTGGATCAAATGAAGGTATGAGCCTATTTAGCACTAGGGATGACGTTGAAGATCCTGCGCTGAGAGCTGTATATTTCCCAAGATTTGGTGTGGAGGGTTTTGAATGGAATAACCCTATTTCCAAAACAATCAAAACGAAATTAATTGACTTAGAGACCAATGAAGAGATAAAGAAAGCGGAATTACCTGGAGAACTTCTCATTGCAGGCTCAACGGTTTTTGACGGATATTGGAATGCACCAGAAGCAAATATAGAGGTTTTTGATGAGGATGGTTATTTTAGAACAGGAGATATGTTCGAAATCTCATCTGATCAAACAAATAATAAATTTTATAAATATTGTGGGCGTTGTAAAGATTTAATTATTAGAGGTGGAATGAATATATCACCCGAGGAACTTGACTACTTATTAATATCGCATCCCGCAATCCTTGATGTAGCTGTAACCGGCTACGATGATGAGCTATTAGGTGAAAAAGTTGGGGTTGTGGCAGTTCTTCATGATGGAGCAGAGTTGGACCTCAAAGATATTACTGCATTTTTACATGAACTAGGAATAGCAAAATATAAATTCCCTGAAGATATCAAAATAATTGAAGAACTGCCTAGAAACCCGGTGGGCAAAGTGCTGAGAAGAAATCTAAAAAGTTTATTCTAACTAAGTTCCAACTACGAAGCTCACTACAGTCGTAGCACTTCCTCCGATGTTTAATGTTGCAATATTATTTGCATTATTAATCTGATAATCGTCGGCTTTATTTGTGCATTGTTTATAAGCATCTAATAACATTCTAACCCCTGTTGCACCTACAGGGTGGCCTAAGCCAATAAGACCTCCGCTAGCATTAATTGGAATGCTCCCGTCTGCTTCAATCTCACCCGACTCGATTGCTTTCCAGCTTTCTCCAGGAGCTGTAATGCCAAAATGGTCGATCGCCATATATTCTGTTGATGAAAAACAATCATGAGTTTCTATCCCGTCCACTGACTCCACACCGGGCATTGATGCTCTTTTGAAAGCGTCGTCAATGGCGTCTTTGACATGAGGGAATACATAATCATTGTCTTTGCTGTAGTTAATTTTTTCCTGGAGCGTAATTGGGCCCGTTTTATGACCCCAACCCTTAATAAAGGGGATGTCATCAATTTGAATATTATTATCCTTGGCGTATTGTTTTGCTCGATCTTCCGATGCAAGAAAGATAATTGCTGCGCCATCAGTAATTTGACCGCAATCAGTTTTTCTAGTTCTTCCCTCGATCACTGGGTTGAACTCATCTGATCTTGAAAAAGAATTCTTATCAAAAGTCCACCCTCTGGTTTGAGAGTTTTTATTTCTCTTTGCATTGGTGATATTAATTTCTGAGATTCTAGATAAATATTTTTCATCCAACGAGTACCGCTTGTCATATTCTTCGGTTAATAAACTAAACATATGAGGCCAAGGGTAATCTATATTTTGACATTCATGCCCAGACCACATTGCTGGACCTCCTATATTATTTGCAGCTTCATGAGCGCTAACATTTTTCATTTGCTCAATACCAATGACAGCCGCTAAATCATATCGACCTAATTCTAGCTCTGCAGAGGCTGCCAAAGTAGCAATGCTCCCAGAAGCACATGCAGCTTCATGTCTAGATGCGGGGATGCCTGAATAAAAAACTGGATCAGAGGAAACAAAAAAGCCACCTAGATGACCTTGATTGCAGAAAAGCTCAGCAGTAAAATTACCGACATGTGCGACTTCAATGTCTTTAGGCTCAAGATTTACCTCATTTAAACCTTTGTGAACAGTATCTTTAAATACATCAAAAAGATCTAATTCATTTCTTGCCCAATTCTGAGCAAAATCGGTCTGGTATCCGCCTAATATATATACTTTGCTAGTCATAAAATGATTATAAGTCTAATAGTGAAAGTATCAAGCAATCGAAACGTCTGAAAGATCTGCTATTGATACTTTGGACGGATCTACAACTTCATTACAGGAATTACAAAGAGTCTCAATCTCCAAAGGTTTATTGCATGGGACATGCATCAAGGAGATAGGATTATTAGAAGCATTAAGCATCCATTTATTGGCCCAAAAATGTAAATGGATAGCTGCTAAATAACCAGTCCTTCCTTTCTTAGTTAAATGGTATTCATACCTTGCTGGCTTATGCTGATATATTTTCTTTTCAATCACCCCAGAATCAAGAAATTTTTTTAATCTATCTGCAAGAATATTTGTAGATATTTCTAATGCATCGTTAAATTGATCAAATCTATTTAATCCATACAAGAGACCTGAATATACGAGGCCTGTCCACCTGTCGCCAAGCAAATCTTCGATTCGAAAAATTGAATTATCTTCAGTCATAGTCTCGCTCCTCCTAGTCTTAAATGATGGTAGCTTAGAAAAAATTAGATTTTTATTAACATCAAATCTAACATCCTTGATAGAAACGGGAATATTACAATGACTGCAGTTTGTAGAAAGTTCAAGGTAGTTACCGCAAGTTGTGTGAATTAACTCATCAGGAACATCAGAATTTTCGGTCCACTCATTGTTCCATTGCCAAAGATATGAAGCTATTGGATAAGTACCTAGCCCCTTGTCTGTTAATTTATATTCATATCTTCTAGGGGCTGACTGATATATATCCTTATAAACTACTCCATGATCAACAAGAAACTTTAATCTAGAGGAAAGCGTTCCTCTTGAAACGCCAATTTCATTTATAAAATCCTCAAATTTTCTTTGGCCAAGCCAGATATTTTTTAAGATAAGCAAGGTACATCTATCGCCCAATATCTGCAGAGCAAATTCTACAGGGCTATTCAATATTGCTTTTCCTATTTCCTTAGGACTGATAAGTTTTTTTGGGTCCATCAAATTACTTAAAATAAATTTTCGGAATCATAGCATTTGTCCTATCAATATAGTCTTTATATCCAGGATAATTTTTGCTCATTCTTTTATCCATTGTTTTCACACCTGTCACATTAAATATCAAATATGTAAATACCAAGGGTCCTATTATAGAGATTAGTGCAAAATAATTTGATACAGAGAAAATATAAATACCCCACCAAAAAAATACCTCTCCGAAATAATTTGGATGCCTGCTATACGCCCACAGGCCTGTTTTTAAAAAGACTTTATCTTGGGTAGAATTTTTTTTAAAATTATCAAGTTGATTGTCCGAGATTACCTCCCATAAAAAACCAATTACAATAATCGCTAATCCAATCTGGTTGATCAGGCTAATGGTAGCATTCTCGTCTGTACTTAATACAAACTGTATTGGCAGAGTTACACACCAAATAACTATTCCCTGTAGGAAGTAGACTTGTCTTAAAGTAAATAAATTAAGGCTCAGACCTGGTTTTTTCCAATCGCGTAATTTTGTGTAGCGAACATCTTCTCCATGACCAATTTTTCTTTTTAGCATTAAATAAGTTAGCCGAATTGACCATATTGATACTGAAAAAAATATAATGCCCTTTGTCATGATTGGAGCATTAGACAAAAATATTGATAGCAAGGTAATAAGTAAAATGATTGGTGCAAAAGCCGTATCAATTATACTAATATCTTTGATCAGTATTGAAATAATCCATAAAACTAAAATACAAAAAGTACATAAAATAAACGTATTTATTATTATTGGCATCATCATTATTATTTATAAGTTTAATTGTGCAAGTTATCAATATAATAATGTATAATTCTTAAAAATCGAAGGTTTTTTATAATAATTGCATGAATAAAAATAAATTAAATTCTTTGCGACTTCCTGTGATAGTTGCTCCAATGTTTCTTGTATCTGGTCCAGAGCTTGTAATAGCAAGTTCTAAAGCTGGACTTGTGGGTTCTTTTCCAGGCCCTAACGCTAGAACTATTGACGATTTAGAAAATTGGATGCATGTGATTACATCTCGTCTTGATGGAGAGTTATGGGCATTTAACATGATTGCTCATAAAACTTATGATAGGTTTCAAGATGAATTAGATTTAATTGCTAAATTTCAACCTCCTATTGTTATTACAGCATTAGGGAGTCCTGCTAGGGTCCTAGAAACAGTTCATTCATATGGAGGCATAGTAATAGCAGATGTTAATACTGTTGAGTATGCAAAAAAATGTGTAGAGTATGGAGCTGACGGACTTGCCTTGGTTAGCTATGGAGCCGGTGGCCACACGGGGACTTTGTCACCCTTTGTTTTTACCTCTCATGTTAGAGAATTTTTCGATGGAATTATTGTTTTAGCAGGCTCAATATCAAATGGAAGTCATATAAGAGCAGCTCAATGTCTTGGCGCAGATCTGTGCTACATGGGAACTAGATTTATCGCAACAAAAGAAAGCATAGCTGTTGATGAATATAAAGATATGGTTACGAGATCTCAAAGCACTGACCTTAGATTAACGAACTTATTTACTGGAGCAAATGCATATTATCTAAAAGATAGCATAATAAATAATGGGCTTGACCCAGACAATCTTGAGACAAATGAAAAAGGTTTTAATATTTCAGGATCTCAAGATAAGATTAGTGCTTGGAAGGATATTTGGTCAGCGGGTCAAGGCGTGGGATTTTCTAAGGAAATTCAAAGTTTAGAAGAGATTGCTATCGCATTAGAGGAGGAATGGAGAATAGTTAAATTATGAAAATTACAAAAGTAAATACCGTAGAATCCTCACTTTTAACTAGAGATCATCCCTATATGCAAGGAGCTTGGGAAACATTTTATGATGAATATAATGCTGTTAACTTAGATGCAATTGGAGAGATTCCCAAAGATTTAGATGGCGTTTATATAAGAAATACAGAGAATCAGGTACATGAACCAATAGGAAGATTTCATCCATTTGATGGAGATGGAATGCTTCATTCTATTGTCTTTAATCAAGGTAAGGCAGATTATAGAAATCGCTTTATTCAAACAGAAGGTTTTCAGGTAGAGCAAAAATTTAAAAAATCTAAGTGGGCTGGTCTAATGGAAAGACCGGGGTCATCTGAATTACCTGGTTGGGGCGCCCAAGGCTGCCTAAAAGATACCTCCTCTACAGATGTTGTAGTTCACAATGGAAAAGTTTTAACTACGTTTTATCAGTGCGGAGATGGGTATAGCATGGATCCCATAACACTAGATCCAGCTGGTAAGGTAGATTGGGCCCCAATTAACGGAATTTCAGCACATACAAAAGTTGATCTGAAGACGGGAGAGCTGTTATTTTTTAATTATTCAAAACAGGCTCCATTTATGCATTATGGGGTAGTAGACAAAGATGATAACTTAATCCATTACACCCCTATACCTCTTCCGGGTCCCCGCCTACCTCATGATATGGCGTTTACGAGTAATTATTCTATCTTAAATGATCTGCCTTTATTTTGGGATGAGGAAATGCTGAAAAGAAATATTCATGCAACAAAATTACACGATCTTCCATCAAGGTTTGCAATCATTCCTAGGTTTGGTTCTGAAAAAGATATTAAATGGTTTGAAGCCAATCCTACTTATTGCCTACATTGGAATAATGCCTATGAGAGCGGTGATGAAATTATTGTAGAAGGTTATTTTCAAGAAAATCCTGAGCCAGGTAACTACGAAGGAGCGCCTCGAGGTCTTGAGAGAATGATGGCATTTTTAGATAATCATTTAATAAAACCGAGACTGCATAGATGGAGGTTTAATCTTAAAACTGGCAAAACTATTGAAGAGTCATTAGACGATAAGATTCTTGAGTTTGGTGCAATCAATCAACAATATGCTTGTACCAAACATCGTTTTACTTACAGCATGATGCCAACTAAAGGTTGGTTTACCTTTGATGGAATAACTAAACATGATCATGTTACCGGAAAATGTGAGGTATATGAATTTGGAATGGGTATATTTGGAAGTGAGGTTTGCTTTGCCCCTAGAATTAACTCAACGGATGAGGATGATGGATATTTGATATCAATTATTACAGACGTAAATAAAAAGAGTTCTGCCTGTGTATTATTTGATGCTAAAAATATATCTTATGGACCAATATGCACCCTACCCCTTCCCCAGCAAATCTGCTCAGGTACTCATGCAACATGGGCTCAGATGAATGAGCTTGTAAGATAAAAATTGAATCCTGTTTATATTCTTGAATCAGTTAGAACGCCTAGAGCCAAGGCAAAGGAATCAGGTGGCCTTCATGAACTTAACTCTTTTGAGGTATTAGATTCCCTGTATCGTTATTATTCAGACAATGGAATCTTAGATCCTGAAACATTAAATGAAGTGATTCTGGGTTGTGTGACTCAATACGGAGAGCAAGCGGGCAACATTGCAAAATCTTCAGCAATGTACTCAGGTTACCCAGACCATATATCTGGACTAACTGTAAATAGATTTTGCTCCTCTAGCTTAGATGCAATAAATATAGGCTTCTTAAAAATATTATCTGGTCAGAATAGCCTTATTATGGCCGGAGGTTTAGAGATGATGTCGAGGGTTCCTATGCTGTCAGATAAGGCTGCAATATGGACTGATATAAATATTGCTCTCAAGTCAAAAGTATTCATGATGGGAAGTGGCGCTGATTTAATTGCCTCTGTTCATAGCATTAACAGGCAAGAAGCCGACGCTCAGGCTATGAAAAGCCAGCAAAAAGCATGTAATGCTCAAAAAAAAGGTTTTTTTAAATCAATAGTTCCTGTAACTAATCCGGTTAAGGGGACTATATGCTCAATTGATGAGTGCGTGAGACCAGACACAACGATTGAAAGCTTGGAATCTTTAAAACCAAGTTTTAAAGAGCTTGGTGACAGTGGTGTAGATAAGATTCAGTTAAAATATTTTCCTGAACTAGCGAAAATAGATCATATTCATACTGCTGGAAACTCTCCCGCAATGTCAGATGCGGCTTCTATTACCCTTTTATCAAGCTCAAAAAATTCTGCATCTTTTAAATATAAAGCGCGAGGAAAAATTAAAGCAGTTGCTGTTGTGAATGATAATCCTCTGTTTGTTCTCTCGGGATGCATTGAAGCAACTAAGCAATTAATGAAAAATGAAAACTTAAGTGTTAAAGATGTAGATATTTTTGAAATTCATGAAGCATTTGCTTCTACAATTATTTATGCTCAAAGAGAATTGGAAATTCCTGACGATAAGCTTAATGTTAATGGTGGATGCATTGCTTTAGGTCATCCCATGGGCGCTACTGGCTCTATAATGCTCTCTTCCCTACTAGATGAAATGGAGAGACGAGACTTAACTTTGGGCGTGGTATCAACCAGCGGAGCTGCTGGAGCAGGAACCGCCGTCCTAATAGAGAGGTAATCAACTTTATAACTTGCTCAACTAAACCTACTAAGATATATTTAATCTACTTAATAAATAAGGAGTAATAATGAGTAAAGAAACATTAGAAGTAGTTGAAAGCATGTTTGAAGCATGGGAAACACTAGACATGGAGGCTGTGATTAATCTCTGGCAAGAAGATGGCTATCTATGGAGCATGATGAATGCAGAAAAAACTCAAGGTCACGAAAAACTAAAGGTACACCTAGCCAGATTAATGGGAACTTGTACAAGGCTAAAGATCGAAGTGCAAACATTTCAAGTGTCTGGAAATACATACATGTGTGAATGCATAGATGATTTTGACACCGAGCAAGGTGGTCATGGCTACATTCCAACTGCAAGAGTTATGACAGTAAGAGATGGCAAGGTTGATCAATGGAGAGATTACTATAATCGAGCTACATTGATGGCTGCTATGGGGGTCGAGGAGTTTGATCCTAAGCAAGGCAAAAAATTGGAACCCGAAGATAAAAAACTTTTTATAATATCTTAGCTAGAGTGCCTGATTTATTTGATCCATTAAAGATCAGGTCTATAAAATTTTTAAATCGAGTTGTTGTTTCACCAATGGTACAAACTTCATCAGTAGATGGATTTGCAAATAGCTGGCACTTGGTACATCTAGGATCAAGAGCAGTTGGTGGTGCTGGAATGGTTATGACAGAAGCCGCAGCAGTCAGTAAGATTGGTAGAATCTGCAAGAATGATTTGGGCATTTGGAAGGATGCTCATATAAGTCAACTAAAAAAAATTGCATCTTTTATTAAACAGCAGGGCTCTATCCCTGGAATTCAATTAGCTCATGCTGGAAGAAAAGGTAGTTATACATCACTATTAAACAAGAAGGGTTTAACTCCATTAAAACCTCTGACATCAAATGAGGGATGGCAAACTATTGCTCCAAGCCCTATTCCATTTGAAAAAAATGCTCCTAGACCCATTCAAATGAGTCAAAAAGATATTCAAAATGTAATTAGTTCTTTTGCCAAAGCAGCAAGACGAGCAGATAAAGCAAATTTTGATTTAGTTGAAGTTCATGCTGGGCATGGATACTTACTTCATCAATTTTATAGCCCAATATCAAATATTCGAAAGGATGAGTACGGGGGAAATATAAACAATAGAATGAGATTAGCACTAGAAGTAGCAGAGGCTATTAGAGATGTATTGCCAGATAAGAAAATATTAAGTTTTAGAATTTCATACACAGATTGGATTAGTGGTGGCTGGAATTTAGAAGACTCAATTACTTTAAGCAAAGAATTAAAAAAGAGAGGTGTTGACATAATTGATGTAAGTTCTGGAGGAACCTCCCCAAATTCAGTGGCTATCGCAAAAGACTTAATTGAGGATAGAGATAAGATGAAAACCGAGAGCTTAATTCCCTTAGAGCCTGGTTACCAGGTAGAAGGATCTGCTTCGATAAAATCAAAAGCTAAAATTAGAACAGCTGCGGTAGGTTTAATTACAGATGCTAAACAAGCTCAAGATGTAATTTTTTACAACAAAGCAGATTTTACTTTTCTAGCAAGAGAGCTATTGCGAGATCCTTACTGGCCGATAAGAGCCGCGATTGAGCTTAATCAAAGTCATAAGCTTTCAATACCTGGGCAATATTATTTAGCATGGAGAGATCAAGAAGATTTTCAATTCAATGGAATAAATATCCAATAATCAGTTATAAGGCATCAAAACTTTCCGAGGCATCCTCTCGAACAATTAGGTTAGTAGAGTCGACTAGAGATTTAAAGCTCTTAGATAAACTATCTTTAGAAATATTAGAAAGAGAAATGCCGTCATTTTCATACATTTTTGCTACTTTAAATTTACCGCCACCAGCAATAAAGATATTTCCTGAGACATCAGGCGATTCAAGCAAGAACTCAATAAAGGGTGCTATTTTATCTGCAGTAAATTTTTCGGACTGATGCTCAGTAAGAAATGTTTTTGTCATGTTAGTTAAAGCAAATGGCGAAATAACATTTACATTTATATTTTTATTTTTCGACTCGAGATGCAGAGATAATGCAAGACCAACAATTGCCGCTTTTGCACAGGAGTATGCAGGCATTCCATGTTGCCCATATAGGCCTGCACCTGAAGTCGTGAATATAATTCCTCCTGAATTTTGTTTATATATATGCTGGAAACAAGGGTGAGTAATATTGATCGTGCCAGTTAAATTTACATCAAGTACTTTATTAAAATCATCTAATGAAACTTTATTAAAGGTTCGCCCCTCTGATATGCCTGCATTATTAATTAAGTAATCAAGTGAACCAAACTCATCTAAACAATGTTCTAAGATTTCATTGCCACTATTGGGATCTTCAATGCTTGCATAATTAGCAAATGCTGTCCCACCATTTTGTTTGATTAGTTCAACTATGTGATCGGCTGTATTTATTTGTTCTGGATGTTTTCTATTATTGACAAGAACGTTCATGCCCTTAGAAGCAAGATGAAGAGCATAAGCTGCACCCAGACCTTTCCCGGCTCCAGTGATAGCTACTGTTTTTGTTTTAGTTTTAATAGAGGGCATAGATTTACTTTCTAAGCTTAGCAGTTTCTTTAAAGTCTATTTTCATATTCTTAATTGCTACTTTATATATCTTTCTTACCGCAGTTTTTGAGATCTTATTATTAAGTAAGTCCTCAAGCACAAGCGCAGGCTCTCTTTTTGCTGGATCACCAAAGCCACCGCTACCAGTAGTATGAATTTCGATTGTGTCACCTTTAAATAAGGGATGGTCAATCTTTCCAGGGAGAGATATCTTCTTTTTTTTAGATATAACAGTTGTTGTACATAATGGTGCTGAATGGCCACCTTCTATGCCCCATGGTTTAAATTTCATTCTATCTCGCCTAAATGACCCATAACAATCGCCGCCCATCCATTGAACTTCTGAGGTATAACCAAGACCCCCTCTCCACGTTCCTGCACCGCCTGAGTCAGTCCATAAAAGACTTTTTTTAAATAGAATAGGTAATTTTGATTCACTTACTTCTATTGGAACAGGCGAACCATTGGTTGCACCATGCTCGGTAACATCAATACCATCTTTATTAGATCTAGCTCCATGTCCACCAGCATATGGACCACCTAGATGACCCTGAATTCTTTTGCCATCTAAGTCTTGGCCGACGAAATTAACCATAGTGTACTGGCCACTGTGAGCAGCTGTCATTTTGGAAGGAATTGCCTTTGCCATAACCCCACATACCACATCCTCAACTCGTTTAAGTGTGATTCCACGAACAGCGACAGGGGCTGGAAAATTACTATTAACAATTGATCCCTTGGGTAGATAAATATTAATAGGTCTAAAGCTTCCTTCATTATTTGGAACCCTATCTCCAGTTAAGGTTCTAACTGCATAATAAACTACTGAATTAGGGCATGAAGGAACATTGTTAATGGCTATGCCAACTTGTTTATCTGTACCTGAAAAATCAAATGA
>CESI01028010.1_pt1 | contig 14088 bp, 13 predicted proteins | sample 356301 | NCBI WGS metagenome assembly CESI01 (sample SAMEA2621423, study PRJEB7988) | marine metagenome | biome: marine biome (ENVO:00000447); feature: deep chlorophyll maximum layer (ENVO:xxxxxxxx); material: "saline water (ENVO:00002010), including plankton (ENVO:xxxxxxxx)" | depth 40 m | reverse complement strand
GTGAGGCAAAATCCGTAGCATTGATTGGGAATGCTGCCGATGTCTTTCCCGAGCTCATAAAACGTGGCGTAAGACCTGATATAGTCACAGACCAAACCTCTGCCCATGATCCAATTCACGGGTATTTGCCGCAGGGCTGGTCCGTTGCAGAATGGCGCGCCAAGCAGGAAAGTGATCCTAAGATAGTGGAAAAGGCGGCCCGCGCATCTATGAAAGTCCAAGTTTCAGCTATGGTGGATTTCTGGAATTCTGGCGTCCCAACATTAGACTACGGTAATAATATTAGACAGGTCGCCCGAGAAGAGGGTCTTGAAAATGCCTTCGCCTTCCCTGGTTTTGTACCTGCATATATTCGCCCATTGTTTTGTAGGGGCATTGGTCCTTTCCGCTGGTGCGCATTGTCTGGCGACCCAGAAGATATTTACAAAACAGATGCCAAAGTCAAAGAGTTGATCGACGACCCGCACTTGCACAACTGGCTAGACATGGCGCGAGAGCGGATCGCCTTCCAAGGTCTGCCTGCGCGCATTTGTTGGGTTGGTCTGGGCCTAAGAGATAAGTTGGGCTTGGCCTTCAACGAAATGGTTCGTATGGGTGAATTGTCAGCCCCCGTCGTGATTGGCCGCGATCACCTCGATTCAGGATCTGTTGCGTCGCCCAACCGCGAAACAGAGGCGATGAAAGATGGCTCTGACGCTGTGTCTGACTGGCCACTATTGAACGCAATGCTGAATGTTGCGGGTGGGGCCACTTGGGTTTCGTTGCATCATGGTGGGGGAGTTGGCATGGGCTTTTCCCAGCACTCAGGAATGGTGATTTGTTGTGATGGTACCGAGGATGCAGACCGCCGCATAAAAAACGTTTTGTGGAATGACCCTGCAACTGGTGTTATGCGTCATGCTGATGCAGGCTACACAGAGGCAATTGACTGCGCGCGCGAGAATGGTTTGAATTTGCCTGGTATATTAGGAAGATAACCGGATGTTTCGTAAAAATGTTTGGTACGTTGCTGCTTGCGATCATGAAATCACAGGTAAACGGTGGGCAGCTGAGATTTAGGTGTAAGCCGCAAGCGATGAATTTTACCAAATATGATAGCTGATGTTTTAAGTCGCAGTTTGCTGATAATACTAACAACTGCTGACCCTTAATGTGGAAAAGCTAATGGTAAGGTTTTCCTGCTAAGACAGTAATGGGGCGCTCCACTTTTCTGCCATTTTGCACGAGTTCAGCTTACTCTAAATAATTTTTTTTAATGTAATGGGTGATGCTGGGTTTAAATGTACTTCAAGCTTGAAACTTTAGTCTTGAAGTATTCCGTTACGCGTCATAGCTTTATTTAAATTAGTAAAAGTTGGAGAAGACAAAGATGCGTATCGCATGCTTAGGTGGCGGACCTGCAGGTCTATATTTTGGAATATCGATGAAGCTTCGTGATCCCAATACTGAGGTTGTCGTTTTTGAGCGTAACCGAGCAGATGATACTTTTGGTTGGGGTGTTGTACTGTCTGATGAGACATTAGATAATCTTGCTAAAAACGATGCCGTTAGCGCCTCAAAAATAAGAGACCATTTTGCGTATTGGGACGATGTTGCAACCATTCATAATGGACACAAGGAGCTGTCTACTGGTCATGGGTTTTGTGGCATTGGACGCAAACGAATGCTGCTTATTCTACAGGCTCGTGCAAAAGAGTTAGGCGTTGATTTGCGTTTTGAGACTGAAGTTGGTCAAGCATCTCACTATATGGATGACTTTGATGTTGTGGTTGCGGCGGATGGGTTAAACTCCAAAACTCGGATGGAGTTTTCTGACACTTTTCAGCCAGAAATTGACACACGCCTTTGTCAATTCGTTTGGCTAGGTACACATCAAAAATTTGACGATGCATTTACCTTTATTTTTAAAGAAACCGATAAGGGCTGGATCTGGGTACATGCTTATCAGTTTGATGATGAAACCGCGACATTTATTATAGAATGCCAACAGGAAACATTCGACGCCTACGGCTTCGGGAGCATCTCACAAGAAGAAAGTATCGCAATCTGTGAGGACATTTTTAAGGACCATCTTGGTGGCCACCCTTTGATGACCAATGCTACTCATATCCGTGGATCTGCTTGGTTACAATTTCCTCGTGTACTGTGCGAAAAATGGATCCATAAAAATGTTGTTTTGATGGGAGATGCGGCAGCGACGGCACACTTTTCAATTGGATCTGGCACTAAAATGGCATTGGAAAGTGCTATCTCGTTAGCAGACCTTCTGATCGAGAAGGATACCCGAGAAGAGGCATTTGGGGCCTACGAAGATGTGCGTCGCCTTGAGGTTTTGCGCCTACAATCTGCGGCCCGTAATTCACTTGAGTGGTTTGAAGACGTTGAGCGGTACCTCCATCTGCACCCAATTCAGCTGAATTACTCACTACTCACCCGGTCCCAGCGCATTAGCCATGAAAACCTACGCTTACGTGACCCAGTCTGGCTTAAATCAGCAGAAAAATGGTTTCAAGTGCAAGCCGGTGGAGCTGAAAGCCCAGTGCGTACTCCCATGTTTGCCCCGTTCAAGTTGCGAGACCTTACGCTAGATAATCGCATCGTGGTGTCACCAATGGCGCAGTATAAAGCTCTGGAAGGTGCGCCAACTGATTGGCACTTCGTCCACTACGCTGAACGGGCAAAGGGCGGTGCAGGTCTCGTTTATACTGAAATGACTTGTGTCTCGGCTGATGGGCGTATCACTCTTGGATGCCCCGGCCTTTACGCTCCAGAGCATGAAGCTGAGTGGGCTCGTTTAACCTCTTTTATACATGCAGAGACTGAGGCTAAGATTTGCTGCCAAATCGGTCATTCTGGCCGAAAAGGATCAACACAGGTTGGCTGGGAAGTTATGGACGCTCCTTTGTTAGAGGGCAATTGGCCTACTGTTTCAGCCTCTGCGATTGCATGGTCCAATAAGAATGTAGCACCGCAAGAAATTAATAGGTTACAGATGGATGAGGTGTGTGAGCAGTTTGTTGCAGCCACAAATATGGCAGAGCGTGCAAGTTTTGATATGATCGAATTGCATGCTGCACACGGATACTTGATCTCGTCTTTTATCTCGCCACTATCCAACGTGCGGACAGACGAATACGGTGGAAGCCTTGACAACCGAATGCGGTATCCGTTGGAAGTTTTTAAGGCAATGCGCGCTGTGTGGCCAGATCATAAACCAATGTCGGTGCGGATCTCTGCCAACGACTGGGCGGGTGACGAGGGGGTGACGCCGGAGGAAGCTGTATTGATAGCACAAGCGTTTGCCGACGCTGGGGTAGATATTATTGACGTTTCTGCTGGACAGACCTCGACCCAAGCCAAGCCTATCTACGGACGCATGTTTCAGACGCCATTTTCGGACCGCATACGTAACGAAGCAGGTTTGGCTACAATGGCCGTTGGTAACATTTATGAGGCTGATCATGCCAATTCGATACTTATCGCTGGTCGTGCTGATTTGGTCTGCCTTGCGCGGCCACATTTGGCTGATCCTTATTGGACCTTACACGCTGGCACTGCTATCGGTGATCGTCATGCTAAATGGCCTTTGCCCTATGAGCCCGGCCGTGATCAGGCGTGGCGTTTGGCGGACCGTGATGCAGAATTAGCGAGGTCATGATAATGAATAGCCACGTGATAATTTCTGGTGGTGGGACTGGCGTCGGCGCAGCGACAGCGCAAGCATTCTCTAAGGCAGGTGCAAAAGTCACAATTTTGGGACGGACGGAAAAATCTTTGCAGGCCCAGGGTTTGAGTTATCAGATTTGTGATGTTACGGATGCGGATGCTGTTAAAATTGCCTTTGATTCAGCTAGGGCAGAACATGGCCCAATCTCAACGGTAGTTGCAAATGCAGGCGCGGCAGTCTCCGTTCCTTTTGCTAAAATGACAATAGACAGCCTTTCAAATATGTTGGATGTGAACATAGCCGGCGTATTTAATTGTTGGCAGGCCGCATTGCTGGACATGAAGGAGGCAGGCCGAGGTCAAATGATTGTTATTGCGTCGACTGCGGGCCTTAAGGGCTATCCATATGTAGCGGGCTATTGCGCAGCAAAACACGGCGTTGTTGGTTTGACCCGTGCTTTATCTTTGGAGTTAGCGCCACTTGGGATCACAGTTAATGCAATTTGCCCTGGTTTTACTGAGACGCCTATGCTGGACCGTTCAATTGAAAATATTACCATGATGACGGGGATGAGTAATGAGGACGCAGTAAAATCACTCAAGCGTGGGAACCCCCAAAAACGGTTCATTCAAGTTGATGAGATTGCAGGTTCTGCGGTTTGGTTATGTTCTGAATCGGCACGATCAGTTAACGGGCATACTCTAAGTTTGAATGGAGGTGAGTTATGATTTCCATCCAAAAAAAGTTCTCTGAACCGATTTCAAAAACTCGTCTACGCCTGTGGCTGAAGCTTCTTAAAACTAGCAGCCGAATCGAGACAGAGCTGCGTCGCCGTTTACGTGTCGAATATGGCACAACACTCCCGCGCTTTGATGTTATGGCAGCATTATCCCGCCATACTAGCGGATTGAAGATGAGCGCCCTTTCCAGTTTATTGCGTGTTTCCAATGGAAACGTGACCGTAATTGTTGACCGCCTGACGGAGGAGGGCCATGCTCTTCGGATTTCAATGCCTGGTGACAGGCGTGCTCAGATTGCAATATTAACACCAGCAGGTCGAGCTTTATTTTCTAAATTAGCGGCAATACACGAGGCCTGGTTGGATCAGCTTTTGCTTGGGTTAGATGCAGAGGACGCGGCAACCCTTCATGCCTTACTCGGGAAAACAGAGGGAGAGATTGATGCGGAGTGATGTTAAACATTTCCAATGCCTAATTTCTGATGGGATTGCCTTTATCAGTCTTAGCCGGCCGGATCGAAAAAACCCACTTACCTTCGACAGTTATGCTGAGCTGCGTGACTGGTTTCGAGATTTAGTTTATGCAGAGGATGTTCACGCGGTGGTCTTTGGCTCCAATGGTGGAAACTTCAGTTCGGGAGGAGATGTTCATGACATCATCGGTCCTTTGACAAAAATGCCGATGAAAGAACTTTTACAATTCACCCGTATGACTGGTGATCTTGTTAAGGCTATGATCCACTGTGGCAAGCCAATCATTGCAGCAATTGATGGAATTTGTGTGGGAGCGGGCGCTATAATAGCGATGGCCTCTGATCTGCGCATCGCCACGTCTTCTGCGAAGGTGGCTTTTTTATTCAACCGAGTTGGTTTGGCTGGCTGTGACATGGGAGCTTGTGCCATTCTTCCGCGAATTATTGGCCAGGGCCGAGCCGCGGAGCTTTTGTATCTTGGACGATCAATGAGCGCTGAAGAGGGGGAGCGCTGGGGATTTTTTAACAGTTTGGTCGCGCCTGATGTTCTTGAGGCCACTGCGGCTGATTTGGCCAAACGTATTGTGGCAGGTCCAACTTTTGCCAATTCGATAACTAAAACTATGTTGGCGCAAGAATGGTCTATGACTATCGACCAAGCAATTGAAGCCGAGGCCCAAGCTCAAGCAATATGCATGCAAGGTAATGATTTTATCCGAGCATATGAAGCATTTGTGGCGAAAGAAAAGCCCGTATTTGGAGGTAACTAATGGCAGATCGTTCATTTCTGACATGGCCATTCTTTGAAGATCGGCATCGCATTTTGGCTGACAAACTGGATGCCTGGGCTGAAGCTAATCTATCTAAGATCAATCATGATGATACGGATATAGCTACCCGTGCTTTAGTACAGATGCTGGGAGATGCTGGATGGCTGGAGCATTCTGCGTCGACCACAGAGACGCTCGATGTACGCACTTTATGCCTCATCCGTGAGACTTTGGCGCGTTATGATGGGTTAGCTGACTTTGCTTTTGCTATGCAGGGCTTAGGAACTGGTGCAATTACATTATTTGGATCACAGGCACAAAAAAACGCCTGGTTATTGAAAACTCGTTCAGGCAAAGCAATCTCAGCTTTTGCACTAACTGAACCACAGTCTGGTTCTGATGTGGCCAATTCGACAATGACTGCCACACGCGAGGGTGATTATTACATTCTGGATGGTGAAAAAACATGGATCTCCAACGGTGGCATCGCTGATGTTTACACTGTCTTTGCACGCAGTGGCGAAGCACCCGGAGCAAAGGGCCTGTCCGCCTTCATTGTTCCGGCAAACACTGCTGGACTGCGAATCAAGGAGCGGATCAACACGATCGCCCCACACCCGCTAGCAACTCTGGAATTTAAAAGCTGCCGTATACCCGCCTCTGATATGATCGGCAGCCCAGGAAAAGGGTTTGGCATTGCGATGGCAGTCTTGGACGTGTTTCGTTCTACTGTTGCAGCTGCGGCATTGGGCTTTGCTCGACGCGCACTTGACGAGGCTTTGACCCGCGTCACCACACGACAGGTTCAAGGAAAAGATCTGGCAGAATTGCAACTAGTCCAAGGCCACATAGCAGATATGGCCCTAGATATAGATGCGGCCGCTCTTTTAATTTATCGCGCAGGCTGGACAAAAGACAGTGGAGCGCCGCGCATCACGCGGGAGGCGGCAATGGCCAAGTTGTTCGCAACCGAGCAAGCACAAGTTATTATCGATAAAGCCCTGCAATTGCACGGTGGTGATGGTGTACGCTCTGGGCAGACTGTCGAGCGGCTTTACCGAGAAATACGTGCCCTTCGCATTTATGAAGGTGCATCAGATGTTCAAAAAGTCATTATCGCGCGGGAAACTTTGGGTGCCCATGCAGGAAATCTTAAATCATGTTGAATGCAACAGCTCACATAGATACTTTCGCTCGAGATAATCTCCCATCTGTTGATACTTGGCCTGAGCTTTTACTGGATGGATTTAACTATCCCAGTTGCCTAAATGTGGCAGCTGAGCTGACCGATGCAATGGTTTTAAAAGGTTTTGGAGATCATACAGCATTGATAGGAAATGGGCGCCGCCGCACTTATAAAGAGCTTACAGATTGGACCAATCGAATTGCTCACGTGCTGGTAGATGATATGGGCGTACAGCCAGGCAATCGTGTTTTAATCCGCTCTGCGAACAACCCGGCAATGGTTGCTTGCTGGCTTGCAGCTACAAAAGTTGGGGCTGTAGTAGTAAACACAATGCCAATGCTGCGGGCTGGTGAACTGAGCAAGTACGTAGATAAAGCTCAAATAACTTTTGCGCTATGTGACACACGTTTAATGGACGAGATGGATGTGTGTGCAGATCAAAACTCGATTTTAAAGTGCGTAATGGGTTTTGACGGTACATCAAACCATGATGCTGAATTGGATAGGTTGGCATTGGAAAAGCCTGTCCAGTTTGAAGTGGTCCAAACCATGCAAGATGACGTGGCCTTACTTGGGTTTACATCTGGCTCCACAGGAGATCCTAAAGCGACGATGCACTTTCATCGCGACTTACTGATTATTGCTGATGGTTACGCGAAAGAGGTTTTGGGTGTTACGCCCTCTGATATATTTATTGGCTCTCCACCGCTTGCCTTTACCTTTGGCCTTGGAGGACTTGCCATTTTTCCTCTGCGCTTTGGAGCAGCCGCAACATTGTTGGAGGACGCATCCCCACCCAATATGATTGCAATTATTGAGAAATACCGTGCAACTGTATGTTTTACTGCTCCAACAGCTTATAGGGCAATGCTACGGGCTATGGATGATGGCGCTGATCTATCATCGTTGCGGGCTGCTGTTTCCGCTGGAGAAACGCTGCCTGCACCAGTTTATAAGGAATGGGTTTCCAGGACAGGCAAACCAATTTTGGATGGGATTGGGGCTACGGAAATGTTACACATTTTTATCTCTAATCGCTTCGATGATCACATGCCAGCCAGTACGGGCAAGCCGGTTACTGGCTACCTGGCTAAAATTATTGCGACGGATGGAACTGAACAACCGTATGGTGCTCCTGGACGACTGGCCCTCAAGGGGCCGACTGGCTGCAGATATTTGGGTGGAGAAAGACAAAGTGAATATGTGCAAGATGGTTGGAATATTTCTGGTGACACATTTGTTCAGGATGTGGACGGCTATTTCCACTTTGCGGCAAGAAATGATGACATGATTTTATCATCTGGTTACAACATTGCAGGTCCCGAGGTGGAGGCAGCGTTGCTGGCGCATAACGATGTTGCAGAATGTGCCGTTATCAGTGTCGTTGACCAAGAGCGTGGGGCTATTGTTGAGGCACACATTGTTTTGTCTGAGGGCGCAGCTGCAACACCTGAAAAAGCAAAGGTGCTTCAGGATCATGTTAAAAGTATAATAGCACCCTATAAATATCCACGTAGTATTATTTTTGCGCTGTCGTTACCAAAAACAGCGACAGGCAAGATTCAACGCTTTTTGTTGAAACCTGGAGGATATGAAATGGCATCACATTAATCCCAATATCGCATATGGCGGTTGTGATGCCTTGTGGGATAAGGCGAAAATTAATAATTAATCAATAATTTAAATTATAGGGAAAACGACAATGAAAGTTACATCACTTATTTTTTCTACAGCCCTCGCGATGCTTGCCAATGGCGTATCTGCTGAAGGTATAAAGGTGGGCATGATCACTACACTTTCAGGTGGTGGGGCTGGATTAGGCGTTGATGTGCGCGACGGCTTCATGCTTGCGATCGCACAGTCTGGGCGCAATGACATCGAGGTAGTTATAGAGGATGACCAACGCAAGCCAGATATCGCAGTTCAGTTGGCAGACAAAATGATCCAGTCCGAAAAGGTTGATGTTATGACTGGCATCATCTGGTCAAACCTTGCTATGGCGGTCGTTCCATTTAGTGTTGCACAAGGAAAGTTCTATCTTTCACCGAATGCTGGTCCATCGGCATTGGCAGGTAAGGGTTGTCACAAGAACTATTTCAATGTTGCTTGGCAAAATGATAACTTACATGAAGCAGCAGGTTCTTACGCAAACAGTGAAGGCTACGTCAACAGCTTTATTTTGGCTCCTAACTATCCAGCGGGTCAGGACGCACTGACAGGCTACAAGCGGATGTATAGTGGCAAACTGGCTGGTGAAATTCTTACAAAACTTGGCCAAAAAGACTATGCCGCCGAAATTGCTCAGATCCGCGCTTCTGGTGCTGATAGTGTGTTCTTCTTTTTGCCAGGAGGCATGGGTATTTCATTCCTCAAACAATATGCAAATAGTGGTGTGGATATCCCACTAATGGGTCCAGCTTTTTCATTTGACCAGGGTATATTGCAAGCTGTGGGAGATGCAGCTCTTGGGGTGGTGAATACCAGTCAATGGAACAAAGATATCGATAACCCAACTAATATGGCTTTTGTCAAAACGTTCCAGGCTAAATTTGGTCGCTTGCCATCTCTTTATGCAAGCCAAGGGTTTGATACAGCAAATCTGCTGATCTCTGCTCTCGAAACCGCACACCCAGATGACGCGGATTCGTTCCGTACCGCTCTTGAAGCAGCAGAATTTGATAGTACCCGTGGTAGTTTTGCCTTCGGCCCAAACCATCATCCAATTCAGAATATCTATGCACGTGAAGTGATAAAAGAAGGTGGCATCTACACCAATAAGATTATTGGTATTGCTCTTGAAAATCATAGCGACGTGTATGCCCCTGAGTGTTCGTTCTAAACAAACAAACTTTCTGGGCTGGCAAAAGCTGGCCCAGGTCCAATGGGAACGTAGGGTATGTCTATAATATTAATTATTGAGCAGGTGCTTAACGGCCTCCAGTTTGGCGTTATGTTATTTTTAATGGCAGCAGGCCTGACATTAATCTTTGGGGTTATGGGATTGATTAACCTTGCTCACGGATCTCTTTACATGATTGGTGCCTTTGCGGCCGCGGTTATTGCGGGATTAACAGGATCTTTCATATTAGCTATAATTGCTGCCATGGCCGCTGCCGCAATTGTAGGCGCGCTCGTCGAAATGGTTGTGATACGCAAACTATATGGCTCTGATCACCTCGATCAGGTTTTGGCGACCTTTGCCTTAATACTGATTTTCTCTGAAGGAACGCGCTGGGCTTTTGGATCGTTCCCGCTGTTCCTCGATATTCCTAATTACTTATCGGGCCCAATTACATTGCCTGGTGGTATAAAATATTCCCTCTATCGCTTGATATTAATTTGTGTGGGGCTGTTTGTTGCTGCAGGCCTTGGCATATTAATCTCCAAAACGCGCATTGGCATTCAAATCCGTGCAGGAGAAAATGATCGTGAGATGATAGCTGCATTAGGGGTGGATATCTCAAAGCTCTATACAATAATTTTTGCCCTTGGTGCAGCACTTGCTGGATTGGCTGGTGCATTAGTGGGTGCTATCCAGTCGGTGCAAGTTGGAATGGGTGAACCTGTTTTAATTCTAGCTTTTGTGGTGATTGTGATTGGTGGGATTGGATCGATCAAAGGGGCCCTGATAGGGGCGCTTTTGGTGGGGCTTACGGACACCCTGGGAGGCATTTTTCTACCTGAGTTGCTGAAACTGTTTATGGACACATCTACGGCGCAGACCTCTGGTTCCGCTTTGGCATCAATGGCGATTTATATTTTGATGGGAGTGGTTTTAATTTGGCGACCGACAGGGTTATTTGGAGCGCGCGCATGATACGCGAAAGCTACTTAAATGCTCTTGTTCTTTTTCTTTTACTAGCAGTTCCAGTTTGGGCAACGATAATTGATGAACCATTTACGATAACTTTGGCAACCCGCGCTGTGATTTTTGCATTAGCAGCTGTGGGCTTGAATATAGCTCTTGGACTTGGAGGTTTAGTCAGTCTTGGGCATGCTGTATTTTTTGGAATTGGTGGGTACGCAATGGGTATACTCGCCCATCATGCACAGACCTATACGCCGGTGATGAGCCTCCCTTTTTTGATTGAAGGTACAAAATCGATGCCAGTGATCTGGTTGGTTGCTATGGCCAGTTCGGGGCTCGCTGCTTTCGCCATCGGGACGTTGTCATTGCGCACGACTGGCGTATATTTCATAATGATAACTCTAGCATTTGGACAGATGTTTTACTTTTTCACAATCAGTTGGCCAACCTATGGAGGTGAAGATGGACTGTCAGTTTACGTGCGTAATGAATTCCCAGGCCTAAATACGCTAGTACCTATCCATTTTTTTGCAATCTGCTTCATCATTCTTTGCCTAGTCTTATTACTGAATGCGTTGATCGCAAAGTCTCCCTTTGGTCTGGCGTTAAATGCTGCACGCCAGATGCCTAAGAGGGTTCAAGCCGTTGGACTAAACCCCAATCGGCTGAAACTGCTAGCCTTTGTGATTTCGGGGGTCATCGCAGGTTTGGCTGGAGCATTGTTTGCCGACCTTAACCGCTTTGTCAGTCCTACTATGTTCAGTTGGCAGATGTCAGGGGAGATTATGGTTTTTGTTATCCTTGGGGGCGTAGGACGACTATGTGGCCCAGTCGTTGGCGCAGTCGTGTTTGTCATGCTTGAGCACTTCCTTGGTGGATTGAGTGAATATTGGCATGTTTATCTCGGCGCGCTCTTGTTAATTGTGGTACTTTTCGCCCGGGGTGGACTGGTGGGGTTGATTGTGGGGAGAGTGGATGCACATGATTGATCCAATCTTGGCGACGTATAATTTAAAAAAATCATTTGGAGCACTTACTGCTACTGATGACGTTTCGATTGCACTATTTCCAGGTGAAATCCATGCAATAATTGGCCCAAACGGTGCTGGAAAATCAACACTGATCTCTCAGATTTGTGGTGGGATTCAACCTGATTCTGGTCGTGTTGAGTTGCTAGGACATAATATAACTCAAACTAATGTCAGCATGCGTGCGAGGGCAGGCATTGGCCGCACCTTCCAAGTTTCTGCCTTGGCAATGGAAGACACTGTACTGCAAAATGTCTTACTAGGCGCCTTGGGTGGCTCAGGTACGCCATGGCGTTTTTTTCGTCCAGCGCTCAAGGACTGGAGATTGCGCGATAAAGCAATGACGGCATTGATACACGTGGGGCTGCAAGCGCACGCTGCAACTCGCGCATCTGAATTGAGCCATGGACAGCGAAGACAGCTGGAGGTTGCAGTTACTCTCACACTCGAACCCAAAGCCTTTGTTATGGATGAGCCTATGGCTGGATTGGGTGCAGAAGGGTCGAAAAACCTGACTGAACTACTTGATAATTTACGTGAAAAGGCCCCAATTTTATTGGTAGAGCACGACATGGATGCTGTTTTTAAACTTGCTGACCGGATCAGCGTATTGGTTTATGGTCATATCATTGCAACTGGTACTGTGGATGAGATCCGTTCCAGCAAAGTGGTCCGTGAAGCCTACCTAGGGGATGGCGTATGACCTTGCTTAAGCTTCAAAATGTTGCTGCCAGTTACGGCGCATCAAAAGCCTTGTTTGACGTTAATCTTAGTCTGTCGGAGGGCGAAGTTTTAGCGCTGTTGGGGCGAAATGGTATGGGCAAAAGTACAACTGTGAAAACTATATGCCGAATGATGTCCGCGACGGGTACGTTGACATTTGATAATCAAGATCTGCATCGTTTGGCCTGCCATAAAGTGGCACGGCTTGGCATCGGGTTAGTGCCAGAGGGTCGCCGTTGTTTTGCTAATCTGACCGTAACTGAAAACCTGATTGCTGCTGCGCGCCCGGGCCCCTGGGATCTCGCGCGCGTAATTACTTTGTTCTCTCAATTGGGTGCACGAAAAGCGCAGCGAGCAAATACCTTGTCCGGGGGTGAACAGCAGATGTTGGCCATTGGGCGTGCTTTAATGACCAATCCACGCCTCTTAATTCTTGATGAGGCTACGGAAGGGCTTGCACCAATTATAAGGCAAGAAATTTGGGCAGTAATCTCCAAGCTAAAAGCTGATACAGGTATGGCTATTATCGTAATTGATAAATCTCTAGCTGAACTCAAACAAGTCTGTGACCGGGCAGCCATCATTGAGCGTGGCAAGACCGTTTGGCAAGGGGCCATGGTGGATCTGACCCCTAATATTTCGGAACGGCTTATTGGTGTTTAGGTGGATTTTATAGTTCTATGAGGGTGAAGTAGATGGCGTTTAGTTTTATACAGAAAGTTCTTTTCAAGCACTGCGATCCTGCAGGAATTGTATTTTTCCCGCGTTATTTTGAAATGATGAACGATTGTGTAGAAGCGTTTTTTGATGAGGCTCTGGACTGGCCATTTGAAAAGCTTCTCCAAACAGCAGGTATCCCGACCGCTACGATCGAAACGCAATTCACTGTGCCCAGCCGTCATGGCGATAAATTGGTCCTACATCTCGAAATTATACGCCTTGGATATTCCAGCTTTGACTACTTGATGACTGCCCATTGTGCTGGTGAGCAACGGTTTAAAACGGACGCTACTATTGTGCATGTTAATCTTAAAGGCAAACCAGCCCCCATCCCAGATGCAGTAAGGCAGCGTCTTACAAATTTGATTAAGGTAAACTCATGACCAACAAAATAATTCACCCAGACGGATGGGCGCCTGCGCTTGGCTATGCAAATGGCATATTGGCCAAAGATGGTACTTTATATGTTGGTGGACAAATTGGCTGGGATAAAAACAAGGTTTTTGTTTCCAAAGACTTTGTCCTGCAGATGCGTCAAGCGCTACAAAATATTGTCGACATAGTCGAGGCTGCGGGCGGCAACTCATCAGATATTGTTCGTCTGACTTGGTTTGTCACTGACAAGGCTTGTTACCTTGCAAACCAGCGCGCCGTTGGCGAAGCCTATCGTGATATTTTAGGTAAACATTTCCCAGCGATGTCCATGTTGGTTGTAGCTGGCTTGGTTGAGGACGATGCTCTGATTGAAATCGAAGCTACAGCACAGATAGCCTGATTAACTAACAAGAGCATCTCACAAATGAAGGCTTTGACTTATAAAGACTGAGTGAGAGACACTAAATACATTTAAAAGTAACAAAGAGTCATCAGTTCTTTGGTCTGTGTATAATGAAGATCACGGTAGGTTCTAATGCGCTTAGGAAAATAAAATGAACATTTTAACAAGTTTGAAAATTAAGAACGCAATAAATACA
>CESI01015014.1_pt1 | contig 14095 bp, 11 predicted proteins | sample 356301 | NCBI WGS metagenome assembly CESI01 (sample SAMEA2621423, study PRJEB7988) | marine metagenome | biome: marine biome (ENVO:00000447); feature: deep chlorophyll maximum layer (ENVO:xxxxxxxx); material: "saline water (ENVO:00002010), including plankton (ENVO:xxxxxxxx)" | depth 40 m | reverse complement strand
AAAAAACACCTATCCTCGTGATAGATGACTAAGCCACAAATATACGAATATAATTTATAGTGATTCAAGGTACTTTAAAACCTCTAATCCATCGTCACTCTGTAAATAAGAAACTGACAAATCTAATCCGTCTGCTCCAAAAGGAACATTTAGCATTTTAGTTTTGTTAGTTGGAGTGTTATACCATACTTCACTTTTACTTTTTCTATAAGCTAAATATCCATTATCAAAAAATCCTTGAACTGTACCCATAATTTTTAATTCCGGGTCATTGCAAATATCAAGAAAGTCTTGTGGATTTGAGTTAGCAAATACTAAAACATCTCTTTTCATTTCAGATGTTGTTAATCTTGCTACATCAGTATTAAACAATACTCTAGTAATGTTTTCTAATTGGTCTATAGAAAGTTTTTTAGCTTCAGTTAATGCATCAGCTTGAATTAAAAGTTGGTCTACAATTTCAGAAGCATCTTTAGCTTTATCAACTTCAATAAACTTTTTACCATTCAAAGGATGGTAATGTAAAAACTGTTGTAAAACTTGGTCTTCTTTTCTTACAAACAAAAATCCATCTTCAAAAATAACAGGCTCTAAAAGAGCGTTGCCATCTTGTTCATCAACGAATGGTGATTTTTGGTTTCTTGCATAACGAAGTTCTCTATTAGTTCCATTTGATTCATCAAAATGTAATAGTGGAAATCTTCTTGTGTGTCTTGTTGGTAGCATAAAAGAAAGTGGTGCTACGTTTCTTGTGAGTTTGTATTGTTTATCAACGAATACGGTTTTTTTGTTTTTCATTTGAATATAAATTTAATTTAAAGTTTAAAAAAAGGGAGTGTCTTTGAAGACACTCCCCTAATAATTATCTGCTTACTCTTGGAATAAGAAGAAGTTGTTTGCACCTAAAGTACATACTGCTCTTTCAGATAGGAAGTGAACCTCCATAGCATCTAAGCTAGAAGTTTCTGCTCCACCTGCAGAACCTGTAATCCAAGTCTTGTAACGTCTGTCTTCAGTTTCTGAAGCTCTATATCTAACGTGCAAGAATGGTCTCTTAGCGTTCTTACCTAAGATTTGGTCATATACTGAAGTAGAACCTGCAGGAACTAAAAGTCCATTAACTCTACCTGACCCTGCTCCTGTTGGTAATCCACCACGCATAGTTGGGTCATTCAAATATTTCCAATCAGACTTGTAGAAATCGTAACCTCTACGGAATCCTGTGAAACCTAAGTTCAATGCCATTTCTTTTTCATTGTCAAAAAGACCATAAGAAACACCACCTGCTGCATTAGATGATTGTTGAGATAACATATCGTCAATGTCGAAAGAGAAATCTCTATCTACAAATACAACATTCTCTTCAATAGCACCTTGCTTATCAAGTCTAGATATAATAGAATCCCACTCTGCTAGAGTTACAGGATTTCCACCACCCCAAATGTTTCCTCTATCTTCAACTGCATAGAAAATTCCATCTGAACCTTTGTTACCTACCATACCGGCATCAGCAACAGTTTGAGTAGCTGCACCTGAAGTTGCACCTGCTGGTACTGCTTCAATCATTGCAGTTTCAAGATAGTCGTCAAAACGTAATCTTGTTTCGTGCTCAGACTTCAAATACCATAGGTATCCGTTTGCTCCATTTTCAGTAGTAACTTCTACCCATCCAATTTGAGCCATATCAGAACCTGATACTGCGTACTTATCTTTAATGATAATTGGTGAGTTTTCAAAGATGAAATCGTCAGCCTCAAGAGAGTCTTCCATTCCAACTGTTCCTTTTCTGAATTCAGAACCATAGATAAACATAGTAAACTCTTTACCTGCTCCTGCTACAGGAAGACCTGCATTGTCATAAAATGCAACACTTACTGTTTTAGTAGCGTAGTCAACTTTAGTAACTACTGCTTTAGCTGAACCACCACCTGCATTATCAGAGATAAATAAAGTTTGTCCTTTTCTAATAGCAATACTGTTACTAGCACCGAAAGCAGGGTTACCTGCATCTCCGATAACGAAGTCAGCTTCGTCAGCACCTGCTACTGCAGCACTTGAACATTTTACATATTTAGTATGCAATCTTCCTTGTTCCGCCCATTTGATAAGGTCAGAGTTAGATGGCATTTCAGCACCAACCATTCTTAGGAAGGATGCTATCGTTCTATTACCATATCTTTCGAATTCCTTTTCGTAAGTATCAGGTAGATACTGATTCAAGAAATCAAAATTAGTAATATAGTTTGACTTCAACGGTACTCTTTGAGCACTTGGTTGCAAATCAAAACCGGGTACATTTAATACACTCATTTTTTTTAATTTTTAAATTAACACTTATTTTTTGTTACTTCTAATCTTTAAGCCACGACCTGAGTCATTGCTTACCGACTTTATTTGCAAACCTGATTTTGTGCTTCCAACTTCCGGAGCAGTACGAGTAGTCATATTTATATTTTTTAACTTTCTCATTGACTCATCTGCGTTAGCAGACTTGCCTTGCTCATAAAAGAATTTAGCAAACTTCTCAGGATGCATTGCCATTGCTAATGACCTATGATAACCTTCTGCGTTCTTAAGAGAACCATCTTCTTCCTGATACTGTTTTATAAAGTTAGCAGGATTAGAATGTACTTTTAATAATTCAGATGCATCACCGGGTGAAAAGTAAACTTTGTTGTCATCAAGTGTAAATTCAAAACCTTTGAACTCACTAAACACATTGCCTGTTTTTTCTAAATAAACCTCCCTCGCTCTAGAGTTTCGCTCATTCGTTGTCTTCGCTTCAGCTATATATTGTTTATATGCCTCGTAGTCTTCTGAATTAGCTTCAAGATTGGTATCCCTGTTCGACTCGAGAGGGACCTTATATAATTCTTGTTGCTGCTCAAAATAATCTTTGGCTTTCGCAATAGTCTTTTTCTTTACTAATTTTATTTTCCTAATGGCTTTTTCATCATCGATATCTTCATCGTATGCATAATCTTCCATTAAGTCAGAGATATCATCTGCATCTAAACCTTTTTCAGTAGCAGACAAATACTCTCTTAGTAAATTGTCAGGTTCCATTTCATCGTAATTCTTTTGCATTTTAGCAAAGTCATCGAATCCACGACCTGTTTCTTTTTTAAATTGTAGATACTTTGTAACATCTTCGGGAAGGGGTTCATTCTCTTCCCTAGCTTGATTCAATTCATCTAATGAATTAATCTCTCTGCCGTATCTACTTCCAATAAATTCAAGAACATTTTTTTCATTTAACTCTTTAGAGTTATTTTCTTCTTGTACCTCCTTTGGGTCTGACTCCTCCGGTGTTTTAATATCTTCAGTCACAACTTTCGTTGCTTCGTTTTCTACAGGTGTTTCTCCTGTTAATTTTTCTTCGTGCTTATCAAGCAACTCTTGTTCAATTTGTTGACCTGACTTTTCTTCAGTCGCATCAACTGCTCTTACTTTTAATTCCATATTTTATTTAATTTAAGTTATACAAAGTTACACTAAAAATGTTAATGTTTTAGACGAATTATCTAGGGTTAAATTGAGATAAATCAAAACCATCTAAGCTATCTTCATTCGATTCAAACGTCATAGGAGGTAAGTTATTCTTTCTCTGATTAATCAATTTAGATTGTTCAGTATTAGCTTGACTTATTCTTTTTGACTTAGCATCTTCTCTTTGGTCTTCTCTGCCTTGTAATTGTTGGGCATCCATTGACCTTAATTGTAAATTCATTTGAAACTCTTCCTGCATTAATTGAGATTTCAACATTGCCTCTTGTTTCATCTTCTCTATTTCAAATGCTACATCTGCCTGTCTGTATTGCATTTTAGCTTGAGTTTCCATTTGCATTTTTTGCTGATTAGCTTGTACAGACATTTCCTGTTGCTTAATCATTTGTTGAGATTTCATAGCTTGTTGTTGCATAGCCATTTTCTCTTCTCGTTCTTGCTTACCAATTCTTTTCATTTTAAGAAGTTGATTAGCAAGTTTCATATTTTTTAACTCACGAATATCAATAGCATCTTCTAAATTAATATCTCCTTTAGATAAAGCCATTTGAATATTTTGCTCTAGTTGTGCTCTTTGTTCTTCATCAGGAGACAACTCTATAAAAATACCAAAATCATAAATGTATAAATCATTAATGTCGCCAAGTATAGAAACATTATATTTTCCTATTTGATTTATAAACTCATCTTTAAAGTCTGAGTACTGTAAAATATCTGCAACTCTATATGTAATAGCTTCAGCTAAACTTTTATATAAGTAAAGACTAGCTTGTAAAATATGTCTTGTAGCTACATTAGAATTCAAAGCAGCCATTTTTTGTAGACCAACTAAAGAGTTAGGGTCAGGCATACTTGCATCTCTTGCTTCATTTAAACCTGTTACAAGTCTTATCTGATTTAGATAATGATTATAATTAGTTAAAAGCATTTGTGTTTTTGAAGCACCTGAAGATGACTGTAATTCTTTAAGTGGAACTTTCGCTTGATTATAATCTCCATCTTGAGTATAGCTTCTACCTATAACACTACCTGTTTGAAAATACATTCTTAATGCATCTTCCGGGTTATATGCATTACCGGTTCCTAAGTCAACTTCATTAAGACCATCTGCATCAATAAAGACTCCATCAGGCACTACTCTAGAAATTACTTGTTGTAATTTTAAATGTGTAATTTGAATTAAATCAGCAAAAGGAATCATACGTCTAACTAAAGACTCAATATTTCCTTTATACATTCTTGGTGCACAAGTTACATAGTTAGGTATTGCGTGTTGAGTTGCTGATTGAGGTCTAACCATATTCTCCATCAGCTTCCACTGAAGTAATATGTTTGTTCCCATAACCATAACACCTTCATACCATACATCAATAGTTTTTTGAACCTTTTCAAAATTACCTTCTTCTTGCATTTCAGCAGGTGGATTGAATTGGTCATCCTTTTCAATCATACTAACATTACCATTGTCTTTTACTTTTCTTTTATAAGTTACTTTTTTAGTAGTCTTATAATTAAAGTACATTAGTGTGGCAGTGTCTTTATAAAATATATCGTTTTGATATGCTTGAGCATTATTATAATAATCATACCAACTTTGTGAGTATTGAGATATTTCATCTAAATCTTTATTATCTAAAGTAGGGTCAATCTTTACCAATTCTGTAATTGGCACAGTTTTAATTTCTCCCCAATAAAAACAATCTTTAAAGAAAGGGTCTTCTGTATAACTATATACTATATTAGCAGGGTCAACATAAGAAATTTTTACCCCGTCTCCTTTAAGAAATTCGTGCTTTGCACAAGCAATACCTAAAACTGTCATATCATAATCTAACCTCTTACGAGTGTCGTCATATTTATTAGACTCAAATAAAGTACTGATTGCTTCTTCTTCAGCTATTTCAATTGCAGGTTTATAATTAAGCTGCATATATAGCTTCATCTCTTCATCCGTATTTGGCAATTCTTCCGGTGAAACAGTAAAAGGATTTGCTCCTGTTTTCTTTTGTATAGTTTCAAGCATCGGTTTAGCAACCATCTGCCCTTCAATCATTTGTTGATACTTACTTCTTTTCGATTGAGACATAGCATCTTGAGCAAAAGCTTTAGGGACAAATTCCCTGTCTTGCATTCCGTTAACTACAATGTCTACAAATTTTGGCAACACCGGTACAGGAGTCCAATCTAAATTTAGATATGACAAATCCCCATCAATTGCTAATTCGTTTTTGTACTTGGCTACTGACTGTTCGCCTCTTGCATATAATCTTAGTCTATGGAAATCTCTCCATTGATTATAATATCTACAACTGTTTCCGTCTCGTTTAAACCATTCGTACTGAATAGCTTGACCTATTTGTAATCCAAACTCATCTGTTGCCTTTTCAGAATCTGAAACAAATTGACTAGGAAATCCTGTAGATGATATGTTAATGTCTACTTTCTTCATCTAATAATTTCGCTTATTGTACCTTTATTACTATACCTTGCAAAGTTAATCTTTATTTTTGAAACTTTTTGCTCAGGTGTATACAAGTGTTTCTGCGTTGCCATTATGGCTAAACCCGAAGATATACTAGCATCAAACTTAGTTCTATTGTTAATATCGAACTTTGCCCAATCCTCTAATGTTCGTGTGAAAACGCAATCACCCATATCACTATTTTCTTTCATTCCTATGTGTGCATCTATATAAGATTCTATTGCTGAAGCGTGTGCTTGTTTTACTGCTTCACTAGAATTAGGAATTCCACCTAACTCTTTTTCTGTTTTTGATAATTTATTATATACTTTATCGGGTCTATTCATACAGAACTTTCTATACCCTCTGTTTTTAAAATGATATAATAATCTTGGTTTATTATTTTCTATAAGTATAGGCATTCCATAAAACACACAAGCCTTTAAAACATCTTCAAAAAATATTTCAGCAGTTTGCGGTCTAGCTATATACTCTAAAAAAAACTCATTACTTGGTGCATCATCCATACTGAATGTTGTTAATCCGTGTAATGCTCCATTAGAACCTCCACCTCCTACTGTTCCTGAAATATCATAACTATCACATCCAAAAGCACCTATATGTTTGTTACCCGGAATTTTAAATCCGTTAACAGTATCAACTCTATTTTGTAAAGTTTTACTAGGAGTCCAAGACACATAAAAACGTCCTCTTGGATTTGGAAGGAACTCTACTTTAGAATCAGCTATTCCATTCTTCCATTTTAAATCTCCACGAGTTAAATGATGGTCTATAATTAATGAATCATTATAATCTATTTGCTGATATATTTTGGTTAAGTTAAATATTGATTGTTTACTTTCATCTCTAAATGCGTGAGACTCACTTCTAGGAAACTGTCTATAAAATTCATTTAAAGCATCGGGGTCTTTTTTTAAAGAATCAACTTCATTGTCCCAATAGTTAATCGCACCTTGACCAATCATTTCTCCGTCAATACCTTTAACTAAAGTTTCCGGATTTTTAAATACCGGCATTCCATATATATCTATAAAGCCTTCCATATTCCATTCCATTGGAATAAATAAAGAATACAATCCACTTCTTGTTTGACCGTTAGAGTTTCTATTCAAAACATTTGAACTTGAATAGAGTTGTTTGAAATTATCTCCACCTTTATCTAGTGCATTTGATGTAGAACCCATCATACATTTACCTATTACTTTACTACCTAGACGTAAACAAGTTTTAGTTACTCTCCAATTATTTAAAATATTATTTGGTTTAATCCACTTTCCACTTTCATCGTGTACTAATAATAAAAGTTTTTCTCCATCATAACTATTGTCATCAGTATTTTTCCAATCTATTGTAGTATCTAAACCATACAACTCATCGTCAGTTGTATCATACATATTTTTCTTTGTAATTTTTGATGCAGGGATTCTAAAAGCTAATTCAGTTTTAGGTTTATCCATACCATCCATAATTGGTTTAAAGAAAAATGGCAGTCTACTATTTATTGGAACAACTTTATCTGTAAACATTTTCTTAGCATCAGAACCTGTTTTAGATAGTATACCTACCCTTGCATCTTTAGCTAGTGTACCTGTGTTAACACATTCTGATGAACTCATAAAAGAAAATCCTGAACGTCTTATTTTTAAATAAGCCATTCCAAAACTTCTAGTGTCAGCTTTACAGGCTTCCCAAAAAATAAACAATAAACGATTCGCTTCTCTGAAATCAGGATATCCAACATCAATACTTGTCCATTGTAAATACATATAGTGTCCTCCTGTTAAATAAGTTGGCACACCATTTGACATAAACCATAGACCCTGTTCTCTTCTGTCAAATTCTTCTTCTACATAATCAACCCATCTATCTTTAAATTCAGATGCCATTTCGTTCCATTGAAATATAGATTGTATCTTATCTAATACTTTAGGTATTTCTTGTCTTTCCCAATACTGTTGTTCTTTTTTTGAGTGTCTTTGAAGACACTTTTTAGGCTCTAATGGTAAGGCTATATTCAATCCTTGAATACATATTATATCTCCTATCTCACCGGTTTTAGAAATAACAATAAAATCATATTTCGATTCATAGCCGTACACCCACGTTTTAGCCTTGTTCTTAGACTTTAAAACATTTTTTGGTACAATACCTTCAAGTACGCTATATAAGTTATTTAGACCTTCTTTCTGCAAATCCTTGTTTTGTTTGTGTTTTACTAACTCCTTTATCTAAAGAATCTATAGCTTCTTGTTCTGATTCTATTCTGCTTAAAATTTCAAATGCATCCATAATACAAAGCTTCTTTGTTGCTGCAGCATTTTTTAATTTATCTGCAGCTAAATCATCTTCCGGGTCGTGCTTTATGATTTGTTCCTTCGCTACCTTTATCAGTTGCTCCACCGCCCTGTGACCTGCTTCTATTATTTTTAATTTTATTTCTTTTGATTTCATTTTTAATTCTTTTAACTTTTTTTAATCGGATACTTTCAAAGTCTTCATCATCCATCCAATCCCACTCTCTACTCATAGCATCATTGTAATTTGGTGGTCAAACATTCTATATAACTTTTCGCCATCAATATTAAATTCATACTCACTTTCAGGTTTGAATGTAACCTTTGTTCCTTTTGTTACTCCTTGACTAATTAAATACTTGTTTGGATATTTAACTAATCCAACCAAAGGTTCTTCACTTAGTGGTTTATATATATAACTTTCTTCTACAGATACGGGTTCAACAAAACAATATCTATCAACGGCATTCCATACATCATTATTTTTGTAAGCATAATACTGCTCATTTTCTACAAAAAATAAATTGTCTTTAAAATAACTTTTACCACTTTGTTGTTTTCCTTTAATGTCATTATAATATTTAAAAACATTATGATGTACTAATAAAAAATCTCCCACCTGTATGGGACCTTTATAGTCTAGGGGGAGTTCAACAACCTTAGCTTCTCTTTGAGAATACTTGTGGTCTTCTGTAGAGGTACTGATTATTAAGTCAATACCTCCTACCTGTTTTGTGTTACTATATCTTTTACCCTCTATAGGAGTAACGATAAAAGCAAATGGTGATTTCATAATTTAATTTATGAGCCACAACCTATACAATCTATATGTGAATCTGTAGGTTTGACTCCATTTAATTTCATTTTAATTTTGTGTATCTCATCAGCATACATCATCTCTTCTTCAAAAGTGTTTGCTAACTCTTTCTTCATTTCAAAACTTTCTAACCACTGCAAGTTAGCTTTTATATTATGGTCTTCCATATATTAAAAATTTATATTGTATTCAATAGAGATTGGCATAGAATCTGTAAATTCTTTCCATAGTAAAACTTCATCATCTCTTTCTATATATATTAAAATTGAATTTCTATCTGAATCAAATTTAATTAAATGAATAGTATAGCTTCCGTTAAGAACGTCTTGTCCAACTAAATAATGCATTGCTCCTGACTTATAGTCAGGTCCTACTGAAATTTTTCTAATATCCATTTTTTAATTTTTCCAAACTTGAACGGATGCAGCCGGTGAAGCTGCTATTCCTGAAACAGGACTTGGTGTAAAAATTGTTTCTCCTCTACCTGCATCTTTCGCAGCGAAATATACTTGCAGGTGAACAGTTTGTTTGTCATTACCCGTTTTAATATATCTAAAAGTTTTATAATAATTCTTTTTAACAAGATTCCCGTTAATAGGAAGTAACTCTGTTGTCATTTCAACAAGCTTTTGACTACTAGGACTTCCCTCTACTTCTGCATACATAGTTGGTTGAAATCCATCTGCCGATTGAAAGTTAGCGTTAATTACAAACCAATAAGTTCCTGCAGACCCTGCTCCTGAAAACTCAATTTCACAACCATCAATCGCTCCAAATGCTGATAATGCAACACTTCCAAATACAGGGTCAGAATTTTTCCATACTGTATTAGGACCTAAAGTAACTAAGGTTAATGAATCGTTGCTTATTGCTTGAGATGTATTTGTAGATGCTTCTCCTATAAAGTTTATTGTACCACCACTACTAGATGCTTTCCATTCAGTCTGTACTAATGTACCTGTAATAGATTTAATTCCTAATACTTGAGTAACTGCAGTTGCTACTGTTTGTGGTAAATGAATTTCTTGTTTAACTCCTGTGGATGGTCCACATAATGAAATTATTTCAGGAGCACCTTTTGATGAACCTGTTTCTAATTCAACTTTACCTCCATAAGTACTTCCGTTACCTTCAACTCTTAAAATACCTCCAAGATTTGTAGGAGCAGCAGATTGTCCTAATGTAAGCATTGCAGTTGCTTTATCAAATGTAAAGCCTGTATAAGCAGAAAATGCAGTTCCATCATTAAATTGAACGCTACCTGCTACACCTGCAGGACTTCCACCACCACCTGCAAAAGTAATTATATTATCAGGTTGACCTGCACCACCACTTGTCATACTAACTCCCGAACCTGCAAATTCAAATGTTCCTATTGTAGTAGAACTTCCTACTTTGATACTATTTACAATTGTAGGAAGACTTTGATTTAGTTGTACTGTTTTAACTCCACTACCATCTGTAAGTATGGTTTTAGTTATGCCGCCACCGGGAATTATTTTATCTGACCAATATCCTGCTTGAGTGTCTGTTGCATCAATTTTAAATTTAACATCCTCACTACTACTGCTATTGGTAGTCCATACTAATTCCCAAGGAGTAGATGTTGCACCGTTCTTTACTGCTAATATTTGATTAGCTAAAGGTTCGTTTTGAGGTAAAGCTATGTCATAGCTTACACTTTTTTCCATAGACCCCGGACCTACAATTCCAACATAGTTATTGCTTGATGCAAAGTCATACCAACGAACAGAACCTAAAGCATTAGCATCTCCTGATGCATTAAATAAATTAACTATACCTGCGGTAGTTCCTCCTTTACCTATACTTCCGTTTCCTAAGTCTAAAGTATTAGATGTAGGATTAGCAGTTAACCAATCATAAGCACCAAAAGCACTTGCTACATTTACTTGTATACCGTTTACGGGAGTACCGGGACTTCCTCCTATTCCTGTACCATCAATATTAATTAAGTCACCAACTGTGGTAACCGTAATTCCTCCCTTACCTGCAATATCAACAGTAGGTCCTGTTGCTCCATCTATAGATGTAACACCACTACTAATGCCTGAACCATCAATATTAATTAAGTTTCCTACTGTAGTAACAGTAATCCCACCTTTCCCTGCTAAGTCAATAGCCGGTCCTGTGGCTCCATCCACTGATGTAATACTTCCTCCTCCTGTAGAGGAAATAACTATTTCATTTTTTGAAGCATCTAATGCTAAACCAATATTGGTTCCTGCAGCAAGTTTGACTGCACCTGTTAATGTATTTAACGATTGTACACTTAAGCTACCACCGGGTACCATAGCAATGATATCACCTATCTTATAATTCTTAGTGATTAATTCATTGTCAACATCAGTTCCTATTACTTTGTCGTCTACCGTAGGTGTCGCATCTATTGCGTATGTAGCTATTTTTGCCATTCGTTATTCTTTTTTCTTTTCTTTAGAACTAACAACTCCTGTTTCTAAATTTATCAAATTATCCTTACCATACTTTTCTGTAAGAGTTGCCTCTACTTCTGCATAGTCTTTCTTTAAATCTTCTACTTGTAGAAAAATTTGTTGTTTAGTTAACTCGGCATCTCCAAGTTTTATTTTTAATTGGTTGAATGTGCTCATCATTGATTGAACTTTCATCAACTCGTCTTTGGTAATTTTTGTTTCTTTTTTACTCATTTTAATTAAATTTAAGTTATTGTTATTTTTATTAGTTACAAAGATAATAAATTTTCATCTACTCTTCACATAGTTGAACATTGAAGGTTCCACCTGTACACCTAAACCTTACACATCTACTTTTGCTATCTACTGATATACTTGTTATTGTTCCTACTGCCTTACCATCTATATCTACAGGAAAGTTTGGACCTACAGGACCTTGACTTCCGGTGTTACCCTGAACACCCTGAGCACCCTGACTTCCGGTTGCTCCTGTTGCTCCACGAGCACCGGGTGAACCATTTGTTCCGTTTGTTCCATTTGCACCTGCCGTTCCGGTATTACCCTTTACACCCTGCACACCTTGGTCACCTTGTTTTCCGGGTTCTCCTTCAGGACCTTGACTTCCGGTTGCTCCGGCATTTCCTTGAGGACCCTGAGTTCCGGTATTACCCGTATCTCCTTTATCACCTTTTGCTCCGGCTGCTCCATTACTTCCGTTAGTACCTGCATCACCTTTTGCTCCGGTATCTCCCTGCTTTCCGGGTTCACCTGCATCACCTTTTGCTCCTTGTGAGCCTGTATTTCCGGTATTACCTTTTAAACCTTGACCCCCTTGAGCACCTGTGTCTCCTTTGTCTCCTTTTGCTCCGGCTGCTCCATTACTTCCATTAGAACCGGGGTCACCTTTTGCTCCATTACTTCCATTAGAACCTGCTGCTCCGGTGTCTCCTTTATCACCGGTTGAGCCGGTGTCACCCTTGGCTCCCTGACCTCCGGTGTCACCTTTTTCTCCTTCGGGTCCTTGTATACCTTGGATTCCCTGACTACCCGTGTCTCCCTTATCTCCCTTAGAGCCGGTACTACCTTTTTCTCCTGCATCACCTGTATCTCCTTTTGGACCTTGGATTCCTTGGATTCCCTGACTTCCGGTATCTCCCTTATCTCCTTTAGGACCTGTAGATGTAGGTAGTGTAACTGAACCACCATCTGATAAGCTTAGTGTAGTTCCACTTATACTTAATGATTGTTGGTCTGCACAAATTTCAATAGAATTTGCCTCTTCGTCATATTTTAGATTTGTTCCTTTACAACCTGTAAGGGTTAAAATATCATTGTTAGAATTTGCTCGAACTCTTCCTGTACCGTCTGTTATAGTTTTAAATATAGGTTGAGATGAACCTCTATCAGAGTTTGTTATTGTTACTGCTCCTGATGTTCCACCACCACTTATACCTGTTCCTGCTCCTACTGAAGTTATATCACCTGTGTTTGTGGTGTAACCTGCTCCGTTAGATATTTGGTTGTTATTAGTTACATTAGTTGCTCCATCAGCTACATTAATACCTGCTCTAAGTTGAGCAGGAGTAGATGGTCTAATATAATTATTAGTACCTGTATTGATTTGAGTCATTATAAATCCTATAGAAGAATTCGTAGTGTCGAATTCACTTCTGAATAATCTACTATTAATGTCTCCTGAAGAATCTCTTTTTACTATTGTACTTGCCGTTGATGCAGTTGCTGAGGTTACATTTAAAGTAACATCTCCTGCAACTCCACCTCCTGTAAGGTCTGTTCCTGCAGTTACTTTAGTTATATCTCCAACTGAAGAGTTATCTACTTTCTGCCAAGCATCTGTAGCTAGGTCTGAAAATACTGCCCAATCTCCAAGTTGCCAATCTTTTTCTCCATCTAAATCAGTACCACCTGCAGTTGCAACTATATAATACTCTCCTGTAGTTCCTTTACCACTTTGTAAGGTTGGTGTATTTGTACTTGCGTTCCAAGTTCCTATATACTTTAATACTCCGGTTGTTGCAGTATTAATTGCAGTTTGTATCTGTGCTCCTGTCGCTAAGTTAGATGAACTAGAGTTTACTGTTCCTGTTATTGCATTAACTGTAGGACTTGCTCCTGCACTAACTGATATTCTGTTTGCAGTTCCACTAACTCCTGTAACCCCTGAACTTGTAACATAACCTGAATTATTACTCCATTGGCTTATATTACCACCTTTATTTGTAAATGTTTGTGCGTTACTAGCAGTGGTTGTCCCGGTGTTGGTTGTGTAACCTGCACTGTTTGAAATATCTTTATTGTCTAATGCAATATTAGCAGTACCATTAAAAGATACTCCTGCTATGTTTCTAGCAGTTTCAAGTTTTGTTGCACTCCCTGCATTACCTGTAATTGTAGTTTGAACAACATTAGGTGCAGTATTTGCAAATTCATTTCCTGCACTCAATGAAAGACCTGAACCTGCAGTATATGTTGTGTTATTATCTGTGGTCTTATAACCTGAGTCATTAGTCCACTGACTAAT
>CESI01090854.1_pt1 | contig 14118 bp, 12 predicted proteins | sample 356301 | NCBI WGS metagenome assembly CESI01 (sample SAMEA2621423, study PRJEB7988) | marine metagenome | biome: marine biome (ENVO:00000447); feature: deep chlorophyll maximum layer (ENVO:xxxxxxxx); material: "saline water (ENVO:00002010), including plankton (ENVO:xxxxxxxx)" | depth 40 m | reverse complement strand
TTCCAGTAGTTATATTTGCAGCAGCAATTGTTATAAAGTAAATGGTTCCCTGCTTAGTCACTACTTTAATGATTTGATAGTAGTTAGAATCGTTTGTACTTATTCTATGGATATTCTTTTCATATCTTTCTTTATCATCTTCATGAACATGACTTACAGCTAATTCGTAGGATAGTTTTATTGAATATGGCTTGTATCTGAATAACGTACACATCGTTTCTGTCCATTCAATTGTATTTGTCTTTTTGTCCCATTCCCAACTTCCGATTTTTGCTAGAGATTGTATTTCAAATAATTGTTTTTTAAGTTTTTCAATTTGTTTCTTTTCCTCGTTCATAGGCTCACTTTCTAAAGAATTTTTAATAAAACAGTTTTGTCTTGTCCTCTTTTTAGTATTTATTTTTAATGCAGTTGGTTTCGAACACATCTATTTTAATATGTAATTGATTGACATGTTAAAACAGATGTACATTCAAGCTATGCCGTTATAGCTTCTTGATTGAAACAAAATAAAATACTTGTTTTAAATGGTTATTGAAGAATTAGATTTGGGACTTAAAGCTCATTAAAATGTACTAAAAATAATTTAACCTCCAAACAGACTTTTCATAATCGTGCGAATCCCTTTAAACCCAAAGTAAATTGCAGCACTACAAATAAGAACTCCTGTGATAATTAGAGGAATGTAAAGAGGTTTTTCTGGATTCGAAAATCCAGCATGTAATATTAATGGTCCTAAAAACATTAGAAATAAAGTCATACTCATCATTTTCAGACCTTCAACTAATAGGTTTTTATTTGTTTTAGGTGTTTCCATTTGAGTAGTTTTTTAGCACATTTCGTACATTTTTATATTTTATTAATAGACCACTTGCTTTTAATTCAGAAATATTTAACTGCTCCATAATCATCATTGTTCCTCTTTCTATCAGCTTTTGGTTACTAAGCTGCATGTCAACCATTTTATTGCCTTTAACTCGTCCTAATTTGATCATTGCTGTTGTTGAGATCATATTCAAAACTAATTTTTGAGCTGTACCAGCTTTCATTCTTGAGCTTCCAGTTACTACTTCCGGCCCAACGACAACCTCGATTGGGTAATCTGACACTTTTACTAGAGGGCTGCCACTATTACATGTAATGCAACCTGTTATAATAGACTTTTTTGTGCACGCTATAATTGCTGCTGTTACATAAGGGGTAATTCCAGATGCTGCAATTCCAACTACTATGTCTTTGTTACAAATATTATGAGCTTCCAAATCTTCCCAACCCTGGTTTTCATTATCTTCAGCAAATTCAACGGCTTTACGTATGGCCACTTCACCTCCAGCTATCAACCCTATTACCATGTCATAAGGCACACCAAAAGTAGGGGGACATTCAGAAGCATCTAAAATGCCGAGACGTCCACTTGTGCCTGCACCTATATAAAATAGGCGACCTCCTTCTTTTATTTTAGCTACAATCTGGTTTACTAGTAATTCTATTTGTGGTATGGATTGTTTTACGGATTCAGCTACGCCACCATCTTCCTTATTAATGGTTGTTAATATTTTATCAACAGACATTTTTTCGAGATGATCGTAGTGAGAGTCTTGCTCGGTAGTTTTTAAGAAGTTCATACACAAAAATAGAATTTTTGAAACACTTTTGTACTATTCCAGAGTTAAACTCTTGCTGTATCCTTCAGATAGTCTAAAGTAGCCCATAGGGTAGTGTTCAGGGTTAGTTAAGTTTGTTATGTTACCTCTTATAGTTGTAGGCGTAGTTTCAAAAGGGTTCCCACCTTCTTCTGTTTGAGTAATTAGGAAATTCATGAAGTTAAAATACCTTTCGTCAATCCCCATTATTTCTATGTTCACTTCGTCTCCAGCAACTAATTCATCATAGAAATATGAAAAAGTAAATACATTCCCTTGATAAAACTCATCTTTCGTAGCTAAGTAAAGGTTATCCCCTAAATCGAATAAATAAAAATTATCCTGCTCTTCATTATCTGTAAATGATATAATAACTTCTTTTTCATCTCCTCCAAATAAGGTGTTATATCCTTGCTCGATGTTGTCTATTGGGGACGAATGCATGAGTTGTTCTATAGTTGATTCATAAATTTCACCTTCGTAAAGAATTCTAATTTTGTAGTTAGTGTCAAAGCTAGGAGTGAATAACATTGTGTAAGCAAGTTCATTTACAGGATCATATTCAAAGCTATAAATCAGGTTGCTAGTTAGGTCAATCAACTCCACAATAGCTTCTGTGATTACTTGATTTTCCTCTTGATAAAAAGACCCTGTTAAACTGAGTTTAATAATTTGATTTACAGATTCATTTGGAGTCATTTTAAGAGATGCGTCAACAACTAACCTAGGCGTGTCGTTAGGTAAGTCAAGTTGGATAACCTCTTCGCAGCTACTATAAAGGATTCCGATACACATTAAAATAAAAGTCTTTTTCATTGCTCTAGAATTTAAAGTTATACGAAACCGCGCCCACGGCTCCAAATAATGATAATTTTACCGCTTCATTTGAACCAGTGATTTGGTTTTCTCTAAAATTTAATGATTGCGTATTTTTACGATTATATAGGTTGTAAATACTAAATACCCATTCCCCTTTCCATTGTTTGTTCTTTTTTGTTTTGGGTGTATATGTTCCTGAAATATCAAATCGATGGTAGGCGTCTAAACGGCTAGCATTTCGAGCTTCAAATGTAGGTACAATTAAGTTACTATATTCGTATTGTCCATTTGGATAGGTTGTAGGTTGACCAGTTTGGTATATAAAGTTTGCATTTAATTTCCATTTTTTAGACAGATCATAACTTGAAGTAATTGATACATCATGTGTTTTGTCATATGGGGTATTATACCATTTTCCGTTATTAATCCCAGGATCTGAAGCGTTTATTCCATTAGTTTGTTGTTCGGATTTTGAGAGAGTATACGCAAACCACCCTTTAAAGCGTCCTTTATTTTTTCTAAATAATAATTCAAAACCATAGGCTCTAGACTGCCCATTAAGAAGCACTTGTTCTATGGCTTTATTAGCGATCAAATTAGCGCCATCTATGTAGTCAATTCTGTTTTTAGTTGTTTTGTAAAAACTTTCAATTTCTAAATCGTAAGAATAGTACCTCTTAAAATACCCAATGGCCAATTGGTCCAAAACTTGAGGTTGTATGTATTTCCCGCTAGGAGTCCAAACATCTAATGGAGTTTGAGAACTTGTGTTAGACAGTAGGTGCAAGTATTGGGTCATACGGTTATAACTGGTTTTTAACGATGTATCATCATTTAATTTGTATGAGACGGCCAACCTTGGTTCCAAATTTAAAAAAGATTTAACCACTTTTCCTTGGTTGTTTGTTTGTGAGCTAATAGGATTTATTGCTTCGTAAAGCTGTAAATCTGAGTTGTAGCCTACTGCTTGGTTGTTTTCATAAACATTAAGTTCTTTTTGTCCAAGGCGTAAAAATGAACTTAATCGCGCTCCGTAACTTACTGAAATTCGTTTTGATAATTGTTGATTAAGATCAAAGTAAATAGCATTTTCAAATGCGAATTTATTAGTGAGTTCTTCTCTGTTTATTCCTGATTGAGGGCCATTTGGACTGATGACTCCGGGATTGAATCGGTAATAGGTGCTATGCAAGCCATACTCCATTTTGAAGCGGTCATTTACATATTGTTTAAAATCGTATTTGATATTCATGTTTTGAATTCCAGAATTCCATTCAAATCCAACAAAATTTAAATTTAATCCATAGTAATAGTCAGAGTAAATTAGTGACAGATTTGAGAAAAGTTGATTTGAAAATAAGTGATTCCATCTAAAATTAATGACGGTATTTCCATAAGTATTTTCAAAACTATTAGATACGTTAAAGACATCTCGCCCAAAATATCCTGATAAATAAACATCATTTTTCTCATTAATATTGTAACTTAATTTGCTGTTCAAATCATAAAAATAAGCAATGTTATCGACCTCAAATAGTGGTAGGAATAAATGTGCATAAGTAGCACGACCCCCCAATAAAAATGATCCCTTACCTTTACTAATAGGCCCTTCCAAAAGTAAACGACTTGCTACTAATCCAATACCCCCATTTGCTTTAAACTCATTTTTGTTGCCTTCTTTTTGGTAGATGTCTAAAACTGACGCAACACGACCGCCATATTTTGCTGGAATTCCTCCTTTGTAAAGTTTTAAGCTTTTTATGGCATCAGGATTAAATACAGAAAATAGTCCAAATAAATGTGAAGAGTTAAATATGGTAGCTTCATCTAGTAAAATCAAGTTTTGGTCTGCTGCACCGCCTCGAACGTTAAATCCCGCTGCGCCTTCGCCTCCACTTGAAACACCTGGTAAAAGTGTAATGGCTTTGATGACATCCGCTTCTCCAAAAACGACTGGTATTTGTTTGATGCTAGTGGCAGATAAGGAATTAACACTCATCTGTGGGCTTTTTATATTCAAAGCTTCAACATTACTTTCTATGATAACTTCGTCCAAACTTTCAATTTCTTCTGTTAGGGTGAAGTCCATCGATACGTTTTGATCAAGAGAAATTGTTTGCTTTAAGGAAGAATAGCCTATGTTGCTAATGGTGACTTCGTAAATTCCCTTATTCAATGTAATGGAATAGAAACCGTATTCATTAGATATGGTTCCGGTATTTAAATCCTCGATTATAATATTGGCACCAATAAGTGTTTCTCTTCCTTGTTCTTCAACAATAGTTCCGCTAAGTGTGAATCGCTCTTGAGAGTTTCCGTATAAGCTGAAACATAAAAGAAGAGAAAAGATTATTTTTTTCATTTGATTAAATTAGCTGTCAAAAATAAAACAAAAAGCACCTTACTAAGGTGCTTTTAACAAAAAATTAGACAGTATTTTAATGTCCTATAATATTATTTAGTGTTGCACTAGGTCGCATCGACTTATTTGTTTTGTAGATATTAGGAAGGTAATAACCACCAGTATTTACGGATGTCCCTTGAACACTAATTAATTCTTCAATTATTGTAGTTTGGTTTTCTAAAAGAGCTTCAGAAATAATTTTAAACTCTGTCTTTAGTTCGGAGTCACTGTCTTGTTTAGCAATAGCTTCAGCCCAGTAAAGCGCAAGGTAAAAATGACTTCCTCTGTTGTCAAGTTCGTTAACACGTCTTGATGGTGATTTTTTCTCATCTAACAACCTTTCAGTGGCCATGTCTAATGCTTCCGCTATTACAGCTGCTTTTTTATTGTTATTCACTTCACTAAAATGATCTAGCGAAACCGCTAAGGCTAAAAACTCTCCCAAAGAGTCCCAACGCAAATGGTTTTCACTAACAAATTGCTCTACATGCTTCGGGGCAGAACCACCAGCTCCAGTCTCAAACAATCCACCTCCGTTCATTAGTGGTACAATTGAAAGCATTTTAGCGCTCGTTCCAACTTCAAGAATGGGAAATAAATCAGTCAGGTAATCTCTTAAAACATTTCCAGAGACAGAGATAGTGTCCTCTCCTTTTTTAAGCCTAGAAAGTGTAAAATAGGTGGCTTCAGTAGGAGATAATATATGAAGTTCTAATCCATTTGTGTCATGGTCCTTTAAGTATGTCTTCACTTTTTTAATAAGCTCTACATCATGTGCTCTTTCATCATCTAACCAGAAAACAGCAGGTAAATTTGATGCTTTCGATCTAGTAACTGCAAGTTTTACCCAGTCTTGAATTGGGGCATCTTTTACTTGACACATACGCCAAATATCTCCAGTTTCTACATTGTGGGAGGTCAAAACAGTTCCTTTACTGTCTACCACGTCAACGCGACCGTCAGATTCAATTTCAAAGGTTTTGTCGTGTGAACCATATTCTTCTGCCTTTTGTGCCATTAAACCTACATTAGGAACAGTTCCCATTGTTGTTGGGTCAAAGGCTCCATTTTCTTTACAGAAATCAATTGTAGCCGTATAAACACTAGCATAACTACTGTCAGGGATTATGGCCTTTGTGTCTTGTGCATTTCCTTTGGCATTCCACATTTGTCCTGAAGTTCTAATCATTGCAGGCATTGATGCATCTATAATGACATGGCTAGGAACGTGTAAGTTGGTAATCCCTTTATCAGAATTAACCATTGCTAAATCAGGGCCATTTACAATAGCAGCTTCAAAGTCAGCTTCGATTTCCTTTCGTTTATCAGTATCTAGGTTTGATACTTTTTCTAAAATATTTCCGTATCCATTATTAGCATCTACTCCAATTTCATTAAATATAACCTCATGCTTTTCAAATACATCAGCAAAAAATATTTTAACTGCGTGACCAAAAATAATAGGATCACTAACCTTCATCATAGTCGCTTTCATATGGAGTGATAGTAAAACGCCCTGTTCTTTGGCATTTTTTATTTCCCTCGCCAGGAAGTTTTTTAGCGATTGCAGATTCATGACTGTAGCATCAATAATTTCGCCTTCTAGAATAGGTATGTGTGATTTTAATACGGTTTTAAGGGTGTTGACATCTGTATGAATAATACGAACCTCAGTGGCATTTACTACAGTTATAGATTTCTCGTTATGTGCGAAATCCCCTTCAGACATTGTGGCTACATGTGTTTTTGAATCTGATGACCAAGCGCCCATACTGTGTGGGTTTTTCTTAGCGTAATTTTTAACTGCCTTTGGAGCTCTACGATCGGAGTTTCCTTCTCTTAACACAGGGTTAACAGCACTTCCTTTAATCTTATCATATCGAGATTTGATCGATTTTTGCTCTTCACTTTTAGTAGTATCTGGGTAGTTAGGAATAGCAAATCCAAGTGACTGTAGTTCAGAAATAGCGGCTTTTAGTTGCGGCATTGACGCACTAATATTTGGGAGCTTAATAATATTTGCTTCCGGCTTTGTTACTAGTTTTCCTAGTTCAGCCAAGGCATCTTCCACTTTCTGGTCCTCATTTAAAAATTCCGGAAAACTTGAAAGTATTCGTGAAGCCAAAGAAATATCTTTGGTTTCAATATCTACTTTAGAGCTCTTGAGAAACGATTTAACTATGGGTAAAAATGAACGTGTTGCTAATGCTGGTGCCTCGTCGGTAATTGTATAAATTATGTTTGCCATAATGGGCTATATAAAGTTTGGTTTTTCTTCAATTAAAATAGATGGTTGCCTCACTAAATTAAGGCATGCAAATATATGAAATTGGAATGGTTTTATCAGGGAATTTATTTCTTAAAATAATCAATAATTCCAATCGCATCATGCTTTAAATTTATTAAGTTAAATTTCTTAGAATTTTGCCAAAAAAAAAGCTCTATACGAATAGAGCTTTTTTGAGTTTTTGAATCTAAAATCCAATTAACGTCTTCTTTCTTTAATTCTGGCTTTTTTACCAGTAAGTTCTCTAAAGTAAAAGATACGAGCTCTTCTTACTTTACCACGTTTGTTAACTTCAATTTTTTGTAAGGCTGGCAAGTTTACTGGAAAAATACGTTCAACCCCTATAGTGCCAGACATTTTTCTGATTGTAAATGTTTCAGAACTCCCTGAGCCTCTTCTTTGAAGAACCACTCCACGGTAGAACTGTGTACGTACTTTTTCGCCTTCTCTAATTTCGTAATAAACAGTGATGGTGTCACCAGCTGCAAATTCTGGAAAGTCTTTTTTTGCTACAAATTCCTCTTGAACAAATTTAATTAAGGATTCCATGTTGTTTTAATTTATGTGTTTTTTCGAAACAACATTCACGATTGTCGCCAGAGGTTAACTCGAAATTGGATGCAAATATAAGTAAAAAGTAAAAACAAGAAACTTTATTGAGCTAAAAGTTTTATTTAACTCTAAATATTAGTCGTTTAACAAGTCAGGTCTTCGTTTTTTTGTGTGTTCATTAGCTTGTTCTTCACGCCATTTCTCAATCTTTGGAAAGTTACCGCTTACTAAAACTTCAGGTACCGACCATCCTTTGTAGTCTCTTGGTCGTGTATATATAGGGGGCGCTAATAACCCATCTTGAAACGAATCGGTCAAGGCTGATGTTTCGTTTCCTAACACTCCAGGAATAAGTCGTATGACTGCGTCACACAGAACAGCAGCTCCTAGTTCTCCACCCGAAAGCACGTAATCTCCAATCGAAATTTCTTTGGTAATAAACTGATCTCGTACACGCTGATCCACTCCCTTATAGTGTCCGCATAGGATAATTAAATCACCCTTCATTGAAAGTTGGTTAGCGATACTTTGATTTAGAGTTTGACCATCTGGAGTCATGTAAATAACTTCATCATAGTCCCGTTCTTCTTTTAATTTAGAGATACATTTGTCTATGGGCTCTATCATCATAACCATTCCTGCACCCCCTCCAAATTGTGTATCATCAATTGACTTATAATTATCAGATGTATAATCACGCAAGTTATGAAAGTGTATGCTCACAAGACCAGCTTCTATTGCTCGCTTCAGTATGGAGGCCTCAAAAGGGCTCTTAATTAGTTCTGGTAGTACAGTGATAATATCTATGCGCATCTGCTAAGTTTGATACGCAAATATAATAAATTGTAAACGTTAATAATAGGTGAACCGCCTTACTTTGGCAATGTATTTTGCTAATCGTATGACTTGGTGGCTATAGCCAAATTCATTATCATACCATATATAGAGAATAATGTTTTTTCCATCAGATCTTACAATTGTAGCTTTACTGTCATAAATTGCAGGTGCCGTACACCCCACAATATCACTCGACACAAGTTCATCGCTTAATTCATATTTTATTTGTTCGACTAAATTCCCCGTTAGTGCAGCTGTTTTTATAATATCATTTAATTTTTTTAGTGTTGCTGGTTTTTTTATTTCTAAGTTTAAAATGGCTAGACTTCCATTTGGAACAGGTACCCTAATTGCGTTTGAAGTTAGTTTGTCTTTTAGGGATGGCAGTGCTTTGCTTACGGCTTTCCCTGCACCTGTTTCCGTGATGACCATGTTGAGTGCTGCTGCACGTCCTCTTCTATATTTTGAATGCATATTATCCACTAAGTTTTGGTCATTTGTGTAAGCGTGAATTGTTTCTAGATGTCCTTTAATAACTTCAAAAGTATCCTCAATAACTTTCAAAATGGGGGTAATCGCATTGGTAGTGCAGGAGGCTGCAGAAAAGATGTCATTAACATCCGGAGAGTGTTCTAAATGATTTACACCATGTACAATATTTGGAACCTCTTTTCCAGGTGCGGTTAATAATACTTTTTGGCTTCCTTTTGCAGTAAGGTGTCTTTTGAGCGCTTTTTGGTCTCTAAATGCTCCTGTATTGTCTATAATCAGTGATTCATTTATGTCATAGGTTGTATAATCGATGTCTTCAGGTTTTGAAGCAGATATAATATAAACAGTCATGCCATTTATAATCAATGCTTGAAGGTTTGTATCTACGCTAACGGTACCTGAGAAATCACCATGAATAGAGTCACTTCGTAACAGGGCAGCTCTTTTTTCTAAAGTTTCGGAGTTCAATTTGTTACGGGTTACTATGGCTCTAAGTCTTAATTGACTGCCACTGCCAGACTTGCCCATTAATTCGCGGGCAACCAATCGGCCGATGCGACCAAATCCATACAATACAACGTCTCTAGGTTTAATTTTAGATTGCTGCTTAGCTTCTTTTAACTTATTTGATAAAAATGAAAACGCAGTACTATCAGAATGTTCTTCTGTGAGGTATTCAAATGTTAGTTTTCCAACATCTAATTTAGAAGTAGGTAAATTTAATAGTTTAATAGCTTTAGCCATTTCTACAGAATCAAAAATAGAGATAGGTTTATTTACAAATTCACCAGCATAGGCGTGTAGCTTGAGTATCTGACTGACACTTTGATCCATTAATTGATTTCTAAATAAAACCAATTCAATAGAGTGGTCATACCATAGGTCACTGATAATTTTAATAAATTCTACGGCCGCTTTTCTGCGGTCAGATTGGAATGAGATTTCGGAATCGTAAGTAGCTTTTAAAGGCATTAGGTTTGAGTTTTAAATGAGTAATGCAAAAGTAAGTCTTCTCAAACGTTTTCGTAACTTTTTTTAATAAAAAATATTGGATACTAGAAACAGCTATTACATTGGTTAAAAAGCAGTATACGAGCTATTTATCTGAATCGATAGACTACTTTTTCACCGTTTTTTTTGACAATAGATAATCTTAGTACTTTATTAGAATATTTCTCTAGTGCTCGCTGAGCGTCGTTGATTGAGTTTATCTTAATGTCATTGATTTCCGTTACAAAACTACCCTCAAATATCCCATCAGCTTCCCAATCTTTTTTATGTATTTTTGACATTGAAAACACTTCTAGCCCATAGTCCAAATTAACGTCTTCTAGTGTTTCCTTGCTAGGTTGTTTTAAAGCGCCGATTACGGGTATCTGAATGGTCATTCGCTTTTCTAATGTGACTGTTAATTTTTTTTGTTCCCCATCTCTTAAAATCAAAACCTCTACTGTGTCATTTGGGTTTTTAGTATTCAAAAATCCTTTCAAATCTGAGAATTTAGAAATTGTTACACCATCAATATATTGGATAATATCTCCTTTTTTAATACCAGCCTTTTCTGCACCACTCCCTTTTTGAATGTCTTCAATAAAAAAACCTTTGGTTTCATTGACACCAAATTCTTTCGAGTTTTTACTGTTTAATTCTCCTCCAATAACGCCTAAAATACCATTTTGTACATTCCCAAATTCCATCAAATCTTCAATGACTTTTCTTACAATATTACTTGGTACAGCAAAAGAGTAGCCTATATAAGATCCTGTTTGAGATGAAATCGCAGTATTTATACCAATGAGTTCTCCATTTGTGTTCACCAGTGCACCTCCAGAATTTCCTGGGTTTACCGCGGCATCTGTTTGAATAAATGACTGTGTATTTTGACCTGATAAATCTCTTGATTTTGCACTAATAATGCCAGCAGTTACTGTAGATGTCAAATTAAATGGATTGCCTACTGCTAAAACCCATTCTCCAACTTTGGCGTCATTACTATCTCCAAATATTGAATAGCTTAATGGTTCTAAAGTATCAATTTTAAGTAGTGCAATGTCAGTATTAGTATCGGTGCCAATTAATTCAGCATTGTAGGTTTTGTTATTATTGGTAGTAATTTTTATTGTTTGTGCTCCCTCAATCACATGATTGTTAGTCACTATATAACCATCAGGGGAAATGATAACTCCAGATCCAGTTCCTATCTGTGCTCGCTGTTGTGGTCTTCCAAAAATTAAATCTTCAAAACTGGTATACCCTTTGCTAAGTGTAGTGTTTTTCACATGTACCACCGCTGGTAAAGTTTTTTCAGCAGCCGTGATGAAATTTATGTTTTCTGATAATGAATTTACTGGGGTCGTTGCAACAGAAACTGATGAGGTGAGTGCTTTGGTTTCAACTATTTTATCAGTATCGTTTGCTTCAAAAAACAACTTATATGAAGTGAGCGTTATCACCCCACCTAAAGTAGAAATCAATATTAATATCACGATTTTTTTCATAGTCTTATTTTTAATTCATTAACTCTAACATTAAAATTAGTTTTTTATTCAATATATAAATCAACTTTAACGACCTTTTAACAGCTCAGTTTAACGTTTAATATTGCTATATTTGCTTTAGTTATGATACAAACATTTTATAAATATCAAGGGACTGGTAACGATTTTATTATAATCGACAACAGGTTGTCTGTTTTTGATACTAATAATACGTCACTAATAGCTCATTTATGTGATCGCCGTATTGGGGTCGGAGCTGATGGACTAATTGTTTTGGAGTCTGTCTCCAACTATGATTTTAAAATGGTTTATTTTAATGCAGATGGAAACGAAAGTACCATGTGCGGAAATGGTGGTCGTTGTATTGTTGCGTTTGCTAATTTCTTGGGAATTATTAAAAGTAACACACTTTTTCTGGCGATAGATGGGCCTCATTACGCAGCCTTTGATGACGGGTATGTGGAGATTAAAATGCAAGACGTTTTAAGTATTTCTTCAAACGAAGATCATTTTATTCTTGATACAGGCTCTCCACATTATGTTTCAATAAAATCAAATTTAGAAGAGTTGGATATGGCATTTGAAGGAGCTTTAGTTAGGAATAGCAAGTCTTTCAAATTAACTGGAATCAATGTAAATTTTGCAAAAAAAATAAATAATGATACGTTTGCTATTCGCACTTATGAGCGAGGGGTAGAAGCAGAGACTTTATCTTGTGGTACAGGCGCAACTGCTGTTGCTATAGCTATGTTTCATTCGGGTCAATCAACATCAAATGTGATGAACCTAAAAACATTAGGCGGTGAGTTAGTTATTAGATTTGAAGCCCAATCCTCTTCCTATTCTAATGTGTGGCTTTGCGGTCCTGCTCTTCAAGTTTTTAAAGGGACGCTAGAATGGTAGCTTTGCAGGGAAGTCTCATTAATTTACGAGTTCTAAATCTTGAAGATATAACTTTTTTATATTCATTAGAAAATAATAAGTCCTTGTGGGATCTAAGTCAAACCCATATGCCTTTTTCTAAACAAGTCCTTCAGGCTTATTTGGCAACTGCTCACAAAGATATTAAAGAATTAAAGCAGCTAAGGTTGATGATTACTTCCAAAACAAATGAGCCTCTTGGTTTCATTGATCTTTTTGATTTTGATGCTCGTAATAAACGAGCAGGTGTTAGTATTGTATTAATTGATAAACATCGTCAAAAAGGGTATGGGAAAGATGCTTTAAATTTGTTGGTCAATTACAGTTTTACTGAATTACACCTGCATCAGTTGTACAGCAATGTTTTAGAAGGTAATATGGCTAGCCTCCATTTATTTAAATCAGTTGGATTTGAAGAAGTTGGAATCAAGAAGGACTGGAGACTTTATGAAGGACACTATAAAAACGAATATTTATTTCAATTAATTAACCATGTACTTTAAAAAAATAGCAATCGCCATCGTATTAATCGGTTTGGCAGGGGCCGGGATTTTTGCCTACTATATATATTCAGTTATGTTAGTACCCAATACTAACTTTAATTCCAAGGAAGCTTATATTTTTATAGCTTCAAATGCCAGTTTTTCAGACGTAAAAGCTGATTTGGAGCCTTTATTAAAGGACATTGAATCCTTTGAGGTCTTAGCCACCCAGAAAAAATATATAAATAATATCAAAGCGGGACGTTTCCTTATTTCTAAAGGGATGACTAACAATGATATTATTAACTCCATAAGAAGTCGAAATTTACCTATTAAAATAGCGTTTAATAATCAGCACTCTCTTGCGGATTTAGCGAATAGAATATCGGCTCAAATTGAAGCAAATAGCACCGATTTGATTGCTGCTTTTTCGGACTCAGATTTTTTAGAATCTAATGGCTTTACAAATGACAATGCACTGGCAATGTATTTACCTAATAGTTACGAGTTTTTCTGGAACACTTCTGCTATAACCTTTCGGTCTCGTATGTTAAAGGAGTACAATCGTTTCTGGAACCATAAGAGATTAAATAAGGCTAAATCAATTGATCTTTCGCCATTGGAAGTTATGTCTTTAGCAGCCATTGTTCATGAAGAATCTAAACAGGCTTCTGAACAAGATCGTATTGCAGGCGTTTATTTAAACCGCTTAAAGGATGGGTGGCCACTACAAGCAGATCCAACGCTTAAGTTTGCAGCTTATCAGTTACCCTCATACAGAAATAAGATTATTAAAAGAGTCTTAAACATGCACAAATCTATTGTGTCGCCGTACAATACTTATATGTATAAGGGATTACCCCCTGGGTTAATCTCAATGCCAGATCTGTCAGCTGTAGAAGCAGTATTAAACTACGAAACTCATTCCTATTATTACTTTGCTGCAAATCCTGAAAAGCCAGGATTTCATAGATTTGCTAAAACGTTAAGAGGTCATAATACAAATGCTAAAGCCTATCAATCTTACTTAAATCGTAAGGGAATCAAAAAATAGACTAAAACCCTGTATGTCAAGTAATTATATATTTGCTTATATTTGCATTGTTTTATTTTTAACTTTGAGTTTTAAACTGAGCATCAATGATTTCTAAACGCACCTTTCACTGTTCTATTTTGATAACTG
>CESI01022683.1_pt1 | contig 14164 bp, 16 predicted proteins | sample 356301 | NCBI WGS metagenome assembly CESI01 (sample SAMEA2621423, study PRJEB7988) | marine metagenome | biome: marine biome (ENVO:00000447); feature: deep chlorophyll maximum layer (ENVO:xxxxxxxx); material: "saline water (ENVO:00002010), including plankton (ENVO:xxxxxxxx)" | depth 40 m | reverse complement strand
TACGTAAATCTATTTACCATTCAGCAGGTTCTTTGGGGTATGGATCGTTAAAAATATTTTTTATTTTGTTGGGGTTGGAAGTTTTTTTGCCGGTGGTGTAAAGATTGACTCCGCTTCGATTATTGAAAATCGTATTTCCATTCCAGTTTTTAATGACTGCTGGGGATATGGAAGAGAAGTATTGTGATGAAATTTGTGTCTGTAGGTGCTGCAGCATTACTGGCGTTAAGCAATGTCACAGGAGCGACAGAACTGCGCCTGTCACACCAATGGTCGAATAAAAATTTTAGTCCTAAGGTTACCGAAATTGTGGCCAAGGAAGTGGCCGCCGCCAATGTTGATCTATATATCAAAATCTTTGGCTCGAAATCTCTGTTCAAACCACGCGAGCAATACAAGCCGCTCAGCCGAGGCCAGCTTGATATGACAGTACTGCCGCCGAGGTATGCTGGCGGTCAGCAACCGGCCTATAACCTGACATTGATGCCGGGCTTGGTTAAAAATCACGATCATGCAGCGCGCCTTAGTGAATCGCCGTTTATCAAAGAGCTTGAGGCCAAAATGGCCGCAGACGATGTAATGGTTCTGGTCCACGGTTATCTGGCAGGTGGCTTTGTTGGAAAAGAAAAATGTATCACCAAACCGTCAGATGTCGCCGGTCTTCCGACCCGCGCAGCTGGCAAGGCGTTTGAACAGATGTTGGCCGGTGCCGGTACCTCAATCGCTTCGATAGCATCACCTGAGATTTACAACGCGATGCAAACTGATGAGTTGAATGCGGCAAATACATCATCGTCTTCGTTTGTTTTTTATCAGATTTATGAACAGGTCAAATGATATACACCAGCAGGTGATGTCGCTCTTTGGTTTATGTATCAGCCGCTGTTGATGAATGATCCCGCCTTTGAGGGGCCAAATGCCGCGCAACAAGCCGCTCTGTTGGTGGCTTCTGCCAATGCCAAGACCTATTATTTTGGCTGAAGTCAAGAAACAGGATGCTGCATCGGTGAAAGTCTTTCTTAGGGCGGGCGTTGAGATTGCCAATATGTCACCGGAAGATTTCGCAGCCTCGCGCGCAATTGCGCAAGAAACGTCTTACAAAAAGTTCGTCTCTGATGTTCCAGACGGGCAAGCACTTTTGGATATGGCGCTGGCAGTCGACGAAGCACTGGAAAAATAATACCTGTCAGGCTGCGCCTCTGGGCGCCGTCTGTTTTTATAAATACTCGGTAATGAAAACAGCATGTCTGGCCAAAGTTCAGTGGTCACAACGCGGATCGGAGACAATCGGTTTCTGCGCGCAGTGGCGGCAATTTCAACACTCGCGGGGTGGTGTTCGGCGGCGATGATCGTGTCGGCGGTGGTCATCATCTGTCAAATAATCTTTGTTCGGTTTGTACTGAATGGCTCGACTATCTGGCAAACTTAAGCTGTGATCTATCCGGTTGTGACGGCAACGTTGATCGGTCTGCCCTATGTTCAACGATTGCGCGGACATGTGAATGTTGACCTGATTTCACTATCCCTGCCGCTGCGCGCCCGTATGGCGCTGGCGATATTCACCCTTTTGATGTCATGTCTGATCGTCGTGGTTATGCTGTGGAAGGGGTATGAATACTGGCATTTCACTTGGTCGAGAGGCTGGCGTTCAGATACAGTTTGGGGGGTGCGCCTGTGGATGCCTTATGCAGCTTTGCCGCTTGGATTTACGATGTTTTTGTTGCGGCTTATTGCTGATCTCGTCGCTGTTTTGCTTAAAATTGTTCCTCCCTTTGGTCTGGATGATAATTGATGAATCCGCTTTTTCTGGGTACGTTTGTGGCGGTGGCCACGATTTTAGTGCTGTTTTCGGAGGTGTCGATTACTCTTGGGCTGCTGATCGTTTCTGCCGGTTTTTTGATTGTTTTTGACGGTATGCGCTCGCTTGAGTTGATGCCGGAAAGTCTGTTCGGCAAGCTGAATAATTTTGCGCTTTTGTCGATCCTGTTTTTTATCATCATGGGCTCCTCAATCGCGTCGACGCGGGCTGGTGCTGATCTGTATGAGGCACTAGAGCGTTGGTTGAGACGGGTGCCGGGGGCCTTGCTATATCTAATCTGGGGGCCTGTGCGCTGTTTGCGGCGATATCCGGGTCCAGCCCCGCAACCTGTGCTGTGAGAGGAAAAATGGGCATCCCCGAGATGCGCAAACGCGGCTATCCCGCTGGGGTTGCGGCAGGGTCAATTGCCGCAGGTGGCACGCTGGGCATTCTGATCCCACCGTCGGTGACTATGATTGTCTATGGGATTGCGACAGAAACCTCGATCGGCCGCCTTTTCTTGGCCGGGGTAATCCCGGGCTTGTTGTTGGTGGGATTGTGTATGGCGTGGTCTCTGTATCCGACTTGGAAGTCGGGCAATGTGGCGCTGTTGAATTCCCGCGCGTACACTTGGAAAGAGCGGTTCGAGATTCTGCCGCGGGTATTGCTGTATTTGGCAATTATTCTGGGTGTGCTTTATGCGATGTATGGCGGTATTGCGACACCGTCTGAAACCGCAGCTGTCGGTGCTTTGACGTGTCTGATTATCGCGATGGTGATCTATAAGCTTTGGAACCCGAAATTTCTTTGGGTGCTGCTGCGCGACAGTGCCAACGAAAGCGTGATGATTTTGTTCATTATCGCCGCAGCGGGCGTATTTTTCTATATGCTGTCAAGCCTGTATATTACCCAGTCGATTGCTGAATGGAACAGGACGCTTGATGTGAACCGCTGGGTTCTGATGGGGGCGGTGAATATCTTTTTGCTGATTGCTGATTGCGGGTTTCTTTTTACCGCCGGTTGCGGTGATTTTGATGGCGGCGTGGATCTTGCTGCCGGTCATCTTGTCGGCTGGTTTTGATCCGATCTGGTTTGCCGTGGTTCTGACCATTAATATGGAAATTGGATTGATCTCGCCACCGGCAGGGTTGAACCTGTATGTGATCAATGCTATCGCCCCTGAAATTTCTTTGCGCACGATCTTGACAGGGTCGCTGCCATGCGTGGTCTGCATGGTTTTGGCAATTATTTTGCCGTGTGTGTTTCCCGGGCTCGCGATATGGTTGCCCGATGCGGGCAGGGGGTCAGTTTTTGAGTTTTCTCGCCGATCTTTTATCCACAGTGTTTGAACGGCGCTACCGGCAACCCTCCAATCGCGGGGCAGTCACGCGCCCGCTTGAAGAGCTGGCAAGCGCATTAATCGGCTCGACGGGAGAAACCTCGGGGCTGGTTTTGGCGCAGGATATCCTGTCGGGATTCGAAGAGATGGACGATGCCGGCAAGCTGGCATTTTTCAAGCATATTGCAACGGAGATGAATATTGATCCAGATGCGGTGCGCCGTGCGCTGGATGCCTATGAAAAAGCACCGTCCAAACAAAGTTACCACAGCTTTATGGCAGAATCGGAACCCGGTCGCCAAGAGCTGGTTCGCAGGCTCAATCGCGTGCAGGGGGCGACAGGTCGCTTGGTGCGTATGCGCGCCGATTTGTTGCGTCTGGCCCGCGAAACGCCAGCACTAGCGGCGCTGGATCTCGATTTCAAGCATCTCTTTGCCTCGTGGTTTAATCGCGGTTTTCTGGTGCTGCGTCCGATCAACTGGGAAAGCCCGGCCCATATTCTAGAAAAGATCATTGCCTATGAGGCGGTGCATGCAATCGACAGTTGGGAAGATTTGCGCCGCAGGCTGGAGCCGGAGGATCGGCGCTGCTTTGCGTTTTTCCACCCAGCCATGCCGGATGAGCCGTTGATTTTCGTTGAAGTTGCCCTGACCAAGGGGACGCCGAGCTCGGTACAGGCTCTGTTGGCTCAGGACAGAGAAGCGACCCGTGCTGAAGAGGCGGATACGGCGGTGTTTTATTCGATCTCTAACTGTCAGGCTGGACTTGCCAGTATTTCGTTCGGCAACTCGTTGATCAAGCAAGTTGCTTCTGATCTGGCGGCTGAAAACGCAGGGTTGACCATCTTTGTGACGCTGTCACCGATTCCGGAACTTAAGAACTGGTTGGATCAAGAGGCGCAGGCGCAGAATTTTGAAACCTCATCCAAGGCGGCGGGCACTGCCGCATACTATTTATTGCATGCCAAAACTAAAAATGGTCTGCCTTTCGATCCGGTGGCGCGGTTCCATCTTGGCAATGGGGCGATGATCCATGCGGTGCATGCAGATGCCGATATTTCAGCAAATGGCCGAGAGCAATCGGGCGGTACGATGGTTAATTATCTGTATGATCTCAATAAAGTGGCGCAAAATCATGAACAATTTGCCACAACTCAAAAAATAACAGCCACTGCCAATGTCATGGCCTTGGCCCGCGCAAGTTCGCTCTTTCGTGGCGACGAAAGGTAAAACAGATGGCAAACCCGCTCTATGATAGATTGTTTGGTAGGCATGCTGGCAAGACAACGCCATTTCTTGTGCTGCCTGACGGGCAGGTCCGTTGTCACGATGCTTTTCTGTGCTGGGCGGCACGTCTGTCGCATGCGCTGGTAAACGCGGGGCTGACCCCCGGTGACCGCTTGGCCGTTCAGATCGAAAAATCCGAGCATGCTTTGGCGGTCTATGCCGCCTGTGTTCAAAGTGGTATTGTCTTTTTGCCTCTCAATACCGCCTATACTGCTGCCGAAGTTGCCTATTTTGTCGAAAATAGTGGTGCAAAGATTATGCTGTGTGACAGCCGCAATGAGCCGTTGTTGACGCCGGTGGCTGACGCAGCTGGCGCGCAGTTGAAAACCCTGAATACCGATGGTGGTGGGACCCTTGCAACCGAGGCGGCGCAGCAGCCCGCAACGTTTGAAACCGTTGATCGCGATGTTGATGATTTGGCGGCATTTTTATATACTTCTGGCACCACAGGCCGCTCTAAGGGTGCGATGTTGACCCAAGGCAACTTATTGTCCAACGCTGAAACTTTGGCAGACTATTGGTGCTTTACCGACCGTGACGTGTTGCTGAATGCGCTGCCTATTTTCCACACCCATGGGCTTTTTGTAGCCACCAACATTACACTAATTGCGGGTGGTTCGATGATTTTTCTGCCCAAGTTTGATCTTGACCAAGTTTTGCAACACCTGCCGCACGCCTCAACAATGATGGGGGTGCCGACGTTCTATACTCGGCTGCTGGGTGACGGACGATTTGACCGAGATTTGGTCGACCATATGCGTTTGTTTGTCTCTGGCAGCGCGCCGCTTTTGTCAGAGACCCATGATCAGTTTGTGGCCCGCACCGGGCACCGTATTCTTGAACGCTATGGGATGACGGAAACCAATATGAACACTTCTAATCCCTATGAGGGCGCGCGCCGCGCCGGCACGGTCGGCATGCCTTTGCCGGGGGTCGAGTTGAAAATTACCAACGCGATAAGTGGCGAGACGCTGCCTGACGGTGAGACTGGTCAGATCGAAGTACGGGGCCCCAATGTATTTAAAGGCTATTGGCAAATGCCTGAAAAAACCCGCGAAGAGCTGCGCGAAAACGGGTTTTTTATCACTGGAGATCTCGGCTTGATTGATGCAGAGGGTTATGTCCAGATCGTTGGCCGCAACAAGGATTTGATTATTTCGGGAGGTTATAATATTTATCCTAAAGAAATTGAGATTTTGCTGGATGACCAACCTGCTGTTTTGGAAAGTGCGGTGATTGGTGTGCCGCATTCGGATTTTGGTGAAACCGTGGTCGGGTTTTTGGTTGCACAAGAGGGTTGTCAACCTGACCTAGAGGCGATCAGTGCCACGGTTGGTTTGGATCTTGCGCGTTTCAAGCATCCGCGCAAGCTGATCGTGCTGCCGGAACTGCCTAGAAATACTATGGGTAAAGTGCAAAAAAATCGCTTGCGTGAAGAATACGGGAACTTGTTTTCCTGAAGGCGCCGCAGACTTGCATCCTTTATCCTGTTTGGTTGGCGCTGTAAAAGTTGCTAGGCCATATCCGGAATGCACTTGGCACTGGTGAGAATACAAGCACGTCTTATTGTTTGTCAGTCGGGTTCTTTGAGGAACATGTTGCTCCGAGTTGCTGACGTGCACGGGTTAAATTATTTTGGTTTTGCTCATTTTTGGGCTCACACACCAGCGCCTGAGTATAGCTTGTAACGGCAGCTTGCAGATTGCCTTGATTTTCTAGCGCATTGCCCAGATTGTTATGGGCTTCAGCACAGCCTGGTGCGAGCGCAATTGCGTTTCTGTAACTCTCAACTGCGGCTTCATAATCCCCTTTGGACTGCAGCGCATTTCCTATGTAGATAATGGATTTTATGTCGTTTGGGTCAATTTTCAGACCGTTCCAATAATGTGCAATCGCTTCGCTGAAATGCCCCATGAGAGACAATGTGACCCCTAAGTTTACATGCGGCAGAATATAATCTGGAGCGAGTGCAATGGCGGCTTCATAGCCTGCACGGTCAAGGTCGTACTGACGCAGATCTAGATAGGCCGTTCCCAACATATTGTGCAAGAGCGCCGATTTTGGAAAACTCTCTAAAAGTTGTTGAGCGGCGTCGATCATCTGTCGATGCAAGCCGCTTTCATACAGTTGGGCAAGGAGTTTTATCCGCAGCTCTGGCGGATCATTTCTGGGGGCTGGGTGCTGCATGTCATTACCTGCTTCGGCGCGAAGCACGATCGTCTCTAAGCGCGTAACAATCTCAGGCTGAAGGTTGTTCTGTTTGCCGAGCTCTAGGATTGCGCGCGCGCGACTGGATTTGCCAGCCGATGACAAGGCCTCAAAGTAGCTGACCCAAACTGCTCGATCTGAGGATGTGCCTCCAATGCGCTGCGCAATAATGGTAATGCGTCGAGAGGTTGCTCCACACAGACATACAAAAGGCCAAGATTATGGTTGGCATCGGGGTGTTGGTTGTCGATTTTAAAGGATCGAGAGATAGAGTTTCTCGGCCAGATACAGATCGTTCAATTGATGTGCCGCAATGGCTTGCTGTAAGATAATATTGGTATCGACTGACATGTTTTGCTCCTGAATGCTTGTTTAACAGCGCAAAATTGGTGCCAGTTTTGGGCTGCTCAAAGGATTGACAGGCGGAAAAAGATCTGCGCCCAGTTTGCGCTTTAAATTGGCTTTTTAGTATATGGATTTTCAGATTATTGCGCCATTTTTGCGGGTCAGTTGTCGTTTTGGCGTGTGTTTGTTAAATTGCACAGCTCAATCACTTCTATGATCAAAGGATATGTGGTCTCCGAGGCTACTATCAATTCTCAGGTGTGTGAGGTCAATCACCGGTAATTTCAAAGCTCAAAACCTGAGTTTGGCTGACTTCTATGTTGTGAGTGTTTCAGACAAAGGCGCACTAAAGATAAACTTGCAAGCGCCACATTGGGGCGCGCCTTTGCTTTGGTGGGGATTGTTGAACGCTCAGGGGCTAGTGTTGCATCTGTAAACACCGGGCGCATCGGATTGGGTTTTAAAACATCACGGTCAAGACGCGGTCTGTAAAATTTAGCTGTCCTGTGCCTGCGGATTTGCTTTGGTCGCAAACTATAGATTTCCCCTTTTGCGTCGGCGCCTTGCCGGATCTGTCTGCAGAGATTCCAACGGTGCACTCTATTGAAATCCGCGGCTTATGGACCCCAACGGTGGTCTTTTGGCCGGCTGAGGGATGACATGAAAACGCCCATCTTCACGCAATTTTGATGACGTGGCTCTTGTTTTGCCCGCTGGACTGCCCAGCTGTAGGCAATATTTACTACCGTATTTTTAAGGAGCTTTCCGATGGATGACGCCATATCATTTTCACCCGCCCCCGATCTGCAGGTTGCCGAGTGGATCAATAACGATGGTCCGGTCACTTTACTGGGGTTGCGAGGTAAAGTCGTAGTTCTTGAGGCATTTCAAATGTTGTGCCCGGGCTGTGTGGCACATGGTTTGCCGCAGGCCCAACGAATTTATGAGACGTTTTCGTCTGATGATGTGACAGTCTTAGGGCTGCATACAGTGTTTGAACACCATGCGGCGATGACGCCAGTGTCTCTTAAGGCGTTTGCCTATGAATATAAGTTAAGGTTTCCGATTGGTATTGATGAACCAAGTGCTGGCGGCATGCCGAAGACTATGCAGGCCTATGGGATGCGTGGGACACCGTCTCTAATCTTGATTGATTCTGAGGGCCGGCTGCGAAGCCATTACTTTGGCACGGTATCAGATTTACAGATCGGATATCAGATTGCCAACCTTCTGAGTGAGCGCGTTGCTTCAACGCCGCGAGATCTAGGCGGGCAAGAGGTCAACAGCGGGGTTGCCTGTGATGTGGATGGTTGTCCAGTCCCGTGACATGGGGCCGCCATCTTAGGCGTTGATAGCTTTTGCCAGACGCGACAACCCTGCCTTTTTAAGCAATTTTTGGCGTGTCCACTCTTTGCCTGATAGCTGTTGTGCCTCGGTCAAGACCTGGTCGGAGAGCGCGGTAATGAGTGTGGGATGGTTTCGAAAGTAACCGCACAGAAAACTGTCTGGATCTGAGCGTGACAGCCCCTCTTCGGCTAGGGTGTTGCGGGGGAAATCTGCAGCGTTCAGGGTTACGATCACGTCGGCCGAACCTGCAATGGCCGCAGCCAGAACATGGATATCGTTTGGATCGGGCAACCAGAGACGTGTGGCAAGTGAAGGTGGCCATATAACGGAATTTGCGGCCCATCTAATTTTTAGAAGGGCGATTTCAGATCGGGCTTGCGCCTCGCCGGTAGGCCCAATTTTGCGCGCGGCACGGGCCCATTCTTCAAGAATTCGGTCAGACCAGAGCGGGGTGAACAACCCATGCCCTGCTGCACCCAGTAGCATCTGCCGCATTACTGTGGGGTAAAGCACGCATGTGTCGATAAGCACTTTCATCAATTTGTGGTGCCTTTGTCCTTGATCGCGGCATTGGCCTGATCTCGCAGAAATTTCCAACTAAACCTCAACAGATCTTACCGGTTTTATAAGACTGGTAAAAGGGTTGAATTTTGAGCAGTGCGCAAAGCAATATTGGGGTGAAAATTGCAACTTGTGGTTTGTCCCGCGCAGCTCACCACGTGCACATGGCGCCGAAGGTTGAGGCATCTTGTAAGACGGACCATCATAAACACATGAATTCAATTCAATGGCTTTCCCACCCGATGATACGAAGGTGTTTCAGGTCTTTTATCATATAAAACGCCCTTGCAATCTCAAATTAAGTAGATTATGTTAGCGCTAACATACTTGTTAGAGCACAATTTTCGCCGCCTTCAAAGCCCTTCAACGTGAAAAGAGTCTTATGTCTCTCAATGCCATCATTTTAGACGTCACAGAACGTATTCAGGCTAGATCTGAACGGACCCGCAAAGCCTATCTTGATACCATGCGTGCTGCGGCCCAAGACGGGCCGAGACGGGCTCATTTAACCTGTGGAAACCAAGCCCACGCCTATGCCGCGATGGGGGCCGATAAAGAGGCTCTGGTGGCAGCAAGATCGGCTAATATAGGAATTGTGACATCGTATAATGATATGCTGTCGGCGCATCAACCTTTCGAGAAATTCCCGCAAGTGATCAAAGCGGCCGCAAAACGCTATGGCGGCACGGCGCAGGTCGCAGGAGGTGTCCCGGCGATGTGCGATGGGGTAACCCAAGGTCAAACTGGTATGGAACTGTCCCTTTTTTCGCGCGACGTGATCGCTTTGTCTGCGGGGATCGCGCTGTCGCATAATACATTCGATTCAGCTCTTTATCTTGGTGTCTGTGACAAGATTATTCCGGGTTTGGTGATGGCGGCAGCCACATTCGGCTATATCCCAGGTATTTTCCTGCCGGCTGGTCCCATGGTTTCGGGTCTGCCTAACGATGAAAAAGCCAAAGTACGCCAGCAATTTGCGACTGGCGCGGTGGGACGTGAGGCCTTGATGAAAGCAGAGATGGCCAGCTATCATGGTCCGGGAACTTGTACCTTTTACGGCACCGCCAATTCCAATCAGATGTTGATGGAATTTATGGGGCTGCATTTGCCGGGCAGTTCGTTTGTGAACCCCAATACCCCACTGCGGGACGCTCTGACGGTTGCCGGGACCGAGCGGGCTCTTGAAATTACCGGGTTGGGCAATGACTACCGCCCTATATGTGACATTCTGGATGCGAAAACATTTGTAAACGGGATTGTCGGGTTGATGGCGACGGGTGGATCGACAAATTTAGTTTTGCACTTGCCAGCAATGGCCCGCGCGGCTGGAATTTTGCTTGAGCTGCAAGACTTTGATGATCTGTCTCAGGCGACACCGCTGATGGCAAAGGTGTACCCTAACGGTCTGGCTGATGTGAACCATTTTCATGCCTCTGGTGGGCTTGGTTATTTGATTGGTGATCTGCTGAACGAAGGCTTGCTGCACCCGGATACCAAAACAGTGGTCGGAACAGGGCTTGCGGATTACACCCAGGAGCCAGTGTTAAACGACGGTTGTGTGACCTATCGGCCCGGTGCTGCGATGAGCGGTAATGACAAGATCCTCCGCTCAGTTAAATCGGCGTTTCAACCCACGGGAGGGCTGCGGCAACTGGCAGGCAACCTTGGTCAGGCGATGATGAAAATCTCCGCGGTTGCGCCTGAGCGACATGTGATCGAAGCCAGAGCGCGGGTGTTTCATACCCAAGATGCCGTCAAGGTGGCGTTTAAAGCTGGTGAGTTTACCCAGGATACTATTATTGTTGTGCGCTTTCAGGGGCCGATGTCCAATGGCATGCCCGAATTACATGCGTTAACGCCCGTTCTTGCGGTGTTGCAAGACCGCGGATTAAAAGTGGCTTTGGTCACTGACGGGCGCATGTCGGGTGCATCTGGAAAAGTGCCTTCGGCGATCCACCTCAGCCCTGAGGCTGCGGCGGGTGGACCGCTGGCGCGGGTCTGCGATGGTGATATGATCCGATTGGACGCCACCGAAGGTCGTCTTGAGAATCTTGCGACCGATTTTGAGACACGCGTGCCGGCGACCGCTGATCTGACTGGTAATGGTACCGGCGTGGGCCGAGAATTATTTGACGTCTTCCGCCGTAACGTTGGGCGGGCGTCGACTGGCGCGGCTGTTGTCGTTTGAGCCGTTTTTGACAAAACACTGTCGTGGATAAAAACTGTCTAAAAAGAAAGCCTGTCTTATGACCCCCGAAGATGCCTGTAAGTTTACCGATTACATTTGCCGCCTCGCACCGGTAATCCCGGTTCTGGTGATCGAAGATGCGACCATCGCCGAACCGCTTGCCGAGGCGCTGGTCAGTGGTGGTTTGCCCACACTCGAGGTGACCCTGCGCAGTGCGGCTGCACTTGATGCGATCAAGGCGATGTCAAAAGTTGCCGGTGCTACGGTGGGGGCAGGCACCCTGCTCAGCGGGCAAGACGTGCGTGCCGCCAAAGAAGCCGGCGCTGTGTTTGGTGTGTCGCCAGGGGCGACTGACGCCCTGTTGCAGGCCTGTGAGGACAGTGAGATGCCCTTGTTGCCAGGGGCTGCGACCGCCACCGAGGTGATGCGCCTGATGGAGCGCGGATATCGCATGCAGAAATTCTTTCCAGCAGAAGCCTCGGGCGGCGCGCCGGCTTTAAAGTCGATTGGTGGACCCCTGCCTCAGGTGACATTCTGCCCAACTGGCGGTATCGGGGTGACCAATGCAGCGACCTATCTGCAGCTTTCAAACACTGTTTGCGTTGGTGGCAGCTGGGTTGCGCCGAAATCTTTGGTTGAGAAACACGACTGGCAGGCCATCGAGGCACTTGCCCAGCAGGCGGCGCGAATGCTTGACTAACGGGCGATGACGATGTCGGCTTTCAAGCCGCCAAACTGCTCACTGCGTCCCAACCGAAGCATACCGCCATGCGCCCGTGCGATGTCGGCCGTGATGGCCAATCCCAAGCCAACACCTGATCCGGTGTCTTGATTGCGAGCCGGGTCCAGTCTGGTAAAGGCTTTTAAAGCGTCTTCGCGCATCTCAGGGGGAATGCCGGGGCCCGCATCCTCGACACTAATGCAGAGCGATTTTGACGACAGAACATAACTGACAACCGCATTTCCACCATATCGCACTGCGTTCTCAATAAGATTTTCCACTGCCCGCCGCATAGCCAGATGGCGCAGCATCAGGCGCCCACTGCCGTGGCAGGCACCAAGTGAGACCGCTTTGCCGGCGCGGCTTGCATTGGTGACAATCATTTCCAAAAGTTCTTGAGGGTCAGTGTCTTCGGAGGCATCTTCAGCTGCACCGCGGGCGAAATCTAAAAAACCCTCCAGCATACGCCGCATGTCTTCCACGTCGCGTTCCAGAGGTTCGCGGTCCTTATCGTCAAGCAGCGAGAGCCCGAGCTTAAGGCGCGTGAGAGGGGTTCGTAAGTCATGACTTACGCTGGAAAGCATCATCGTTCGCTGCTCGATGTGGCGCTCAATTCGTGCGCGCATATCCAAAAATGCATTGCCTGCGGCCCGTACCTCGATCGCGCCACCCGGAGTGTAGCTCACGTGATGTCCGCGGCCAAAAGCCTCGGCGGCGCGCGCCAATTTGGTCACTGGCCGTAGTTGATTGCGCAAATAGATACTGGCAATCACCGTCATGAGCACGCCAAAAAACACCATATTTACCAATAACTGATGGGCATTTGAGGCGGATAGACGCTGTCTTTTTAAGGTGATCTGTAAGATGCCATGGTCCGTTTCGGCCAACAGGTCGGCGCGTTGACTGTTGGGCAGAGAAATGCTGCGCAAATTGGGCATCTGCGCCATCAACTTTTTAATCACAAAAGATCCGGTTAAATCAATCGCGCGCCACTGATTCACATATGTGTCAGGTGGCGGGTCTGGAAATCGCAAACCTATCTCAAGGCCGCGCCTTAGGACATCCACCCTTTGCAACGCCTCAAGCCTTGTCTGTGATGCATTGATATCGGTCAGGATAAGGCGCAATTCCAATGCTGTTACGTGGGTCATCTGTTCGGTTACGCCCTCGAAATGGCGCTTGATGAACACAACCGAAACGACCAGCTGTACTGTGACAACCGGTAGGATTAAGATAAGGGCTGCCCGACCATAAAGACTTCTGGGCATATAGCGTTTGAGCCATTGAAACGACATGTAAAACCTTTAGCCTGTCGCGACCTAAAGAGGAAGACCTATGCTGTCTGAGCTGTCACAGTTTGACCCCAAAACCGGCGTTGCCGAAGATCTTGGCGACAATATTCGTCGTATCGTTGCGCCCAACCCATCACCGATGACCTATCGTGGCACAAATACCTATATATTGGGCACAGGCGCCCTCGCGGTGATTGATCCGGGCCCTGACGATGACGCGCATCTGACGGCGATTTTGCGTGCGGTCGGCCCCGACCAGTGGATCAGTCATATTCTGGTGACCCACGCACATGTTGACCATGCCCCTTTGGCCGCAGCGCTGTCGTGGCAATCAGGCGCACCGATTTTTGCTTATGGCGGTGCTACCGACGGGCGCAGCACGGTGATGCAAAGCCTATCTGACCGGGGGTTGGCTGGCGGTGGAGAGGGAATAGATATGTCTTTTCAACCTGATATAATGCTGCCTGATCAGGCTGAGATCGTTGGGGATGGCTGGCAACTCACGGCATTGCATACGCCCGGACATATTGGGAACCATCTATGTTTCAAATATCAAAACAAGCTGTTTACCGGGGATTTGGTGATGGGGTGGGCCAGCTCTTTGGTATCGCCACCGGACGGTGACCTGACCGATTTCATGCGCTCGTGTACTGAACTTCAAAAGACGCAGTGGCAGGAATTTCATCCTGGCCACGGCGCACCGGTTGCCGCCCCGAACGCGCGGCTGGCTTGGCTGATCGCGCATCGCAAAAGCCGCGAAGCTGAGATTCTACAAAAGTTGCAAAACGGCCCGAGAACGGCCTCAGATCTGGCGGCACAGATATACACCCAGACCCTGCCTGCGTTGCTTCCAGCGGCAACGCGCAATGTGCTGGCCCATCTTATTGATCTTACGCAGAGGCACCGTGTCCATCCGTTGGGGGAGTTATCGCAAGACGCCGCGTTTGAGCTGGCTGCAGACTGAGACGTTTTTTGTAATCAAGCGGTGAAAAGGTACTGGACGTCTGAAATCAGCATTGGTATAGGCAGGCTGTGGTCCGGCGTAGCTCAGCGGTAGAGCAGTTGACTGTTAATCAATT
>CESI01156058.1_pt1 | contig 14173 bp, 12 predicted proteins | sample 356301 | NCBI WGS metagenome assembly CESI01 (sample SAMEA2621423, study PRJEB7988) | marine metagenome | biome: marine biome (ENVO:00000447); feature: deep chlorophyll maximum layer (ENVO:xxxxxxxx); material: "saline water (ENVO:00002010), including plankton (ENVO:xxxxxxxx)" | depth 40 m | reverse complement strand
GGGGAACCTGCAGATGGATCACCTCCTAAGAAAACCGGAGGCTGGAGTTCTTTGTCGAACTCCAGTCTCCACCCTTTTTTTACGCCTGTAGCACTTTACTTTTTACACCGCACGCATAGCATTATTTATCGCTACTTTCACCACGTATCGAGGGAGTGTTATGCAACCAGGTCCAAATCAACCTCCTGCCATTCAGGATAGCGTTGTTGGCCGCGATATGCACACTGGTAATGTCATTCATAATCACTATCACCTTCCGCCTACCCAAGCAGCCGCACAGCCACCACCTCAAACCATAATTCTTCAACAACCGGCTCCACAACCGGCTTTCCAAAATCAGTACATTGTTCCGATTCAATATTTTAAGAAAATTTATGGCACGGATTGGATTGTTTTTGGTGTCGTTTCGATTCTCTTCTCTTTCCTACCTCTCGTTAACGTAGTATGCGGACTTGTAAGCACTGTTGGTATCTTCGCAATGTTACCGCACCTCCATTTGAAGTTGGGAGGTCACCCTGATTCTCGGAAGATTGTTCCTGCTATTGCTTTGAATTCGATTGCTCTTTTCCTTATCGCATTCTCCTGGATACTGAACTCATCTTGACGATTTTAATGCGGGGTGAATCGGATTCCTAACGACCCTCAAAATCAACAATTACATGATATTGAAGTTCCTCGAGACCTTCATACTGGAGATATTATTCATAACCACTACCATTCTCCTTCATCTTCTACTCCCCAAACGCCTGTCCCCACAACGGTAATTTTACAACAAACACCACCACTCAACGTTCCTTTAGTTCCAAATTATGGGTACAAGGAAATTGGTGCTGATTACTGGATCTTTAACAGTATAGTTTGTGGATTATGCTCTGCCTTCATTCCATTTGTTACTTTCGTGACTGGATTTTTCAGTTTTGTTGGTTTTGTTATTTTATTGAAAAACCTCAATATCGGTCAGTTAGAACCAGGGCATCCTGATTCGGAACGAGTTCGACCTGCCTTTTTCGTGAATATAGGGTCTTTGCTTTGCATTCCATTTGGAATGCTCTATGGCTGGAATGTCTTTTTTTAATCGACCGGCTATATTGCCCCGTGATCTACTTTCATAGAACGTCGAAACGTAAGGAGGCGAAGTTTAGGTGCTTCCGCATTGACTGTAATGGTTGCTCCTCTGTTAAAATGAACTTCATCCCAGCCATCTGGGACGATGTAGCCACGATGCATATCTGACGTGATTGTCGTGGATTCATCGGTCCAATCCATCCATGACCAAGGCCTTCCCTCTCGTTCTGCAGGAGGAATGTCTCGTGCAAGTACGAAGTAGTGTGTAGACTTTTGTTCTTCTTTTACCTTCTGAAGCAATTGTTCAAGGTCTTCTTTACCAGCAGCGTTACTGAGCCAAGCACCTTGCCCCAACCAGGTCGAAAACAGTAAACCACTGCTTTGTTGAAGGCATTTGTTCTCTCCTCTACGAAGATGATATTTGCTTGGAGCATATTGATGGGTATTTGCAATCAATAAATCATTCATTGCTGGGTCAGTGGTGAACCTGTTTCCAGATGTTGTGTCAATAATCGCCTGAAGTCGGGGGAGTTCATTGACTATTGCATCTCCATTCAATGCTGTTTCCAAGTCTTCGGCAAATGACTCGAGGTTTGAGCCCATATAGAATCCAAAACTTCCAAGTGGGTCTTCAGTGCGTGGGTGGGAATTGATTCCCATGACTGGTGTAGCGGCATCGATGTTGTGAGATATGCTTGTCAATGTACCATCTCCACCGAGTACGAGTACCAAATCGCGCCCAATAAAGTCAGCACGGCGAACTTGTTCACGGGCTCGAACATCAATACGCAAGCCACCTCTACGTTGACTTGATTCATCCAATGCTTTGGTTACCAAACCAAGGCTTACGTCATGTACGGCCTCGAAGTTTTTTTTGTAGACCAGCAATATGTCAGCCATCCGAACCCTCCTCGGTCTTCCCAAGTAGTCCTCCCTCTTCAACACCACCATCAAGACAGAGCAGGATAAAGAAGGATTGATATGCGAGCGTAAGAATAGATTTTCATGCAACCGAATCCCTGGGATGATGGCGGACAATCCGAGTCACCCTCCTCACCTTCACCGAACGTTAATCCTGAACCAATCATCGTCGGTATGCCGCAACAAATAAACCAGCAGATGGGGCAGCAAATGGGGCAACAGATTGTGTACCTGCAACCTCAATCTTCATCTCCTAAAGTGCTTGGTATTTTTGTAATCATTTGGGGTGCGTTTTCCTTTTTGGAAGTTTTCTTGAATTTCATTCCTTTGGTGGACCCAACAACTGGAGAGGAATTGATTGTTCCAGTTTCAGTGATTATGGTCAATGTGATGAACTCAGCTCTTGTTGCGATCACCTGTATGTTAGGTGGTTATTGGATGACACAATACCAGAAAAAGGGAATCCAGCTTGTTCTCATCGGAATCATTGTCTCTTATTTTTTAGGACTCGTCAGTGTATCATTGGGCGGTGATGGAGGACTCGGAGAACTTCTAGGAGACGATTCTGCTGTCTTTGCCGTCATTGCGGTATCGCAAGGAATATGTTCTGTAATCTGCGGATTACTTGTAGCAATACCACTTATGAACGCAGCCCAAGGACTTGATGAATCCTCTTTGTTTAGCCAACTGAAATAATCAACAACTACTGGCTCATGAGCCTGTCTATGGGCGAACTCATTACAGGTCACGCAGCCACCTATGTCGAAGAATTATGGATTAATACAGATGAGCGGTACGAAATCCGCTGTATTACGCAAGATGTCGAACGCATTGTAGCAGAAAGCGGTATCCATGACGGACTTGTTCTGGTCAATCCGATGCATATTACTGCCTCCTGTTACGTCAATGATCTTGAACACGGTTTACATCATGACATTATGAAATGGCTCGACAAAGTCGCACCCTTTTATGGCCGTGACGGTCGAGAAGGTGAGGAGTATCATCATCACCGCACTGGAGAGGATAACGGCGATGCACATTTGAAACGCCAACTCCTCGGGCAACAAGTGACGATGCCGGTTCGAAATGGACAACTCCATCTTGGCACGTGGGAACAAATTCACTATGCTGAATTTGATGGTTGTCGAGAGAAGCGAATCCTCGTCAAAGTATTCGGAGTTCTTGCCACGCCAACCATGTAAATAGAATGGTAATCGAGTAGGTACTTCTTTATCGCCTCTTTCATTGGGAGTGTTATGTCACTCGATGGTGTGAATCTCGATAGAGGCTTTTTTCATTTCACAGTACCTTATCACTGGGTTAATTGGATTGGCTGGGTCATTGGACTTTTGATGGTCATAGGAGGCATAATTACTTTCATCGATGGAGGAGGAATAGTTGCTGCTATCGGGTTTTTCGTTATTGCCCTGGTCTCGCCTGCCTCACTTGAAACCGACCTTCATAACGTCCGTAAAAACGCGCCACAACCAGACGATTTAGAAGAGGATGCACTAAAAAATGGTTATGAAATGGAATCTTGGTTCTTTGGGCGTTCTTCTTACAGTCCAACCAATGACCCAAGCGATTGGATTCTTCCTGCCCCTGGGCCCTCAACTTGGAATAAAGAGGACCGTTATGCCCAAGATGGAGACGGTTCCGCACTCCCAGAACACCCAACAAAAGTGGGAACGCCTATTCCCGCAACTTTCGCAACGTTTGGGGTAAGCATGATTCTGTTTATCATCACCCTTGCTATCAGCATTGGAATGCTCGTGGTTGATGAACAAAAACAGATTGACGACGGAACACTAACGGCTGATGCGGCCTCTTTCACCTATGCTCCTCTTCTCATGACCATCATTGGCGCTATCTGGCTTATTGTCGGGTTCTTTCAACATAAAAGACAACAACAAATGATTGACACACCTACTTCTTTGGTACGTTCGGTATCCGTCGGTTCAGCAGAACTCGTCGGGCAGATTCGTCCAGCACCTGAACAATGGATCAATGTAGTCGTTGATGGAAACCCACGCCGCATGATACCTGGATGTGTTGATTTCAGGTGGGAATATGAAGTGTATGTATGTCGCCAAGAAACTTCAACAGACTCTGAAGGAAATACAACAACTAAAGAAGTTTGCAATTGGCGTAGTATTCGGTCCGATCACGGCCATGTTCCTTTCATGCTTCATGATGGCACCGGCGCCATTCGAGTTGAATCCGGCACCTTCAAGAAAAAGAATTTCGGTAATTTCGTCAAGCAATGGACTTCAAACCATGCAGATACACTCCGTGACCATTTCAAAACGGAATTTGCTACCCGTCTCTTTAGCAACGGAGATGTTCGTAAGCATCGTTGGACTGCTTTTGCACTTCGAATCGGTAATCCAATCTACCTTTTGGGTATGGTCAAACCTCGTTCAAGAGACGAACTTGCTAGTGAAGGTCTTGATGGGTCCATCGGGCACACAGCTATTTCAGTTCACGGTGAGAATTCCCCTGGTATGAAAGCAAACCTCCAACGGGGGACTGAACTGGCAAATTTAGGAACGATTCGTTCTTCGGCTGAACTACTTCTCATGCCAATCGTCTGTTTTCTTTGTGGGATTAGCATGTATTCCTTACTTTGAATCACCACAGACTTCAAGGCCTGTGTAGGGAACCATTTGGTATGGATGGCAAAGCGCCAGAGTTAGACGGCGGCTTTTTTGTTGTCAGTCTCCCCTATAATCAAGAGATGTGGATTGGGTGGGCCCTTGGAGCACTGATCTTTGTTTTCGGCTTTTTCTACAGCCCGTTCTGGGGTTTTTTTGGTCTTATGCTTCTCTTTTTGAACACCCCTCACCCATTTGCTCAAGAACTTGAGGAGTTCAAAACCAAAGCCGGTAATCAAGAATATCTTCGTAAGTATGCCGAGGAACGAGGCTTTAGTTTTGAACGGTTCTGGCTTCCTGAAAGTTTGGATGGCTTGAAAAATAATGCAGGTGAGTGGCATTTTCCTACGCCGAGCAAATACGTTTGGAACTGGAAGAAACCCTATGGTGCCGATCCTGATAATTCCATACTTTTTGAGCACCCGTTTATGGTTGGTGCACCGAGACCACCTCTTTTCACGCTTCGTGCAGTGTATTTCACACTCGGATTGATTATGCTCCAATTTTGGGGTGCTGCTTTGATTGTAAAATATCATGTTGAAACCTTTTTCTCTCTCTTTGCGTTCTTAATTGATTTCACATCGAGTCAGGCATTGGGTATATTTTTTGGAATTATTCTCATAATTGCATTCTTGTATTATGTCATTTACTTCCTTGCATCCTTATCAAAATCAATTACGAACATGCAAATGGTTGACATGCAAACTTCCCTTGTACGTTCTGTTGCAGTTGGTGAAGCCGAATTGATTGGGCAAGCAAGACCAGGTCCCCACGGCGCTTTGAAAATATTTGTCGATGATAATCCAGAAATGACGTGTGAAGATATTGTTTGTTATGAATGGGTGCGTGAAGATTTCCCAGCTCAGGGTGATATTCCCGATTGGGCTCAACGGAATCTTTTCCTCTACATTCTTGGAAAAACGCATAAACTTTTGGATTCACTCTATCAGAACCTGTTCAATATTGTCGAACCTCATTCGCATGAATCTGCTCGACAAAGTGGAGGAGTACCTTTTATCCTACACGATGGAAGCGGTGGAATCCGCGTTGAACCTTCGATGTTTGAGCGAATCCACTATCAAGTACCACTCAATGTATGGGATATAGGTACTACACGCTGGACACTTTACGGATTGAGGTTGGGCGACCCCTTGTACATTCATGGCGAAGTGGCATCTCGTTCGAATTCTGAACTTGCGGAAGAGAAACTCGATGGTATGCTTGGAAATTCAATTTTGAAAGTAATCGGTAATGTCGACCCCCCTGGTCAGGAATTGATAATGATTCAAGGCACTGAATACAGTATTCTTGCCTATTCATATTCACTTATGGAAACCCTCTACTTGCCGGTTTTATACCTTGGCGTGTTTTTCATGCTCGGAATAGTATGAAGTTATCAATCGTTACGCTTTGGTGGTAGCATGGCAGATGATGTAGTCATTATTGGCGGAGCAAGAACACCTTTTTGTGAATGGGTTGGCGGAAAGCGTGGCGATGGTAAACAAGGTGGATTATTGAAGTCGATGACTGCCCAAGACCTCGGTGGTTTGGCAATTAAAGGAGCGCTTGAAAAGACCGGTACAGACCCTTCATCTGTTGACCATGTTGTCATGGGCTATGCTTTACAGACATGTTCGCAATCGATCTATGGTTCACGCCATGCTGGCCTCAAAGGCGGTATTCCTCAGGAAGTACCAATGCTCACACTTTCTCGAATATGTGGGTCAGGAGTTCAATCGATTATTACCGGTGCACAGATGATCATGCTTGGAGAAGCAGCGACCGTCGTGTCTGGTGGAATGGAAAACCTCAGTCAAGCGCCTCACGTTATGCGGGGTGGTCGTGAAGGTTGGAGACTTGGCCGTTCACCTCCAGTCGAAGATTACATGATGACGAATCTTCAAGACATGACATGTGGCTTATTCATGGCTCAAACTTCGGATGAATTATGCAACCGAAAAGGAATCACTCGTGAAGAAATTGATGCATATGCTGCGCGCTCACATGCGCGAACCACCGCTTCAATAGAAAACGATGTGTTTGAGCAAGAAATAGTCGCAGTGACCATCAAGGGTCGTCGAGGAGATACCGTTGTAACTCACAAAGACGAAGATCACGTCGTCAAGAATACAACTGCAGAATCATTAGCAAAACTTCCGACTGCTTTTGGACCCGATTCTTTTGTTACAGCGGGGAATGCCTCTGGCGTCGTCGATGGTGCAGCGGCTGTTGTCATTAAGTCAGCATCTCAGGCAGAAGCCGATGGCGATGCTCCATTGGCTCGAATTGTCTCCTGGGGAATCGTTGGACTTGAGCCTGCTATCATGGCCTATGGTCCAGTTCCTTCATCTCGTAAGGCCTTGGAAAAGGCAGGGCTAACAACTGACGATATTGACCGGTGGGAAATCAATGAAGCCTTCGCAGGGCAAGCAGTCGCTTGTATCAAGGACCTCGAAATCGATGTGGAGAAGGTCAATGTCAACGGTGGTGCTGTTGGTTTGGGCCATCCACTTGCAGCAACAGGGACTCGTTTGGTTCTCACCCTTGCCTATGAATTGAAGCGCTGTGGCGGACGCTATGGTGTTGCAACCGCATGCATTGGTGGCGGGCAAGGTATTGCCATTGTTATCGAATCGCTGTGAAGGCCTTTCTTTCCAAAAGAACTTGGTTGAGCATTCTTCAAACACGAATATATAAACTGATTCTCGCAGCACGGTTTATGAAAAATCCTTTTACATGGATGAGTCAAACCAGTGTTGAATATCCAAAAAGAGCATTTGCAGTCATCATGATGATTGTCGTCTGTTTTTCGAGTGGAGCAATGCATCTTCAATTTGACAACAGTGAGGATGGTTTTTTCCCTGACGATGAGAATGTACAACTCTTGAATCAACTGGAATCTGAATATCAGGCATCAGTGGATTTTGTTCGTACCATTAAAGACGTTGAGCAAGGCGACTTACTTCAAAATACAACATGGACCGAACTTGCAGAAATTGAAGCCATGATGCTGGAGAATGAAGATTTCAAGCCTCATCATTATCCACTGTTCGGTACTCAAGCCAACAGTGGTATGGCAAGTTCTGCTATTCAATGGCAACTTTGGCAAGATGAAGCACAGGCTGGATGGATCGACGAGGTTCAATCGGCATTAAGCGGTGTTCAGACTGCCAATTCTTCTCAACTACAGGCTGCTTTGAGCAATGTTTCCACAGCTTCGTCTTCAATTCCGCAGGTTTCGGCTGTCACTCCTGCAGACCTTCGAGCATGGTCACCTGATGAGCCAAGCGAATGGCTTGCTCGAATGGACTCGGGTCAGAACCTCTCTTCCCGATTGGGTTCTTTGCTCGGACAACTTGAAGGGCTAACTGTCGGTAGAGATGCTGGTGAAGTCGGACAAATAATGGCTGTCACAGGGCCTTTAAATGGGCAATTAATTCCTCTCACTGTTCTTCAAAATATCGACTATCGCGAATCAATCTTGAGTTGCATGCCGGTCGAGAACCGTAATGATCCGTGGAATCTTTCGGGCCCAATTCTAACGACCTTGGTCATTAGCAGTGAGCCTTCTGACTATGGTCATGAAGTTCTGGATGATGTTCAAGGTGATATTGATGCTTGGTCCCTCTCAATGTTAGAGAATATGACCGACACTGCAGGCAATGAACAGGTTCGTACCTTTTCTTTCTCACAACTTGCTATCGGTGCCAATGGTAATCTTGGAAAAGAAATTGGCATGCTGACCAGTGCTGCAATGTTACTTCTCGCAGGAATACTTTGGTTGAATTTCCGAAGTGTCCGTGATACAGCCTACGTCACTTTCCTAACGATCATTTCCATCGCAGCTACCTACGGTGTAGCAGGCTGGTTACAATTCATGGGAGTCAATATGGTGTTCAATGCAGCCATGAATTCAATTCCGGTCTTATTGCTTGCTATCGGGGTCGATTACGGCCTTCACGTCGTATTACGGATTCGCGAAGAGATGCAAAATCTCGATAGCCAAGATTCTATAGAAAGGAAGACATTGAAAGACTTCTCATATGAAGCACGAAAAATTGCAGTAACCCGGGGGACAGTATTGACTTCCATTGCTTTGGTTATTGCCATTTTCACAGACATGGTTGGTTTTCTCTCATTCAGGTTCTCAGCCCTTTCCTTTTTGCAAGTCTTTGGAACGGTCATCGCTATTGGGTTGTTTGTAGTTTACTTACTGAGTATTACGGCTTTACCGGCATTGATGTTGATGTTCCCACCGAAACGTCTTGCTCTCTCGAAAGCAAGTAATCTCTCTATTGGCCGTGTATCATCCGCTATCGGCCGTTTGTCGACTCAACCTGTGAAAGTAGGCGTAATCGCATTGTTATTGTTAACCCCGATGTACTTTGGATTCCAACAATTAGAAGTTGGTTTTGATCAACGTGACCAATTGGATCAAGATATTCCCGTTGTCGGCGATTTCTTGATGCTTTCTGATGACTTCCAAAGCAGCCGTTCACCCTTGTATCTGGTCGTTGATGCCGATGTGATTTCACATGACGGTAGGATGACTTGGAATGCTGCTGAAGCGATGCTCTTGCAAAGTGAAGATGTCAACGGTGCCCCAAACGGTTTGTGGAATTTACTTGCTGAAGCTCAAGGGCGCGACCCGGTACTGAATACACTCATGACAGATTTGGATGCATCAAGTCCAGCCTCTTACCAATCACTTTCGACCTATCTTCTCGAAAACTCGACAGGCCGCCAATTAACTTCGGCTGTCTTGTCCTCTGACGGTCAACAAACCGTCCTTTCGTTCCAAGCAGAGACGCTCGATTGGCAAGCCACCATTGACCTTTACGACCGTTTGACCCTTGCATTACAGAACACTGAGGATTCTCTGGACAGCGATGCTACACTTCGAATTGGTGGCCGTAGCCTCATCGTTGCTCAAACCAGTGCAGATGTGGCGGAATCGGCTGTTATTTCCACTTCAGTTGTTGCATTGGTGATTTTAGGTATGCTCATAGGGATTCATACTGCTCGACAGAAGAACTTGAAGCAGGGTCTTGCACGTGGCTTTGTCTCCTGGATTCCATTGATGATGGTCGTCGGTTGGGTGTACGGTATCATGGGCTTTACAGGATATCAAATCAATGCCCAAACAGTCACCATAGGTGCCTTGTCACTGGGACTTGGTGTTGATTATGCGGTTCACTTTTCTGTTCGTCTTGAAGAAGAGGTCGAGCATAATCCGCTGGCCTCTCAAGAGATGTGGGTTACCAATGCGTCTGCTACAACGGGTCGAGCGATGTTCGCTGCAGCCCTCACTACCGCAGGTGGATTTTCAGTTCTCAATTTGTCGGCATTGCTTCCATTGCGATTGTTTGGTCAAGCCTTTGTCGTTGCGATCATTCTAGCATTACTGTCCAGTTTGATTCTACTTCCGGCCTTCTATACACCGTTCCTCAAACATGATGCAGAAAAGTTCGCATTAGCTCAAGGGGAGGCGGAATGATGGATACTCTTGCAGTGGCAATGTTTTGGGTCTCTTCGGTGTTGATTCTACCGTTTTGGATTATGTTGTGGTTCATGCCAAAGCACAAACTTACCAAACGGTTTGTGGGGGATATTCGTTGGTCTATACTTCCTCTCCTTATTCCATATGCGATTCTGGCACTTCCAAATGCTCCCGAGGTTATTTTCACCTTTGCAAGCCAAATGCCAACCCCCGAAATAGTGGTTGAACTGTTTGCAAGTGACCGCATGGTCGCTTTGGCATGGCTCCACATGCTTGCTCTTGATTTGTTTGTTGGGCGCTATGTTTGGCTTCGAATGTTGGCTGCAGACCGACCCATGTATGTTTCAACTCCAGTTCTCTTCTTGTGTATGATGATGGGGCCGCTTGGTTTCTTAGTTGGAATACTTTCGACCTGGTCGGTGACTGATTTGGAATCAATTGTATCAAACTCGGAACAGGTTGAACCAATCACGGTTTAGAGGATGTATTCAAGTCACCACAGTTGTTGCGAGAACCATGGCAGCGACTCACAACTTGGATTGTAGCCATATTCCGTTTACAATGCCCGAACGTAAGTGTGTTTTACATCAGAATTGGATTCATTTAACGTTCATGCATTGGAAAGTCGATGCTGGCTTGTTACAACGCTATATTCCGGAAGGATTAGAAATAGACTTCCATGAAGGGAATGCCTACATCGGTGTCATTCCATTCACAATGGAAAAAGTTCGTCCAAGAGGTTTGCCTTGGCTTCCGTTTATCTCGACCTTTGGTGAATTTAATATCCGTACATATGTCACGAAAGATGGAGTGCCTGGGATTTTGTTTCTCACCCTCGATGCTCAAAGTCGAGTCACATGCTTCCATGCCCCCCGTTCATATGGCCTCGCATATCGTTATGCAAAAGCCAAAGTTCGCGTCGAAAAGGATGGACGGTATTCATGGTCATCTCAGCGTAAAGTTGGTGGCGAATCCCTGATTGGTACTGCTGAAAGTACGGGTCCAATCGAGCAAGCAGTACAAGGGTCACTCGAATATTTTCTCTTTGAGCGTTACAGTTTGTATACATGGCATAAAGGGGTATTACATCGAGCATATACCCATCATAAACCTTGGAAGTATAGTGTTGCACAGGTGCAGGTGGAAACCAATACCTTGTTGCAATCATACAACCTTGGTGTTGACCGTCTACATCATCCTGAACATATTCATATGAGTTCGGGTGTTAAAGTGCGCACGTGGAATGTTGAACCAATAGGGGTGAAGGAATGACCGAGAAAGATACTGTTTTGATGGATGGTGATTGTGGGCTTTGTACTCATACAGCAGTGTTCCTCAGCCCTCGATTAAAACAACAAAACTCGATTCGATTCATCGCCATTGAAAGCAAAGAAGGTCAAGCAATTATTTCGACTTTTTCCGAAAAGTTTCAGAATGCTGATAGCGTTTATCTTCTTCGGGATGGTAAGGCATACATGCGTTCAGGTGCAGGTATTCGTTGTCTTCTTTACATGAAATGGTATTATTCAATGTGGTTTCCACTCCTCTGGTTGATCCCTCTGCCACTTCGTGACTTCGCATACCGAATTGTCGCTCGATATCGTCATCGAGTCTTTAGGCGCCCAGCAACCTGTGTATTTCCAGGTTTGAATCCATAGTGAACCCTATGACCCTCGGCATGCAGGGGTTACCATGACGCAGGCTTGGGTCGTTGACTCTAATTGTTTCATCCATCTTGGTTCAATGGCACCTGACACCTTTGTCAAAGATATTGCAAAGATACTCAATAAAAGTAATCAGATGCTCTATGTAACGCCCGGTGTACATGACGAGATACGTAATGTGCGATTTCAAAAGTGGTCGAAAAGACCGAACGTTTTGGATGAATTCAAATCACTCTTGACTACAGTTGCTATTGATGACGGGCAAATCAAAGGCCTGGGTCAATTAATTGGAGAAAAGGCATCACCCCAAGATGTCGATTTATCATTGATGGTACTCGCATCTCAACTTCATCGAGATGGTCGAGAAGTAATCTTAGTCACTGATGATTTTAAGATGACCACATCCGGTGAAAAAGCGAATCTCGGTTATACAACATGCCCGCCCTCGACTTTCATTCAACGGTTGTCTTCCCAAAGCCCTTCGAAAAAGAAAGGCCGAATGAAAAGTCTTTCACGACGTGTCCGAGCTGCAGAAATGCGCTATGCAATCAGTCGTGTTCACCAATATGACATTCAAGCCAAACTCACTTGGATGGTTGATTCATTGATCGAAGACCGGCCGCAATCACAGAGACCAATCTCGGACGATGTTGCTGAAAGTAATCTTAAACGGGCTTTGCAACGAACACTTGCTGGTGAACAGATTAAAGGAAACGATATGAAAAGGCTCGGTGCTCTTCCTGAAATTTGCCAACCTATCCTTTCGCTCGACGCACACCTCTCTGGACTTACTTCGACCAATACCTCCGAGCATCTACGGGATGCATACGATGAAACCTTACTCCTGCTCAGTGAAGTTTTAGAGGCAATTGGCCTTCATTTAGCACCGTTAGATGAATCTGCGGCAGAACTCGCAAACAGTGCGCTGAGTGGATATTTGTATCGTACAGAGACCGCTTTAGGTTTGATGGCTAAAATGTCTGGGAAACGGGAAACAGCACGATTACATTTGTCCAGAGCACTTCAATCGGCCACGCTTATTGATGATTCATTCGCCGAAATGCATGCAGTCTACCAACTTGGCCTCCTTGCTATTGCATCTGAGAAATGGGAGCGTTCAGCCCGATTATTTGAGACCGCTGACCAGCAAGCTCGGTTGATTTTTGCTCCTCGACTACCCTATCTCGTCTGTGCGGGAATTTCTCGACATCTGCTTGGTGAAATGGATGAAGCAGAACAACATATCCAAGATGCGCATATACTCGTTTCGGCTGATAAAAATCAAGCTGCTCTTCAGTTAATGGACCTCGGTGAAGCCTTGTTAGCCATCGACCAACCGGGATTGGCTTTGGAAGTTCTCGACGAATCAATGGAATGTGCCTTACAAATCGATTCTCAAGAGAAACTTGAGATACTCTCCGAATACATACTGATGGCGAATGCGGCAATGACACAAACCGACATGCTCCAACACGAAGGGCTTCGAACACTTTTGGATGGACTCAATCAATTAAACTCCGAAGAAGCAGAGGAATTTGCTAAGAAAATCAAGGCCATCGAACAACGCGTCGATGAACACAATCAGCCCTTTGAGGAAACATGGAAAAATTGGCAGCCTTCGAGTAAATTAATCCCGGAAGCAGCGACTTTACGAGTTGTACGTGCTGAAGTCGATGAGAATCAGGATACACTGGTTGTGGTCCACCACTCCGAACTTGGCTCAATCGGCCTTTGGTTGCCAGAAGGTGAATGGAATGTTTCATCAGGTCATTTACTTTCTTTTGCCAACACTCGAGTCAAACTCGCTCAGCCAACAGTTGAACTTCAAGAAAAGCATAGTATTCGTGGTATTGTCGCCGTTGAAGACTCAACACAACTGACTTTCACTGCACCTTCCGAGGATTTAATTATCGAAAATGAAGGTTAAAGTCCACTGAGGTCTGCCGCATACTTCAGTCCAACAACGATGATAATGACTAAAAATACTTTCATGAGTTGTTGTTCTGAAACGTATTTGATTCCGTATTTCGCCCCGTTTCGAGATCCGAGGAGGGTAATTGACATGAAAATAAGAATCAGTAGAAATTCCTCACTGAGTTTGGAATACATCTCCGTGGGCAATGTCAAAAGGTGAGTGAAAATTGCCACAGGTACAACGACCATCATGAAGTGAAAACTTGTTCCGATTGCCTTACGCGGTTCAAGGTGAGCAAAAGTCCGCAGCACTGGAACATAAATTACCCCGGCTCCGATTGCCAACACACTTGAGAGTACACCTCCGATTCCTGCACCGATTTGAAGAGGTATGGATTGGATCTCTTGCGGGGGCTTATCATCCAGTACCGCTTTATTTTTAGAATCAGTCCGCA
>CESI01031145.1_pt1 | contig 14209 bp, 11 predicted proteins | sample 356301 | NCBI WGS metagenome assembly CESI01 (sample SAMEA2621423, study PRJEB7988) | marine metagenome | biome: marine biome (ENVO:00000447); feature: deep chlorophyll maximum layer (ENVO:xxxxxxxx); material: "saline water (ENVO:00002010), including plankton (ENVO:xxxxxxxx)" | depth 40 m | reverse complement strand
TGAACAATCACAGTTGGTATATTTCTAATTATATCTATACCTGTTTCTATCAATTGATTTTCGTGATCTAAAAAACCACCATTTACAAAATAGTGATTTTCAATGAGAGCAAAGGCTAGTGCAAATTTTGGTTCAGTAAAGCTATCTGTCATTTCTGGTCTATAAGATAAACTGCTAGTTGATCCCTCCCATTTTGACCATGCTATTGCAGCATTTAATCTCTTGTTTTCATCATCCCCAATAAATATTTTATGATATGCCGACATCAAATCATCTCGCTCATTTTCATTAATTGGCTCTAGAAATTTTTGCCACGCTTCAGGATAAATATTACTTGCACCATCTTGGTAAAACCAATTGAGCTCATTTTTTCTAAGCATGAAGATGCCTCTTAAAACCATCTCACTAACTGAATTCGGATGAGTTTGCGCATATGCTAATGAAAGAGTGCTGCCCCAAGAACCGCCAAAAACTAACCATTTCTCAATACCAAGTAGTATTTTAAGATTTTCAATATCAGCAACTAAGTCCCATGTTGTATTTTTTTCTAAACATCCATGGGGCAAACTTCTTCCACATCCTCGCTGATCAAAAATAACAATACGATATATTTTCGGATCAAAAAATCGTCTTACACTATGACTTCCGCCCCCGCCTGGGCCGCCGTGCAGGAATACAGCTGGCTTTCCATTAGGGTTCCCACATTCTTCATAATATATATCATGTCCATCAGCACTGATAAAACCAGTATTATATGGCTCACATATAGGATATAAAGAAAGTTGAACGGGCATAATTTTTTAGGAATATTTCTTTTTTAAAGATTTTATATCATCTGATATTTGCACATTTTTTGTTTTAAAGAAAAGCTCATGATTTTTTTCAACAACACCAAGATCGTAAAGGTAGTTTGCCATTAGCCCATGTGATTGAGCTTTGCCTTTTTTTGACAAGTCTGCATTAAGATTTATTTGTTGAAGGATAGCACCATTTCCAAGATGAAACCTCGCCACTGAATCATTAGGCTTTTTATCTTCTCTATCAGACTCTGTTAGATAGGTTATTGCTTTTTTTATTAAATCCTCTTCAATATCTATTCCTTCTTTGCATCTTTCATAAGACATAGGAGCTTTCTTTTCCAACCAATTCATAAATCCAGGAATAGGTGACAAGGTAACAAATACATCAAGCTTTGGAATTTCCATTTTTAGTTTATGTGCAACTTTTTTAATTAAAAAGTTACCAAAAGAGATTCCTAATAAACCATTCTGACAATTTGAAATTGAATAAAACACTGCAGTACTTGCTTCTTCTACATTAATTTCCTCGCGTTCAATTTTTATAACTTCTTGAATTGAACTGGGGATACTATTGCAAAGAGCAACTTCAACAAATATAAGAGGTTCTTCAGGTATTAATGGATGAAAGAAGGCAAAACATTGTCTATCATTTGGAGCTAGCCTTGCTCTGAGATCATCCCAAGAATTTATTTCATGTACAGCTTCATAGGCAATAATTTTCTCTAAAACATTTGCAGGCGTAGACCAATCTATTTTTTCTAGAACAAGAAAAGAAGGGTTAAACCAATATTTAAAAAGATCTAAAAGCCCGGCATCAAGTGCCTCAATCTCTAAGTTGTCTTTTCGTAAAACTCCCATCCTTTCTCTTAATTTAACAAGCCTTGATGTCCCATCAGAGGTTGCATTTAATCTTTTAAAAAGTTCCAACCATCTAGGTTCTGATGATTGAGTCATTTTTTTATAATTTTTTTGATTTTTCTCGCCTGCATAAGATTTTGTATCTTTAATCAAAATATCAGTATCCACATCGTAATTAATAACAAGATTTCTTAGAAATTCTAACAAGTCATCATCATTTTGATTTTCGATCATATCGAGAAGGTGCTCAGAATATACGAGAGAAGAAACTTCTCCAGTTGTAGACATTACTGATTCTGTAGCTTTATTAAGATCTTTGTGAAGCACACCAAAATCCTTAAGACCAAGGGTATCTAATCTCAAAGTTCTCTTCACTATTGAAGAAATCATGTTTTGGAAAAAATTCATTAATAAATTATGCCATTAATTCGGATTTTATTTTGAAAAAGAAGAATCGGGCGTTCCTTTATTAATAACTGTTCTTAAGACAATAAATTTTCTGTTTCGCTCCATAACCTAGTTGCTTCTTCAGAATCAATGGCCCAATCAGCAACACCAAAGAATCTTTTCATAGAGTCATCAAGATTCACCTTTCTTTCAGCAACATCGCAATTCTCACAGAAAATACCACCCATAGCGTCAAGCATAGGACTTGTTGCGCACCACAACGTTGTACCAGCTCCTTGCGAAGGTGACTTAAAATTTTTTTCTGCCATTTCAGATAATGTTCCGTCCTCATTCTTCCAGCCCAGTGCCACCATTTCTTCATTTCCTAGATGACGTTGTAAGGGTGTAATGATTCCACCAGGATGAACAGAGAAACCTCTTCCTCCATAACCCTTCATCTGGTTATCAAATTCAATTGCCAATAAAGATGATGCGGTTTTAGATTGACCATAAGCAATCCATTTGTCATAAGGATTGTTATTAAAATGGATGTCTTCCCATAAGATTCCAGTAATTGAATGAGCAGAGGATGACAGACTGACCAAACGAGATTCTTCGGCATCTTTCATAGAATTCATTAAGCCTTTAGTCAGTAATAAATGACCAATTTGGTTGATAGCAAACTGACTTTCCCAGCCATGTCCAATTCTTGTCTCTGGGCAAGCCATGACCCCTGCATTATTTATTAATATATCCAAGGACATATTCTGATCTTTAAATGAATCTACAAAATCTTGGACTGAATTTAAATCTGCCAAATCCATTTCAATAATATCTTCTTTTGCGACAACTCCCTCGAGCTGAGTGGTTGCAATATTAACTCTTTTGGCAGGAATTATTACTCTTGCACCCTTTGATCTCATAGCTTTAGTCGTTTCCAATCCTATGCCTGAATAACCTCCAGTGATGATTACTGTTTTCTTAGAAAGATCAATATTTTCTAATATTTCACCAGGCTCAGTCTTTTGCCCGAATCCTGAATTTAATGGTTTTTGGTCTACTGATATCATAATCACTAATCTCTGAAATTATTAAATTGAAGTGGCAAATCGTATTTTTCATCTTTTATCACTTGAATTATTTGCTGAAGCTCATCTCTCTTCTTTCCAGTAATACGAATACTTTCACCCTGGATGGAAGCCTGAACTTTTACCTTAGATTGTTTAACTAGTGTTGTTATTTTTTTACCTAGCTCCCTATCAATTCCTTCTTGAAGCGCAATCTGCTGTCGAGCAGAGCCATTTGATACTTCTATATCACCTGGTTTAAGAGTCCTTAAATCTATTCCTCGTTTAGATAAAGATTCATGCAAAACAGGCTCCATTTGTTTTATTTGAAAATCTTCTTTTGTAGAAAGTGATATTTCTTTATCGCTTAAAGTAAATTCTGCGCCTGTTCCTTTAAAATCGAATCTAGCTTTTAAGACTCTATTTGCTTGATCAACAGCATTAGTTAGCTCATGTGAATTTAATTCTGATTTGATATCAAAAGATGCCATAGTATTTTCTCATAAATGTTTTTATGTTATTTTATAACTCAAAGCGTCAAAAAGATAAATTCTTTTTTAATAATGACTTCTATCAGTCACCTAAGATTTTCTCCAGGCACCCATCCTTAAAGAAATAATTAACATAAATCCATAAATAATTACTGCAGCTGCTGCAGAGTAAAAGATTCCGATAATACCTGCTGAGAAATAATATACAGATATCCATCCACCAATAGCTGCAATTAGACATCTAGCAATTGTAGCTAGTATCGCCCATCTCATTGCATTAGCACCTTGTGACGCAAAGTAGAGAGATAGACCCAATCCTTGAAACCCATAACAAATACCAACAATTTGTATGTATTGTTTAGTTACTAAATAAGCAGCTTTATCATTTGTAAAAAAATGTATCCAATATTCAGGAGTAAGAGCTAGAATCACCCCAATAATTCCTGATAGTAGCCCAGCAGAAATACCCCCTATAAAACCAATTTTTTCAGCTCGATCAATATTTTTTGCACCCACATTCGTTCCTACCATTGTGGTCATAGCAGAGCCTATTCCAAATATTAACGGAATCATTAAAAATTCCACTCTTGAGCCAATACCATACCCAGCCAAAGCAGCAGTTCCAAATTGAGCAACAAGTCCTGTTAAGATTAATACGGTTGCAACAGTAAATACTGGAGATAGTGATGCAGGTAAAGCAACATTAAAAATATCTTGAAAGAGTTCTTTTTCAAAAGATAGACGAGATAGTTTTAACCTAACTGGAGTTGTAGGATTTAAAAATTTTAATAATAAAATCGTCGACATAAATATTCCGTTAGCAATAACTGAAATAGCTGCTCCAGCTATTCCCATTTTTGGTAGGCCAAACCAACCCAATATAAGGCCACCTGCAAGAACTACTTGAATTAATGATGCCAGAATAGTGATAATTGCAGGATAGACCATATTGCCCATACCTCTTAAGGCAGCAGTCAAAACACCTGATAGCCATATAGTTATACCACCTGACAAAAATATTATTGAATAAGAGAATGATTCGTTAAGCAAAGAACCTTCTCCGCCAAGAATTTTTAATAAGCTTTCCCCTCCAATAATAAAAAAGAACAGAAAAAATAGAGAACCACAAATTGCTACAAACAATGAATGCCATAGTAATCTTTCAGCTCTTTCTAGATTTCCAGCTCCAAGACTTCTAGCAATAGATGAAGTAACAGCTCCTCCAAGAGCGCCAAATGCCATTTGCTGAGTAAACATTATTATCGGGAAGGCTAGGGCAACTGCAGCCAATGCCTCAGTGCCCAATTTACTAATAAATAATACCTCTGTCAGAACTACAATTGCTGAGATAAGAAAAGCCACAGTATTCGGCGCTGACATCCTTAAAAGTAATGGCAGTACTGGGCCCGAGAGAAGATCTTCTTTTCTTTTATTCTCTGAAGGAGTCATTAAATTATTCTATTCAAGATTTATTATCTAAGTATCATATAGAAGTATTACGGTATTAAAAATTAAATCTTTGAATATAGTGAATCAATCAATAAGTTGGCTGTTTTATAAAGATCTTTTGGAGGATGCATCTCATTGCAAAGAAAAGAAAAGCCTATTTCTTTGCTAGCATCACCAAACGCAACCGCTCCTCCCATACCAGCATGACCAAACATTGAGCCGGTAAATCTTGGCGCAAAATTTCCTTTTGGTGCTTCTTTGCTAGCAATTTCAAATCCGATGCCAAAAGTAATATCTGAACCAAATAAAACTGAATCAGGTCCTGTTGAGTGAGGTTGATAAGAATTTCGTAATGTTTCAGATGACATGAGCTTATATCCATTTCGCTTACAGCCAGTGCTCAGAATTCCATATAGTTTCGCCAATCCTGCCGATGTTCCGTGCCCATTAGCTGACGGCATTTGAGCTTTTCTCCAATCAATTGAATTTACATGATTCTTGTCATCACCTCGCCTTGTCTGGAAGGCCAATTTAAAATGCTCATTGATAAGTGATTTTTTAAGGTTCTTAATCTGTCTAGACAGCAAGAAATCCGGTACGTATTTAATTGAAGAGAGAAGCCCTTTTTTAGTATTATCAATATTGAGAATCAGCATATCTGCGCAATTAACTAAATCCTCATCTGACAAACCTATTTTAAAGTTAATATGAAAAGGATCTGCTATTTCTTCTTTAAAAAAGGTTCCAACATCTCTTCCGTCAACTCTTTTAACTATTTCTCCTACTAGCCACCCAAATGTAAATGCATGATAGCTCTGAGAAGATCCTGGCTCTCCAAAAGGTTTTTGCTCTGCCAGAGCTTTTGCAAAAGTATCCCAGTTTTGCCAGCTGTCAACTGGAATCCCATTTCTGAAAGCAAAGTTATTTGATCTATGGCACAAAAAATCTATAACCTTAGTATTCTCTTTACCGTTACAGGCATACTCAGGCCAATATTGTGATACTTTAGAGTTAACATCAAGTTTGCCTTGATCAATAAGCATGGCAACACATGCAGCAGTAACACCTTTGGTCACTGAAAAAACATTTACTAAGGTATTTTCTTTCCAAGAATTTTTTTTGGCTGCATCAGTGTGGCCTCCAAATAAATCAACAATAGTCCTTCCTTTATATTCAATAGCAACTGAAGCTCCAGTCTCATGACCAGAATCAAATGATTGAGTAAATATTTTTTTTATTTCAGTAAAGTTAGGATCACAATGCCCTGATATCATTGACATACTTGGGACCTCCTAGAAATAAATGGTGGCCTGAGGTAGAATCGAACTACCGACACAAGGATTTTCAATCCTTTGCTCTACCGACTGAGCTATCAGGCCAATGTGAAACTGGATTATAGAAAAGATTCGACCCAATGTCATTAAGATTAGTAATTGTAATTAATTAAGCTCGAACCTTTCCATTAGTAGGATCGTATAGTGATCCTTTGCCAACAATTTGAACAGTCATAGGGTATATACCATCACCGTTCTCGTTAAAGTACTCCAGTAATAATGATTTTCCTGGAATTGCAATATTTTTAGGTAAGTAACCCATAACCACATGTTTTTTCAGAGATGGGCAATACGACATACCAGTACTATAAGATCTCCTTCCTTTGCTATCTATTGGTACTTCTCCTGTAGCTGGATCAACAATTGGTGAGTTACCCAAAGGATAACGCGTCTTACCGGATACATTCAGATCGTCAATTGTCATAGTGCATAGAATTGCACTTGGTTCTTCTTCACGATGAGAGAGATGGGCTGATTTCCCATGAAAATCTGCTTTTTTTACTAAGCCTCTTTGAATAGCTGACTCGCAAGCATTATAGTCGCTCTCTAAATCTGCACCTTGAAGTCGAAAACTCTTTTCAAGACGACGGCTATTAGCATAAGTTTCAATCCCAACAGGGACAACACCAACTTCAAGAAGAGAGTCATAAAGTGCTAGACCTTCTTCACTATCGTTATTCAAGTATATTTCCCAGCCGCTTTCACCAACATAGGATATTCGGGCTGCCCAGACATCAATCTTTTTTCCGCCGGTTAAATTAAGTGTTAGATATTTTGCAGTAGCAAAAGGAAAATTTTCTATACTAACTTCACTGGGATCAACAAAATGACCTAAAGCATCTTTTGCTTTTGGTCCCCATAATCCTAAAGTCGCTATATCATGAGTCCTAATATTAATATTTGCTTCTAACCCCATATCATCTCGATAATTACGCAATGTAACCCAATCTCGATTACCATCAGCTCCACCAGTTACTATTCGGTAACGATCTGAGCCTAGGCGAGAGATGGTAAGGTCCGCATGAACTCCACCGTCTTCATCTAGAAAATTAGTATAAATAACTCGACCTTCAGCAGTATTATCGCCAACCTTCGCTACAGAAAGATATTCCAACATACGTTCTGCATCTTTACCTTCAATATCCATAATTGGGAAATGTGACAGGTTAATCATTCCAACTGAGTCACTCATAGCAAGATGTTCTGCATTAGAAATTTCGTAAGGCACATGACGTCGATCCCACTCATTTTCTCGAACCGGGACATCTTTTAAAAAATTGGCAAGTTTTTCTCGATTACTTTCATAAGCAAAGGCACGTTCCCAGCCAGCAACCTCATTATCGAAATAACCTCCAAGTTCCTTTTCTCTTGAATAAAAAGGACTTACATATATCTCTCTATGACTAATGTATGGCTCTCTTGGATGAACAGCAGGAGTGTAAATAGTTTGAGAATTCTCATATGATCTTGATTTAACAAATTCCTTTTCTTTTTGCACAGGGTAAAATCTATCAATATTAAATGAGTGCATGTCTACTTGAGTTTTGCCATTTACCATTAATTCTGCACAAAGTCTTGCACATGCTGGGCCATCTTTAACCCACACAGCCTCACATAACCAAAATCCTCTAACTTCAGGACTTTCGCCGATCAACGATCCAGCATCTGGAGTTACTGATAACAATCCATTAAACGAACTTTTCTCATCCCAGCCTAACTCAGCAAGTATAGGTGTTGTCTCGAATGCTTTTTCTAGAGGTTCTGCTATTTCTTCAAGCTCTAGATATCTCATTGAATCAGAGCCCATCGTTTTTTCAGGATTACCAATATCTTCTGGATCAACCATTCGAGGATCTTTATCTTCATAAAAACCCCATTCAAGCATACCTCCATGAAGTCTTCCTGTATCCCTTACATAAGCTGAATTACCTTGATCACGAAGAAGGGGGTAAACAAGCAACTCTTCCGTTCCTTGAATTTCTGGAAGCGGTCCAAAAAATAATAAAGGATGCTCTACTGGCATTAATGGAATTGGAACACCAGCCATATTTCCCATAAGAGGACCCCAAATTCCAGATGCAATAATAACTTTGTTAGTTTTAATTAGTCCTTTATCTGTCTTTACTCCAGTTATATGGCCGTTCTCAATTTCAAAACCAACAGCAGGCGTATCAGTATATGTAGTTAATGCCCCTTTCTCTTTCGCATGCTCGACGGCAAAGTTAACCACATCTTGTGAGCGAGGAGTTACTAAACCAGCATCTGGATCCCACATCGCACCTCGAATAGAGCTTTCATCCAATAAAGGAAATTTTTCCTTAGCCTCAGATGCAGAAATCAATCTAACATTAGTTCCAAAAGCTTTACCTGATTCAACTTTACGTTTGAGTTCTTCCCAACGAGCGTCATCATCTTTTCGACAAATTTCAAGGCCTCCTTTCTTAAGAAAGAAGCCATTTTCTTCATAAAATTTTCTACTAAAATCTGTTGCCCAACAGCCTAATTTATCGTGAGTTGTATTGTAGACAAAATCAGAAGCATGAGCGGTAGATGCTATGTCTGAGGGAATTATGGTGGACTTCTCCAAGCCTATGATATTTTTTTGGCCAAGTTCTGTAAGCCAATATGCAAGCATGGATCCTACTATGCCGCCTACACCAACAATTACTACCTCAGCCTCAGTAGGAAAAATCTTTTTATTTTGCATTATTAAGCTCTTGTTTCTCTTTAATTTTTAGAATGAAAGGGACTATATTTAGATAATATGGATTGTTCAAATTTTGCTACCTTGTGAATATAAACTACTGAAATTAGACTCTATTTTTTTTGCTTTGTAAATCAAAATATCTGAAGATTCAAGAAGAATAAAATGGACTCAAGTTTTAGTATTACATTGTGTATTTTGAGGATTTCAAATTTTTAATTTGAGGTAAAAAAGGTAAAAGGCAAATAACGATCTTAATCTAATGCTTTAAATCCAGAAGCCTTTTCATAATCTTCATTGTTAAAGAATCTATCCATTTGTTCTATTAACCAGAATCTATTATCTGGATTAGACATATCAAGATGTTTCTCATTAATAAGTGTTGTTTGATGTGACTTCCATTCATCCCAAGCTTCTTGAGATACATTTTCAAGAATTTCTTGGCCTTTTGGTCCAGGCATTGGAGGAACAACAAGAGCTGTCATTTCTTTTTGGAATTTTTTGCAAAAGATTTTTCTACTCATAGTCTTTCTATTATAGTCTTAATGGGCTTAGGTAAACCAAACATATCGATATCTGTTTTACTAATCCACTTATATTCTAAGTTTGTATCTAGATTGAAAGTATTCTCATACCATGAAATATCAATAGTCATATCTAAATCAAGGTGTGTCAGCTTATGTTTTTTGTTAATGGTTTCTTTTTCTAAAACGTTTTCATCAAATGGAGTGGAACCATTTTTAGTTTGAATCTCAAAAGGCGTCCATAAACTTTCCCAAAAAGTTTTCTCATTTTTTTTAAATAATAATATAGAGTCATCAGAACAAGCCAAAACAAAATGAATACTTTTCCTGGGCTTTATTTTCTTATTAGTTGCTTTCTTAGCTTTAATAACGCCATATGCACTTAAACATGATGAATGCAGCGGGCAGACAACGCATTTAGCATCATGAATGTTACAAACTGTTGCGCCAAGGTCCATTATCCCTTGTGTGTATTCAAAAATGTCATTCTTTGGAGTATGTTTTTTTGAAAGGCCCCATAAATTCTTTATTGAAGACGACGTTGAGTTATTTTCTACCTTTTCATACCTAGCTATAACTCTTTTAACATTAGCATCAAGTATTGGATATGACTCTTTATATGCTATAGACATAATTGCACCTGCGGTAGATTCACCGATGCCTGGTAAAGATATTATGTCTTCAAATTTTTTAGGAAAAATATTGTTAAAATTATTTTTGATAATTTCTTTTGCTTTATATATATTTTTTGCTCTTCTATAGAAACCCAACCCTGTCCACAGGGCTAAAATATTCTCTTCGGATGCCATAGATAGAGATTTCATATTAGGATATTTTTTTATAAAAATCTTAAAAAAAGGGATAACAGTTTTAACCTGAGTTTGTTGGAGCATGACTTCAGAAATCCAAATTCTATATGGAGATACGTTTTTTCTCCAAGGAAGATTTTCTCTCCCATTATCCTTGTACCAAGTTGCAATATTTGAAGAAAATGAAGAGCTATCAATCTGTGAGTTAGCTTTCATAAAGATTATTTTTACTCAAAACCTCTCCATTTTCATTAAATTGATATTGAATAGGAGCTCCTGTTGGTATTTCAAGCTTAACTATCTCTTCTGACGAGATGGAATCTAACTCCATGATCAATGCCCTCAAAGAGTTTCCATGTGCAGCAATCAAAATATTTGATCCATTCTTAATTTTTGGCATTATTTCTACATTAAAGTATGGAAGAACTCTTTCTGCTGTATTCTTAAGACTCTCTCCCTTAGGCGGAGGAATATCAAAAGATCTTCTCCATATATGAACTTGTTCTTCTCCCCATTTTTTTCTAGCATCATCTTTATTAAGACCTGCAAGGCTTCCATAGTTTCGTTCATTTAAAGCTTGATTCTTTATTACATTAATATGTGTTTGGTTTATGCCTTCTAATATTATTTGACCTGTTCTTTGAGCTCTAGACAAGACTGAGGTAAACATTATGTCAAAGTTAATATCTTCTGCAGCAATTTGCTCTCCAGCAATTTTTGCCTCCAATAAACCCTTTTCTGTTAAATCTGGATCTTTCCATCCAGTGAATAAGTTTTTAGCATTCCATTCGCTTTGACCGTGCCGAACTAAAATAAGATTTCTTTTTTTCATTTTTGTATTTTGAACCACTTTGAGTCTATTTTAATGGATAATACGACAATGGATAAACTTATTTTTTTTCTTATTGAGCATTACTACCTTTCAGTCCCACTTTTATTAGTAATTATTTTGCTGATTATTTCTAATTCTGCAAAAGGCGGTAAAAAGATATCATCACAACAGCTAATAGAATTAATAAATAAAGATAATGCTGTTCTTGTCGATTTAAGATCCTCTGATGATTACAGTAATGGTCGAATAACTGGCTCGATTAATATTCCCTTTTCAGATATTGAAGATAGATCTCATGAGATTAAATTAAGTGATGATAAGTCATTGGTATTAATTTGTGACATGGGAAGTCAGTCCGCAAATGCAGGAGAGTCATTAAAGAAACATGGATTTGATAACTCTCTAATCTTAAGTGGCGGCATAAGCCAATGGAAAATGGATAATTTACCTTTAGTCTAAATCCCTAATTCTTTCATTTTCTTTGCTAAAGTATTTCTTCCAAGACCAAGCAAAACAGCTGATTCATTTTTTTTGCCATTCGCTTGCTCTAAAGCAGCCTTAATAATAATCTTTTCTAATTTTGCATTAGCCACCGATAGTAAATCTTTATCAATTGTCGAGGCTACATTTCTTATCCAAGTATTAAAATTCTCTTCCCACGAAGATGAGGGCGATTCAGTAACTTCATAATCTTTTATCTCAGTAGGTAAATCATGCACTTTTACATTTTGAGTAGGAGTCATTAATGCCAACCAATAGCATATATTCTCAAGTTGTCTGACATTTCCTGGCCAATTATATTCTTCGATAATATCCATAACTTCTGCAGACAAAACTCTTAATTCTTCATCTAAAGAGTCAGAGTGATTTTTTAGAAAATATTTAGTTAGGGCGTCGATATCTTCTTTTCTATCTCTTAGTGGGGGAACATCGATCTTAATAACATTCAATCGATAGTATAAGTCTTCCCTAAAAAACTTTTGTGATACAAGACTCCCAAGATTCTGATGTGTAGCAGCAATGATTCTTACATCAACCTTTATTGGCTTATCCCCACCGACCCTATAGAACTCTTTATTTGAAAGAACTCTTAATAGTCTTGTTTGCGAATCTAGAGGCATATCACCAATTTCGTCTAAAAATAACGTGCCGCCATTTGCTTGTTCAAACCTACCAATTCTTCTATCTACAGCTCCTGTAAATGCTCCTTTTTCATGACCAAAAAGCTCAGATTCAACAAGCTCTTTTGGTATATCAGCCATATTGAGTGCAATAAACGGCATATCATATCTAGGACTATTTTTATGAAGAGATTTTGCAATTAACTCTTTTCCAGTTCCAGATTCTCCTTGCACTAATACAGTTGCATTAGTTTTTGATAACTTCCCTATTGCTCTAAAGACTTCCTGCATAGATGCAGATTCGCCGATAATATCTGTTTTTGTTTTAGTTTTTAGTCCTTTAGTTTTTGGCTTTTTTTCTAGAGCTCTATTGATAATTTGCGAAGCTTCTTCCAGATCAAATGGTTTGGGTATGTATTCAAAAGCACCACCTCCGTATGAGTCGACAGCTGCCTGCATATCAGTAAAAGCAGTCATAACTATCACTGGTATTTCTTCATAATTATCAGTGACGTGTTTTAATAAATCATACCCAAGCATGCCTGGCATTTGAACGTCAGTAAGAATTAGATCAGGAGTTTCAATTTTTAATTGTGTTACAACATCATCACCTGTAGAAAAAGTTTTAACATCAAAACCAGCGCTTGAAAGACTTTCCTCAAGCACAATTCGAATGGCATTATCATCATCTGCTACCCAAACTTTATGCACTTTGCATCTCTTTGGTTTTTGATTCAATACTTATGGGTATTAGAATTGAAAAGGCCGTTTCTCCTTCCTTTGTTTTAAAAGAGATGGCACCGCCATGAATTCTAATAATATCTTGAGAGATAGAAAGTCCGAGACCTGAGCCAGTTTCTTTTGAAGAAACCATTGGAAAAAATACTTGATCTTGAATGCTCAAAGGTATGCCAGGACCATTATCAATGATGCTTACATCACACAATGTTCCATAGACATTTCCATTAATCGGCTGTCCAAAGGCAACTCTTGATTTTATGATTATCGATGGATTATTAGTCATCAACAGAGCCTGTTGAGCATTTTTAACTATATTTAAGACTGCCTGAATAAATAAATTCTCATCGCCATGAATTTCTGGAATGCTTGGATCATAATCTCTAAATATTTCAAGATTTTCATATTCGTCTGCTTGTGATAATGCAAATACCTTTTCTAAAGCTGAATGTATATTAAATAACTCTAATTTTGGTTTTGTTGCTGGCGTAAGAATTTTAGTCACAATGCTATTCAATCTTTCTGTCTCATCAATAATTATTTTTAAGAATTTCTTTGAAAAATCATCATCCAATTTTGACCATAAAATTTGAGCACTTCCTTTGATCCCTGATAGAGGATTTTTAACTTCATGAGCAAGAGTTCTCGCTAAATTTGCTGCTATTTTTTGAGTAGAAAAGTTTTTTGATGAATCGATAATTTTATTAAGATTATCTGTACACAACATTTCAATTATTAAGATCTTATCTAGTTCAGACCAAGTGACAGTAAGATCTGCCATTCTATTTTTTTCGTTGGGCTTTGCGAGTCTAAAATCTCTTTTTGTTATTGAAGAGCTTGATGCCATACAGTCTTTGAACAAGTTAGTTAGTTCCCCGCTTGTTTCCTCTAAGAATTGATTAATAATAGGAGTTTCTTTATCCTTCTGGCCAATCCATCCATTAGATTTGGCAGAATCATTTAACCAAATAATATTAAAACTCTCGTCTAAGACAATTACCTCAGAGGCAAGCTGATTCAATAACAAGGTCTGTAAATTTTCTGTATCAACCATTAAGAAAATCGACTCCTTTTTCAAGGAGTCGATAGTATTGA